>Ga0307518_10001982_pt1 | contig 15087 bp, 4 predicted proteins | sample 25_EM_MG_FD_203889 | JGI IMG/M metagenome (GOLD analysis project Ga0307518, IMG submission 203889) | Populus trichocarpa ectomycorrhiza microbial communities from riparian zone in the Pacific Northwest, United States - 25_EM | ecosystem: Host-associated > Plants > Roots > Unclassified | place...
TTTAATTATCAGATTTTCATGACATGTATCCTGGGCTTGACGGGTTAACTTGGTTTGATGGGTTAACCCGGTTAATTCTGGGTAAACCCGTCATTTTTTTTTCTATTTAGTTATCAAACTTTCATGAAGCAAATCTCAGGTTTTACGGGGTAACCTGGTTTAAAGGGTTAACCCAATTAATTCAATTTTTTTTTCTTTTTCTTCATTAGTTTTTTCCTTTCTGTTGATTTTTTTTTTTTAATTACTCTATTTAATTATCACACTTTTATTACACGACCTTATAGCCAGACCCACATCCAATATTCTTGGGTCTGGTGTTACTGGGTCATGCAAGTTTAATTTTATTATTAATATTATAAATATTACTCTTAGGTCAGACGTTGCAGCCAAACCCAAGATTCTTGGGTATAACCTTTCAGAAAAATCCAAGATTTTTCAATTTTTATTTTTTAAAATATTTTTTATAAAAAAAAATAACCCACGGTATCGCGCGGGTATCAAAGCTAGTATATATATATATATAAACACGGTGCCTGCTGCTGGCTTCACCAGTTATCTAGGAATAAAAACTTTGTGATTCCCGTCTTTGAAATTTTGTTCAAAAGCACTGGATGTGTATATTCTTTTCCTCAACAACATGCAAAGCAGAACATGGAACATTACTTTGGATTAAAAAAATGACAAACTAGATATGTATCCCTTACTTATATATGATATCTTAATTTAGCGCTCTAAATTCTAATTTTAACAATTTCACCCTTGAACTAGCATGACTATTATAATGCTTCAACATCCCTTCGAAGTAAATAAAATTAAAGCCCCAGCATCGCTTATGTATGTGTAGTTCACATACCTCTAGTTTCCCATCAAAACACTTCGATTGATGAGGCTATTAAGAGTTCAATTACGTGAATTATATGAAAATAAACTGAAGAATAATATATTTTATTGGAATTCGAGGTCAGATGCTTTGTGGATTTGCGCTGTTGGGATTTCATCTTTGTCAATCAAAGTATGCAGAGGGGTAAATTGCACATCTTTGATAACATAAAGGACTATATTAGCGAGTGAACATGTAGTTTTCCCCCAAAATGAAGAGAAAATTAAAGACATATACTTTATATTGGTGAAAAATACAGAAAATAAAAAGAAAAGGATCAAATCTCCTAATGCACCCAACAACCTCTTAAAGTTCATACTAGGAGATTATGATTGGCGGAATAATCGTCCCGTTTTTTCAGTGAAAAGAAAAAAGAAAAATTCCTCATCAAAGAAAGAGAAAAGTTGTTTTGGACTCATGAATGAGAATCACTTTTCTGGACTGAAACACGACTTAGGAATCAGGAGTCGGGACTTGGTCTTGGAGCATTCTTCCATGCATCCAGATTCTCCAATAAAATTTAAATTTTCAGGTATTGCTGCCCAAGTAAATTACATAAAATGCCCTTAAGTGCTATTTGGAATTGCGCTTTAAACCGTGTTTGTAAAAAAATTAAATTTTATTTATTTAATTTTTATATATATTTTTGAATCATTTTGATGTGCTGATGTCAAAAATAATTTTTTAAAAATAAAAAAAATATTATTTTAATATATTTACGAGCGAAAAATATTTTGAAAAATAATCACTACTGTATTCTCAAACACTCCACTTCCACTAGTTATCTAGCCATCGCTTTATCGCGGATAAGATCAAAATTAATTTTATTGACATAAAAATCAAATTGCAACTATTATCAACGTGTTTTCTAAAATGTATATATTTAATAAAATTGATACGCGTTAACATATATCAATATTATCAAAATGATATTTTTTAACCAACTTAAATCGTGTGATTTAAACTACATTTAATATAATATGATCAATTTGACAAGTCCAATCACAACCATTCGACCTCGTCAAAACCAAGTTTGACTAACAAAATTATAGACACTGCTGTTTTTTTTTTATATATAAATATTAACATGACGATGTTCTTGATGGACCGGAGTCTTAAGGCATGGCCCAGCTAAATCAATCAACCAGCGCAAAACTCGGTTCGCTTTAAAAAAAAAAAAGCAATGCCGATCCAATGTTTTTTTTATAAAAAAAAGTACTGGGATGACAATATTTTGAATGGATTCAGGTCAAACCGAGTACTGGGATGAGAACATTTTGAATGGATTCATGTCAAACCGAGTACTGGGATGAGAACATTTTGAATGGATTTAGGTCAAACCAGGTTAACCTGCCCAACTCGTGACCTAGGTCATAGCTCTCACCAGGTTTAATAACTTTGTCTTTTGAAATTTATTTTTTGTTTAATTGAACGATTAACAATATAAAAATATGAGGGAGAGTTCTAATCAAAATTTAAATAAAAAATAATATAAACTTAAAAATACATAGAAAAAATAAGAAGTGTTTGACTAAGGTTACTTATAATTTATTTCCAAGCTTACTTGTAGAAAAAATCAGTATCATTGAATTTCTCTTATTAAATGAAACCTGTTGATACTAAGATTTGTTATTTTTTTGCCAAACTATTGCAAATGGATAACTTTTTCTCTGTATCACTATAATGTGTTAGCTTTCTCTCTTCTCTCTCAGATGATGAATTGAAAAATAAAAAAAATAAAGTTTTGAATCAAAATGAAACTTTCAAAAAAATAAAGGGACTGTACTAAAAAAATAAAAATAAAAGGATTAAAAAGAACTTTGTCATGCTAATTTTATGATGTGTCGTTTTACACTTTGATACTATATTTTTTTATTGTGTTATTTTTATAATAAATCATAAAAAAATCAGTTACTAACTTGATAAAAATAGGATCCAATTAAAAAATTAAAAAAAGAGAAGAAATTGTGTCAATCTACAGTATAAATGACTGTTACTTTTCGTCAAATATTTTCTTGTTTGCCCTTTTAAAAAAAAGAATCGTATCGTTGCTTTGTATTTCTTCTACTTCCTCCTCCTTTTGTTATAATATTGATGCCAAGCAGCCCCTCGTTATGATTAAAAAGGCATGAATATAATTCCTAGATAATTTGATCAGCAGTGGGCTATATGGGGTCCCTTAGGTATCGAGACTTTCTCGACCCAAAGCACTGCACATGAGGCCTACTGAAGGGTTGCTTTTTGACTCTTGTCGCCTCGTAGATCCCACCTCTGACATAAATCATGCATGGTGGTAGGGTCATTTTCATCAGCCTTTGGTCAAATTTTACATGCCCGTAACAAGTCATAAATCCACCTCTCTCCTGAATTTCAACCAAAATGCGTGTATATTATGGAGGATATATGATTATAAATACCCCAAAAGTCAAGATTTCTTTGCTGGAGATGCCATCTTTCTCTCCTCGAAACTTATCCAGAATGGGACAACATTACTGGACTTTAGCTATTATTGTAATGTCAGCTATCCTTTTCCTCTGTTTCGATTCTTAACTGCTGCTGAAAGTCTCTGATGTTTGTTTGTTTGTCTGAAATTGAAATTGTATTCGTAATTGTTTTTAAAAATATTTTTTATTTATAAATACATAAAAATAATATTTTTTAATTTTTTAAAAATTATTTTTGATATCAATATATCAAAATAATTTGAAAACATAAAAAATATTAATTTGAAGTAAAAATAAATTTAATTTTTATCAAAAAATATTTTTAAAATACAAAAACAAACAGACGCAAGCATGGTAGATACTCCCTTAGGGTCAAGGTTCTGCTTTTTTGTGTTTGGAAGTTAGGTATTTTTGAAGTTTTTTTTTTAAATATATAAAAATAATATTTTTTTATTCTATAAAAATTATTTTTAATATTAATATATAAAAAAAATACAAAACACAATTTCAACAGTAAAAATAAAATAAATAAAGAGAAAGTCCTGCTCACAGGATGAACACTTTGGTCCCCACTCTGGAGAGAAGGCAGCAGGTGCTGCGGTTCACATTTATGTTGTTATTTTGTAGGATTTCTTTTTATATATAAATAGAAGGTGCATTTATACTTCTTCTTCTTCAAGTATAATACATGTTCCTTTTCTTTAATCATTGTTGACTGTAATTGGTATAAGTTAGTATTGAGATCTTAAGTACCAGGTTATGGCATCATAGAGCAACTCATACATGCATGGTGCCATGTAAAGCGCCCTGTAAATGTTATTTGATGAGAAGATTAAAAAAAAAAAAAATACAAGGCAGCGAGCGTGATAAAAGTAAATAAAATAGTAGTATTAAATAATTAATAAAATAAAATTGAAGCTGATCCATTTATATATATCCCCTTTTCGATTCTAGAAAAAAAAGAGCTTTGTAGGGCATTCATGTTATAATTAGAAGATATATGAGCTTTAATATTTTGCGTTGATTAATATACAGTCAAATTAATACCCGAAAAACATTAATTGTGTTTTTCATATTTCTACATATTTTTGCGAACATAATTAATTAGATATAGATATATTAATTAATTTTTTCATGCCATTATATATTTTGAAGAATTTTCTACTGCATATATATATAGAAACATATCTTCAAAAATAAAATAAAATTCAGCAACATATTTTGACCTCAAATTATAACCAATCAGCCTATTGGCAGTAAGTACGTACATTACAAACACTCTAAAAAACGTGGGGAAAATATTGTTTCCCCACGCGCTATAACTAAGTTTTATGGGCAATGTGGATTAACTGTGTCAACGAGTTTTTTTTACCTCTCTCTCTCTTTTTAATCTTGTCTTTTATGGGCTTGATTGGAGGCTAATTTAGCTAAAATTATTAACAAATAACAAAATTAAATGACAGGGAATTAAAATGAAACACGTGAGGAAGAATAACGGTGTTTTAGTTAGAAAATTTTTTCGGAATGTTTACCTTAGTCTTTTGTGTCCCTTTATTTTTTGAAGTTTTAGAAAAAAATAATTTTGATTAAAAATTTTATTTTTTTTAATTCTTGATTCTAGAAATAAAAGAAGAAATTACTGAATTCCAACAATAAAAAATAATAATAATAATATTAATTCCGACCATCAAAATAATCAATATTTGTTTTATATAATAAGAGGAGTTCAATTTAAATATTATTAAAAGTACTTAAAAAATATATTTGAGTTCGGAAAGATTTTTTATTTTTAGATAATTTCAGGTTTTGAGGTAGTTTTTTAGAGTTTTTAAGATCATAAATTAGTTTAATAAGATTTTTATGATATTTAAAAAAAAATAAGTTAAAAAATAATTTTTGAAATACTTTGTAGTTTGAAAAAAAAAAAAATCAGCCCTTCCAATTTAAATGACTCACAGCTAATTTGGGGCCCTCCGGGGACGGGCAAAACAAAGATGGTTGGTTTATTATTGTTTTCTCTAATTAAGTTGAAGTGTAGGACCCTTACATCTGGGCACAAGCAGACAATACATCATTTAACTTTTATTTTTTTTTTAAAAAGAAATATCTAAAACAGACGACATGTTATTATTTTATTTATTAACAAAAAAAAAAAAAAAATTAATGCCCAAGCACGTGAACCTTACTAAATTTACCAAACCCAACAGTGCATGACATATTCCTTTTTTTTCATTTTTTTTATTTATGCCTTTTTATGTCTTTTTTCAAAATAATTTTTTGTTGTAGATTTAAATTAATAATCATTCTCTTTTTTATTTATAAGTTTTTAAATAGCAGTTATGTTTTAATTATTTTGTATGCATTTTATTTTTAGAACAGGTTATTCTAATTCATTTATAATTTTTTCTTTTTATGTTTTATATGAATAGAAAATATTTATTTTTTGATAATATTTATAATATGTGTAACTTTATATAATGTTTTTTTTTCTTTTATTTTATTCAATCAATTTCATATGTGTTTACTTCTATTATCATTTGATTAAATAAAAATTTAATTTTGATAAATAAAGTCATTAAACATGCACGGCCGGGTCAAAAGCCTGTAATGTGAGGATAAGTATCATTATTTATATATGTTTCTTGACTTTTTTAATTTTGTTTTTATTTATCTCCAATGATTGTTTTTTATTTATTTATTAGCACACATATTTCTTGATTTATTTGATTATATATATGCATAATTTTTTATATTTTCATTTTATTTTTTTATATAAAAAACATATTGAAAAAACCTGTATTTATAATTTTTTTTTAGTAAAAAAATATCTAGCTCACATTAAGAACAAGCCAAATGACTTATTAGTGACATCTAAAAGTAATTTGGTTGAGGCAGAAAGAACGTTTTACAATATATATTTTTACTATATTTAGTTAATTAATTAATGTAATTTGAAATTACTTTTAACAGAGCCAGAGAGGACCACCACTTGACCCTTACTTTTGTGGAGGAGAAATAGAGTGCAGTTAAAAGTGGATACGCATGCCCCTCGGGGGATAAAAACTAATCCTAAATGTTGGAGCAGAAGGATAATTTCAATTTGCTTGGATTGCGGAGGGGAAGCTTTTTCCTGATTTTCAAGACGTGCTTGCTTCGATTGCGCAAATTCCTAACCTCGCCGCACGCTTAAAGACAGATAAACTAACTAAAGTAATCTGTTGTTCAAAGCAGCTTCTCGAAGTTGTAGGTCAAACTCAATATTTAGTATATTGTTTTATAACTTGCTCCCATGTGTAATTAAATAATGAAAAGAAAACTATTGCAATCAAAATTTAATTTAATTTAATTTACGGAGATCCATTACTGTTTTATGTTAAAAATTAATTTAATCAAATAAAAAGTAGATTATATGGTTTGAAATCCTCACTATCTAATTAAAAATATCTTGATACCATATAAAAAATAATTTTAACTTAAAATAAAACCTTAAATTATTATATGAGGTTCCAATATATCGTATAAGATTGTATTTGATGAAGACGCGAAAAAACTTCATATATAAATTGAAATTTCCATGGCTACATTCTAGGTTGGTGGTGATAAAGTGATGAGTTGGTTTCCAGCTAATAAACTTGGCCACGTGACTAGATGTTTGTTTAAAAAAACAAATCCACTAAAATATAGGTGATTCTATGATGCTTAAGTTAATAAATATAGGAGGATAGAATAATGTATAATTTTTTTTTTAAAAAAAATAAAGATATAGACAGTGCGTTGATAGGTGTAACCTGTATATATATGTTGGTTAGAAATTGTATAGCCTAAATTGGCTTCGGTTGTTAATGCTTTGACTTTTGTGTGGCTAGAACTTGTATGGCACAGTCTAGTATGCTTGGCTTTCTATGACTATCTATAGTTATGTGTGGTCAATGATGGGATCTTGATTTTAGCCGGTGACTAGGTGTATTTATACACCAAAATCTTGAATTTTCTTCATGGAGAAGGAGACATATCATTGGTGGAAAAATTAGCGTGCTACCATTAGCTAGCCATAATGGCTTTGTTGGTTATTGTGTCATGTCATGATTATCATGTCATGCACACTATAATTATAAATGTTGGTGATGAGCAATGTCATTGGCGTAAAAATTGTCGCACGTGCGGCGTCGCGGCGATCGTCCACCACTCAGGTGTGTCGTCTGTCTAGGCAAGTATGGTAAAACAAGAAATTCTTGTCTTTTTCCATGGAAAAGGGAATGAGAGTAGCCACCTAGTATTTTGGTCACTAGGAACCCTAACTAGTCTCAGATATTGGATACGGAGACTGGTTGCGTAAAGGGAAGGTATTAGCACCCCAAATACGCCCTACCTAAGGTAGACTGCATTGTTTTAATGTCTGATAAAATCTAAGGTTTTGTTGTGTTTTCTAGTCGTTGGTCGGTTCTAAGGGTTCAAGAAAAAACCCTCCTCAATAAGAAGGTTCTTTATCTTATGGGTAAAAGCCTAACTGTTCTAGTGTCCACAAAAAGAAACTGATATCCAAAATGCGCCTTACATGTAAGGTCGTACCCCGGATACTAAAAGACAAATAAAATAAAATTTTTTGTTATTTTTGAAATTTTAGCCAACGTTCTCGTGACTTTAATAAACTGCTTATTAAAGCCAAAATGCATGCTAAAAAAATAACTCTTTTTTGGTGTATGGAAAACAAAATGCACAAAAAACATTTTTCCTTTTTTTTTTAAATTTGTTTTTGTACTTTTCAAAAGTTGACGAAAACCATGTATTTTAATACCGGATTTTTATTTTTACGATGTAAAATACATACCGATATTAAGCAAAAAAAGACAAAAATCAAAACATGTGGAAATCACAAATATTGAAAAATATTTTTTTCTTTAATTTTTTTTGAAAGGGGCTAAGCCGACCCGGCCCAACTATATGGGCTGAGCCCAGCCCGTGTGAACAGTGCTCTTCACTGTTCACATGCTACATGAACAATGGAGGCGTGGTAGGGATGGCAAAGGTTGCAGAGAAGGTTGACCTGTGGTGGCGTCGAGGCGGTGCTGCTGGCGGTAGTGGTTGCAACGGTGCTGCTGGGGGCACGATGGCGCGCTACTGGCTTCTTCTTATTTGCTGTGCAGAGGCGAGAGCCTCTGTTTTTCTTGTTCCTTTTCTTTTTTTCTTCTGCTCGACGAGCTGCTGCTGCTGGTGGCGATAGAGAGGAGGCGCAACGGTGGCGCTGCTGGGCTGTAGGTGGTCGTCCTCCCCCTCTGCCCCTGCCCCAGCCTTCTCCTTCTTTTTTTTTCTCTATGTTTTTTTCTCTTTCTTCTTCTTTTCTGGTTCTCCTCTTCTCCTTTTTTCACAACATTGTTAAGCACTTTTTAAAAGGAAGGAACTATTATTATCTACCTATGAGAAAGAGTTCTAGCCATAGTATTGGTAGTACAAAAGTGAAGGCTATACTCGTTAACATAAAAACTGATCAACACAGTTTAAAGTATTTAATAGAGTAGAAAATTGGAAGTCTAATTCAACAAAAATGAATTACTAAACTTGTCTCTTTGCCTTGATGGATAAGGAGAATATTATTAATGGATAAGGTATTTAACTTTGCCTCTTTAACTTTTAGAAAATTAGAGATGTAACGGCTTATAGCTCCTTATCATGTTCCTTCGTGAAACTAAGGCCTCGTTTGTTTGATGGAAAATGATTTTCTGGAAACCACTTTCTAAACTTTCATGTGTTTGTTTGCTATTAGAAAAGTTGGTCAACGGAAAACACTTTCAAGTCAAAGGAAAATTTGGTTTGGTTTACAGGAAAGTGTTTTTCTTTTATTTTGGGCAGAAAACACTTTCCAGAATTTATGAAAAATTTAGAAATATCATTATTTACTGATTATATCAAATTTGGTCCTCAAACTTTTTATTGCTATATATATTTTGTTTTGAATTTTTTTTTTCAATTTCATCCTTTAGAATTTGATTTTTATATTAACTTTGGTCCTTATTTTTATGATTGTTATTTGCTTTTCTCTTATCATTTTTTAGTTGAAATTTTTTATCTATCAAATTTGTTCCTCATTCTTTTGATTGTTACTTATTTTATTTGAAATAATTTATGAAATTATTATTATTATTATTTTAATTTCATCATCTTTTAATTTTTTTAATTTGTTAGATTTGATTTTTATTATTTTTATTTTTATTTATTTTATTTGAGATAATTTATGAAATTATATTTTTTTTCAATTTCATTCTCATTTAACTTTTTAATTGGTAAGATTTGTTCTTCATTATTTCAATAAACTTGAAAAAAATAAAATATTAATAAGTTATTTTTCAGCTCATTTTTCATGACATAATCAAATACTGGAAAGTATTTTCGAACTTATTTTCCATGACATTACCAAACATCGAAAAATAATTCACTTTTCCGTAATTCACTTTCCAAGAAAATCACTTCCCATAAGGAAATCACTTTCCAGCAAACAAACGGGGCTTAAAGTTGTCTTTTTTACCTCTAGTACATGTAATGGAGCTGTATTTTATATTTCCTTTTGATGAAATGTAAGGGTACGATGTTGTTCCTGTATGGCTAGAAGAACATTGTTAAGCACTTGTATTTGATGTGAGAGCTATTAAAGAGCTTGAGTTTATCTAGTAGGAAGATTAATTACTCCTTTTTTTTTTTTAGTTTTATTAGCCTTGAAAAAATATGATAGGTCAAAGGGAATGGATTCGCTTTTTCAGTTTTCTATAAATAATGTCATTGATGAAGTCGTGAAAAAACTTTAGATGAAAATTGAATGTCCATGGTTGTTTCCTGGGTTAATGGTGATGGAGTGCTGGGCTGGCCTTTGGTTGATGAGTTTAGTCTGATGGCTAGATGTTTTCCTGAAAAGACAAGTCTCTTGAAGAATAAAGGAGTTTTCTATGCTTAAATTAGTAAATGCAAGAGGATAAAATAATGTATAAGAAGAGAAAAATAAAATGAAGTTATAGAAAATGTGTATTTGAGGTGTAGCTTGTGTATGTGTTGGCTAGAAATTGTATGGTATGGCCTGACTGTGGTTGTGAATGCTCTAACTTTTGTGTGGTTATAACTTGTTTGTTTTTGCGTTTCAAAAACATTTATGAAAAAATTGAATTTTTTTTATTTTTTCTTTACTTCAAATTAATTTTTTAAGTATTTTCAGATCGTTTTGATGTGTTGATGTTAAAAATAATTTTTTTTAAAAAAAATATTATTTCGATACATTTCCAAGTGAAAACACTTTGAAAAACAATTGTTATGATAACACCAAACGAGCTCTAACTTTCTATGGCTATCTATAGCTCAATGTGGCCAATGATGAAATTTGGATTTTGGCCGGTGACTAGGTGTATTTAAACACCTATATCTTTAACTTTCTTAATAGAGAAATAGATATACCATTGATTTAGAAATTGGTGTGTTATTATTGACTAGCCATAATGATTTTATTGGTTGTTGTGCCATGCATAGATTGTGTCTTGCATGTTATTGGTGAAAATACTAATGATAAATAATATTATTGGTGTAGAAAATAGTATATGCTCTATATAAAAAAAAATTATATGCACGTAGAAAAAATTATTTGCATAAAAAGTTTTTGCGTGTGACTCCTAAGAATCTAAAATAATGTATGGAAGGGTGTCCTAAATGGCTGGAATTTTTATTTTATTTTTGCGTATTATCATTCTCATTCTCTAATAAATAAGAATTATAAGGTTTTAATTAACTCCAGTATGGTAATATTTGGTCGTCCACAAGAAACTTGTTGCTGACTGCAATTATTATTGTTATTATTATTATTGTTGTTATTTTACTCAAACCATTGAAGGAGGATTATGACTAATTTAGCATAGAATAGATACGATTGTCTAAAGAAAATCCTCTCATTGTGTGAATATGTAACGTAAGGGGCAGTAAAGATTTTTACTAAAATTTATTTACTAAATGACGGAACTAAGAATTTCAAATAATAAAATGTAGGTCTCATAATATTTAATTAAGTAATTATAAATATAAAATTCAGTAATTGATAAAATATAAATGGTATGAGGTTTTATCAAATAATAAATAATTCTAGTAATTTTTTTAAAAAAAATACTTATATATACTTTCTTTTTTTTTCTTTTTTCTTTTTTTTGAAAAGGGTTACCTATAATTAGTAAATGTTAATGCTTCCAAGGGAAACCAAGGCTTCGTGCAGACTAATTACGGCCCAATCAATGCAGTAGTCGATAGAGGAGGCCCCACCAACCAACGTTAGAAAACCTGAAGCCCAGACTAGCAATTGAATGATATAATTCAAAGTGGAGTTGGATTGGAACCACAGAAGCCTCAAACATAAAACACAAAATTTATCATCATTGGAACTTCTGAAATGAATTGATGAAACGATAATACTATAATTTGTTTTTTTTTTTTAACTATATTTGCGCAAAGGGCTGGAAATTATGCATACCAGGCTCGCTAATGCCAAGAAAAACAATTTGATTTTCAAAATTACTATAAAATTAAATTAAAAAAACTAAAATAAAAGATTTTTTACTGTACATCACTTAACATAATACTATTCATTTTCTCTCTTTTTTTTTCTTGCATTTCTTTTTTTTTAAATATGTTTTTTTCTTAATTTCCTGGAGATTGAGCTTTATGATTTGTTACGGTTTACTTTTTATATAATTATCTTAATCTCAGAACCGGTGTCACAAGTTTGACATGTTAACCTCGGCTATGTTTGTTTTCCGGAAAGTGATTTCCGGAAAACCACTTTCCAAACTTTCCTGTGTTTGTTTACCATTAGAAAAGTTGGTCAACGAAATACACTTTCCAGTCAAAGGAAAATTTGGCTTGGTTTTCAAGAAAGTATTTTCCTGGAAAATTTGGGCGGAAAACACTTCACGGAAGTTGTGAAAAATTTAGAAATGTCATATTATTTGCTGATTATATCAAATTTGGTCCTCAAACTTTTGATTGCTATATATATTTTGTTTTGGATATTTATTTTTCAATTTCATCGCTTAAAATTTAATTTTTATATTAACTTTGCTCCTCATTTTTATAATTGTTATTTGTTTTTCCCTTATCATTTTTTTATTGAAATTTTTTATCTATCAAATTTGATCCTCATTCTTTTGATTGTTACTTATTTTATTTGAAATAATTTATGAAATGTTAATTATTATTATTTTAATTTCTTCATCTTTCATTTATTTTTTTTAGATTTGATCTCTATTATTTTGATTATTATTTATTTTATTTGAGATAATTTATGAAATTATATATTTTTTTCAATTTCATTCTTATTCAACTTTTTAATTTGTAAGATTTGTTTATCATTATTTTAATAAACTTGAGAAAAATAAAACATTAATAAGTTATTTTCCAACTTATTTTCCATTACACTACCAAACACTGAAAAATATTTTCCAACTTATTTTCCATTACACTACCAAACATCAGAAAATAATTCACTTTCCCGGAATTCACTTTCCAAAAGAAAACTATTTTCCAGCAAACAAACGGGGCTACTTTACTTGAGTTTTCTTTTCTTTTTTTTTAATTAGCATTTTTTCTAATTTCATCATTTAACTTTGGATCTATTAGGAATGAGGTTACATGATTTATCTCGATTTACTTTATATGAGATGATCTTGATTTCATGATTCAGGTCAAGAGTTTTGCGGGGTAATATGGGTGGACTAAAGTCATTTTATTGTGTCATTTTTTAGATTGAATTTCTTTTCTAATTCATACTTTAACAATGGATTGATTGAGAATTGAACTTCATAATTTGTTTTAATTTGCTTTTTATGAGGTTATCTTAGTCTCATAACCCCGAATCATAGGTTTGACGGGTTAACCTGAGTTGACTTGGGTCTTTTTTATGTTTTTTTTTAATTCCCTTTGGATATTAGGTTGATTGGAAATTAGATTTCATAATTTGTTCAATTTACTTTTTATGGAGTTATCCTAGTCTTTTGACCTAGATTGTGGGTTTGACAGATTAACTCGAGTTGTTTTTTATTATCTTCTTTTTAATTATTATTTTTTCACTTTAATCATTCAATACTAAGTTGATTGAGAATTGAATTTCATAATTTTTTTTTATGGTCTCATGACATGGGTTGTAAATTTAGCAAGTTAACTTCGGTTGATCAAATATATTGTTGTTTTAATATTTTTTTTCAAAAATATGTTGTTTGGAATTTTTGAGTCAAACTATATTTTTATTGATAGTTTGAGGTTTTTTTGGACCCGTCAAGTTGACTAGATCACGTTGTCTCAACTCTCACACAATTTAATCTTGTTTGATTTTCTTTTCTTTACTTGTCTATGGCTACGCCTCTTCATTTTCCTTTTTTTTCTATGAAGCAATTCATACCTTCTTTTGCTAAACCAATATGACAAGATTGTAGTGGTAGTGTGATATAGTTGGGCATGTAGATATGGATGATTCTGAATATTTGAGTAATGATGTGATATTATTAAATAAAGATCTGATCTAAACAGACTTTATGAATGGTTTAGTAGGTTATTTTATGAACTAGTGAGATAAGTTTAGGTCAAAGAAAATATTTGGAACGGCTAAAATTGGTTCATTATTTAAAATTGTGATAACATGATATCTGATCATTGGATCTGACTCAATTTTTTTAAGGTAATTCTGCAGATAATTTTTTCTAGAGTAACCATTATGTTGCTTAACAAATTAAAGGATCTTTTAGAATCGTGTTTTGATCACTATTACTCATGATATGACAGTTTTTATTATTTTTTTTATATTTTTTTGTATTCTATATTTTAATTTGGATTTCTTGTTTATTTCTTTTACTTTTTCAGACTTCTAATTGTTTTCTATTAAAGGTAGGATTTGTGTCATGAAATCTGTTGCTGGTTGATGATCTATGCAATCTTCTTGATTCCACATGTTTTGGCTTCAGTTTCCTTGCTCAAAACACAAAGGGATCACCAGGTTTTACAAAATGCACTCTTGCACGGTAACTTAGCCCCTTCTAATTTTTTTTTAATTTTTTTTTCCCATTTCGATTTGAATCTATTTAAATACAAGGAGCTAGAGCTGTCATGTTCCCTTTGGTTTTTTTTTTTTTTTTTTTTTTTTTTTTTTTTTATCGTGCTAAAGATTCCTTTGTTGCGTTATTGACTTTACGGCGATGATTATGGATTATCGGTCGCCCTATTGAGCTTGTTTATGGTTGCTTATGTTGTATGTTTGCTTTTCCTTTTATTTATTTATTTTGCACCTCAGATGGTTATCTCAATCATACAAATATTCAATTGAGGATATTAGTTGATATTTAATTAATAATAGAATTTGATTCCTTTGAAACTAAAGCCAAGTAAAAAAAAGGAAATTAATTAATGTAATAAATCATGCATGTCACCCGTTACCCATTTATCCCTAAATTAATATTTAGGGCCTATTTAATAATAAAATAGCATTTTTTTTTCTTTTTTAATAATAAAAAAGTGTTCCTATTACATGATATCAAACTTATCGTCTAAACATATCATACAAGTTGTTCCTTCCTCCTGGGGGCAAAAAAAAGCACAAGATCAGCCCCTAGCTAGCAAGGTTATGGCCATCTCAGGGGTTTCCGATGGTCCATTTTTATTATAATTTGTATAACCACCAAAGTATTAACTTGGAATTTTGTGATGATTATTTATATCAGGTTCACCATTGCTATCTGCCGAACTTCTGTACTCCTT
>Ga0307518_10001983_pt1 | contig 15086 bp, 19 predicted proteins | sample 25_EM_MG_FD_203889 | JGI IMG/M metagenome (GOLD analysis project Ga0307518, IMG submission 203889) | Populus trichocarpa ectomycorrhiza microbial communities from riparian zone in the Pacific Northwest, United States - 25_EM | ecosystem: Host-associated > Plants > Roots > Unclassified | place...
GTACCATCAGGAAGATTGATGGGACAACAATGAGGAAGATCTGGGATTAATAGGGGGATTGATCTGAGACAGAACAGCCACAAGAAGGGTATCAGGGGTCCAGAGGTCTTTGGGGGGTCACCATGCATTAAGGTGTAATGCATGTGTTCTAGTGCCGCTGAAGCGCAACCATGGGCTCCCTTGACAAGCTCTCTTCTGGGAAAGAATGAGAGAGGGTTCTTCTTCCTAATAGCACTCTAAAGTAGGGATATAACTGTCATGGTGCTGTAGGACGCTGTCTGAAAGTAGGGAAGTGGATAGAGTACTGAATTTGACGCATCCAGGGAAGTGAGATGAACGACAGAGGAAGATGGACATGGCAAGTATCTGGGAGGAAGGGACCATAGGCTGAGGGCTCAGGGGACACAGAGACAACCAGAGAAGACTTCTCAATCTTGACAATAGACCTAAGATGACCAAAGTACGTCCTTGACGCAGGACTGACAAGGAGAACGTGCTGACCGAGAATGAGGGGGACTGAGGGAGCAGGCTGGGAAGATATGTGCCAGGCAGTGCATGGGAACTCTGGGAGAGGCTGTCCTAAGAGCAGGACATAGTGGAGAGCTGCAGCAATAGCGGAGAAATGATCCAGAGAAAATACAGACTCCATAGTGACTGATGAGACAAACGTCTGGATTGCGGGGGGAATATCTCCGTGGGAAATGAACGGATCCACGTCGGAACTTGACAGGCAGATAGACCACGCTCTAGGCTCTCTGACGGTATAGTCACGTGCCTGATAGCTTTGGAAACGGTGGAGCTATTCAAAATATCGGAATGCCGGCACTGGGCGCCTAAAAATGACATTTGAGCGCTAACGTCATTTCTTCTCTTCTTTCCTTCATTTCTCCATCAATTCTTCAGCTTCTTTGCTCGTTCTGGTATGGGAGTTGGACTGCAGTAGATTGCATTCCTTTCTCATACCATAATGGACGTTATTCCTTCAGTTTCTTCTGCTTCTTGGCGGTTCTTGTGCGAGTGATGACTGCTAGACGTCGGCAGTTGTCTCTTGCATCAGGATAGTCTTCTTGTGCGATAGATGGCTATGATGAGGCTCCATTGTGCTCATCCTTCACATCAGGATCATTTGATATTGGCATTATCTTCCATGTTCACTGTACCAAACCTGTTTGGTGTGTGACAACACCCACAAACACGTTTTCGCCATGAGCCATCTGTCTCAGACCAGATGACAGGTGAGGGGATCCTGAGGCTTGTGGGTTGTGGGAGTGCAGACGCAATTGGGGGAGGGGTGGTCTGTGAACAGAAGAATGGGGCACTGGTTGTGCTGTTAGATGAGGTTGGAGCAGCTACAGATGGGGGTGAGGACCCAGTTGCACCTCCATCCTTCATGAGACGGCTGAACAGGTTATTGCATGGCTTCTCCACAGAAGCTGCTGGTGCAGGTGGAGCAGGTGGGGGAGGGGGAGGAGTCGATCATGCTTGCTCCTGCACCTCTTCCTCAGTGGCCAGCACAGGCAGGGCAGATGCAACTACAGGCACAGAGGGCATAGGGGCGATGGATGGCATAGGGGGTAGAGACAATGGGCAGCACGGGGGGCATGGGAATAACAGGTGGTACATGTACAGAAAGTACAGGTGGGGTAGGCGAGCTCTCTGCTGTCGACACAGGACTCACAGCAGGACACTTACTAGCAGTCAAGAACTGGTTCCAGCGTTGCTGATACAACTCTTCAGCATGTTGTGTCTCTTCTTCCTCTTCCTCGAGACTATGCAAAAGGGCAGCACGCTCTTCACATTTCTTGCAAAGTGCTGTGACGCATGCATGGATGGCTGCCTCCTTGGCGTCTTCTTCTGGCTCGGTTGGGGCTGGGGCTGGGGCTGGGGCTGGGGAAGGCATGGGCACTGGTGCAGGTGTGAGAACGGGGGCTGGCGCTTGCGCTGGAGCAGGTGTGGGTGCGGGTGCAGCAGGTCCAGACCGGCATGGAGCACTGCCCTTTCTCGGTAGTGGTGGTGGTGCAGGTGCAGCCTTTGCCAAAGGTGCAGTGGGCATGGGGTTGGTAGTACAGGCCCAGGCAATGGCACAGGTGCCATACTCACATTAGCACACCACCTCTCCCATCTTTAATCACCCTCTCAGCATCCAGCTTCTCCTTCCTCAACTGCTCCCTCTCTGCTACCTACCTTTCTGCTTCACATGCCTTGTCCTCTGCTTCTCCTGAGCAAGTCTGTCCTCCACAGTTGTGTCCAGCCCCAACCCTGTGGGTGACTGGGAAGTAGATGTATAACCACAGATACTGGTGAGGATATACCCAGTGCCTGCATGTGTGCTTCAAGTCACCCTTTGGTTTCTGTGCAAATGTATGCTTAGTGTTCTTCTGTGGACATGGATTTGAGCTGGGGAGCTGGCAAACGGGACATGCCAGAGGCGATAGTAGAGGATACTACTGATGGGGGTGCGCTGACACATGTAGTAGACTGGGGAGTGGGGGATGGGGCAGGGGGCAGAGAACAAGCCGCAGAGGACGAACCTAGGCCATGATCACGATCCCTGTCGTTGACACTGTATGACTACTCCCTGTCATGCTCGAGCTTGCATTCACATTCATAGTGCCTGTCATCCCCTGCAAGCCACCCAAATCAGTCATTCCTCCCATCCTTGTCTCACGCCCACCTTCTCTTCTCTAGAACCCACCTGGTGGTCTATATCTTCATGTTTGTATACTGTCATGTCTTGTCATCTGCCTTGTTGTGCCGGCATAGTAGTAGCTAACAGTGATGTAAATGAGCATTCCTTGAGTCATGAGCCAGGCACATCAAGTGCAGAACGTCGGCGAACGTGCATGGTCCTCATTCTTGAGGATATCTTTCAGGAAGTTAACAGATGTATCCAAATTTCATGATGACAGTGGTACAACATCAGCAAAACAGCCCTCCTCTGTACAGACCTTACACAGACTTGTACAGAGTCACAGACTCCACAGAAAGGTACCTACCATTACAGAGCTCTAGAGGGTTGTACAAGCCAATCATTCTCACTTTAGTACTGTATAGTGGTGGTTTGATAGCATGCACCTATACTGTACAGTCATTGCCAAGAAAACCACACAGGCTGCACAGAAATGTAAAACCATGTATGATATTGCACAGAATATCATATTACTACAAACAAATGGTTCGGATAAAACAGTGCAACAAAAGATCTGCGCTAATCCTAATTGAGAACTATGCCAAAATCATCCTTGTCACTGATAATCATATTGCCATCATCAAGCAAGGCACTGCACAATAAATGAGGTGATGCAGCAGGAAAACATAAGTACTCACCTCCCAGTAGTTGCCCAACCAACCCTAAGTGCATGAGTCATTGTGGCATGCTTGGGATTGGCATCAATTTTGGCTTGCATGCCCATGAGCTGTGTGAAGACTTGCAAGTAAGTGCCGGATTCAAAATGGCGGTCCTGTCGAACTCCTGTGACCATATACTCATCAATAACAGCTCGTAACTGCCAAAATCGTGTAAGGATATGCTAAGTAAATAAATTGGAACATACTGCTGTTGCGGCGAGGCAAACAACAGTCTTTGGGACCTCCCGGGAAAACATTTCCAGAAAAAGAGCGCAGAGCACAGAGGATCCAGTGTAGAAAAATTCCACAATTAGACCGGCCAGAGCTGGAGATGCCATATTCCAGATTAGAAACTCACCCCAAGAAAAAGTGGTGCAGAGTTTAAAATTTGCCAAACTCGGTGTGCACAGTGGGAGCCCCATTGTGTGTGGGGCGGAGCCCCATCCCTGCTCTTCCCCCTTCATCCTCATTACCATCTTCCGTTCTCCTCTGTATTGTAGAGTTTTTATACTGTAGCATACATCCATGCATACCATTGCAATCCTACACCCCATATCAACAGCCCATAATGACAATGGATCCAGCAGGCTACCAAAGGAAAGTCACCACCATCTCCATCAGCCCCATCTCCAATGAAGCATCCACGGTGCGAGTTGGCGAAGTTTGAGCTTCAGAAGAAGGAGAAGTGCCACCAATCATATGGTGTGCGTTGAGCAGTGTAAATCATTAGTTACCTGCAAACCATGTCTTGTATTACATCACACAATCATCAGTGTTATTTGCATTCAATTTGGGAAAGGTAGTAGTGTGACAAGCTAGTATGAAACTACTATGGCAGCACTACGTGAAACAGTCGCCCCACTATAGTGCACCCCGAGATATTCTGGCCCGAGAAATCTTCTACACCGACGAACTCGCCCCGAGTTCATTCACACCCAAGTTCGCCTACCCCAAGTTCTGCTCGCCGAGATGTGCCCTGGCCGATGTGCATTGCTGGAGTTTGAAACAGAGTTTGTTTTTCAGCGGGGTGAGTCACGCGTCCCCATATTCCTTGTTGTTCCCTCTAAAATAAATCTTAGTTAGTGCATGTGATGTGAAACTGTTACAACCATGTCCAACTCCGGATCTTATCCAGTTACTCTGGTCGCATTGCAGCTCTGCAACTCTACTCCGGTTGCGCTCGCGCTGATACCTTTCCATTAAGTACATCCCTTGGTCTATGCTCCATTTGCTTGTTACCACACCTCGCCGTCCACCCTGCCTTGATGTGAGTTCTCCGTGAACTCGATATATCCTACCTTGTAGCATTTTCACCGGACCTGACTTTATTTTCACCAGACCTGACCTAGTCCTAACTCCAGTCATTCCTTGTCCGCTATTAGGTTGTTTACTTGTCACCGTATGTACTCGGCCCTAGTTTCTACTTAGTATAAGTACCCTCTAGTTTATCTTGTACACCTCAGTCTGAAATCATCTAAGTTACTACTCCTGTCCCCTTGTCTGTCTCTGTCTCTGTCTCCACCTGACCGGAACCTACACAAGGGATCAATGCTCGTTGTCCTTGTCGTTGAATCCAATCGGTCGCAACTCCGGCCTGGGCTAACCTCTGCCCAAACCTCTGACCTCTGCCCTCGTCCATTTTCATCCGGACTTGACTGGACCCCTTACCGGAGTAGACCCAGACTTGACAGTATTTCAGACTCACACTTGTGTGGGTTCACTACCTCTAAAACTTTGTATGCAAAACTAGTTTCCATTTCCCTATGACCATGACTATGCGCTCTCACGCTCGTACCACTGCCGCACTTGTGGAAGAAGCAGGTGCAGTGGAAGATCTTCACCTCTCTGCCGCACAGCAAGCCCTGTCTAACCGCAGGCAACCTTCGGCTTCTGTAAGCCAATTCCGGAGCTTTACAGCTCAAAACCCCACAGCGCCTGTGACTCCACGTCGAGATGCTGTGTCTCAGAGCCTTTGTGGTTCTGCAGACCCAGGTCGCCATGAGTCTGCCTCTGGTGATTGGTTCCCCTACTGTCGTGACCCCACTCCGGAATGTTGCGAATCCGGTCGTTTCCAATGGTTCGGCCCTGAGGATGGTCCCAGAGATGATCCAGACGACCCTGGAGATGATAACAACAACAACAACAATGAATTTCTCGACGCTGCAGAAGAGCTAGACCCTGGTCTGGCTGTCTTCCACAATCTCGCCGTCGCTGTCAACCGCCTCTCCCGCTCCTCTCGTCGTACCAGCAACTCCTCTTCCTCCCGTGCCAAGGTCCGTGAACCGGACACCTTCGATGGCACGGACCCCAAGAAACTCCAGACCTTCTTGGTCCAGTGCGAACTATGCTTCCAGGATCGCAACAAAGCTTTCCGCCAAGATAGGGCAAGGGTGACGTTTGCCCAGTCCTATCTAAAAGGTATGACACTGGAATGGTTCGAACCGGACCTCCTCAACTCCGGTAATCCGGCTGATCATCCACGTTGGATGAACAGCTGGGTCCATTTTGTCGTGGAACTCCAAAGTACTTTTGGACCTCACGACCCAGTTGCTGGTGCAGAGGCAACACCCCCAAGTCCGGTCAGGCCAAGACCGGCAACCCCCCCAGTTCCGCCAACACCTCTGGCTTGTCTAAGGCGACCAGCAACCAGTCCTCGTCCAGTTCCAAACTGGACTTGACCAACAAGCTTGGTAAGGACAGGAAGCTGACTGCTGACGAGTGCAAATGGCAGCTCAACAACAACCTCTGCATGTTCTGTGGAGGTACCGGACACTTTGTGGACAACTGTCCAAAGAAGTCCAAAAAGGCCAAGGCTCATGCTGTGGCCATTGCTACTGAGTCCGGTAAGATGGACTCTACTAACTCGGGTGCCAACTCCAAGTCAAAAAAAGAGTAAGCAGCTCCCGGCCCTCCGCACAACCGGCGAGCTGCATTGACTCTGGAAGTGCACCCAAGGAGGCCCACCTCAACGTGTCCGCTCTTTTCGACCCGAACTCTCTTATGCCTTATGTTTCCCTTCTATCTCATGATATACCTAAAATCCACGCTCTTGTGGACTCCGGTTCCACGCATTGTTTTGTAGACTTACAATTTGCGCTCAAAAACAACTTTACCTCCTATTCTGTCTCTCCCATCCAACTCCAGTTATTCGATGGTACATCAAACTTTGTAATTACTCAAGCTATCAATTTATCAGTGCAGTTCCCCACATCCGGTGATGTCACCCCCATGACCTTTTATCTCGCTCCGTTGGATTCTGAATGCTCGATTGTCCTTGGACATAACTGGCTCACCCGCTATAATCCGTTGATTGACTGGGTATTGAGTAGTTTAACATTCCAGACTCTTGCAGGAAGTTTGCCAGTGCCCCCATCAACTCCCTCTCTGGTTCTGCCTGGAAATACTGACTCCGGCCTCTCCGGCCAGTCTACCCCAGGCCTCGCGCCATCTGTCGACACTCCGGTTTGCACCCCCCCGCACATCTCTCTAATCAACGCAGCTGCATTCGTGCGTGCATGCAGTTTAGAGGGATCCACAAAGTACCAACTCCAGCTGTGCCCTGCCGACTCAGCAAAAGCCCGTTCTTCTTCTACATCAACTCCGCCGGACTTGGACATTGTTCCTCCAGAATATCACGACTATGCGGACGTGTTCAGTAAGGCAAAAGCCTCTGAACTTCCCCCACATCACGACTACAATTTGAAGATCGAGCTCGAAGAAGGTACCTCACCACCCTTGGGAACTCTTTATTCACTGTCTCCGGTCGAGCTCTCTGCCCTCTGGACATTCATCGATGAGAATCTCAATACAGATTTCATCTGCCCTGCCTCTTCCTCTCATGCTGCTCTGGTCCTCTTCATCAAAAAGAAGGACAGCTCACTCTGCCTCTGCATTGATTTTAGAGGCCTAAATAAAATCACCAAAAAGGATCGCTACCCACTCCCCCTTATCTCTGATCTTTTAGACTCACCCAGCTGTGCTAAAATCTATTCCAAGATTGATCTCCGGCATGCATACCCCCTAGTCCGGATTGCTCTGGGTGATGAGTGGAAGACTGCCTTCCATACGCGCTATGGGTCCTATGAGTGGTTAGTAATGCCCTTTGGCCTCACTAACGCCCCTGCAGCATTCCAGCGCTTTGTCAACACCGTCTTTGCTGACATGCTGGATGTCTGCGTCGTTGTGTACCTCGACGACATCCTCATTTACTCCGAGGATATGGAGTCTCACCAGCAGCATGTCTGGGAGGTACTCTGCTGACTCCGGTTACATGGCCTCTTTGCCAAACCGGAGAAATGCGAGTTCCACTTGGACTCAGTGGAATACCTTGGCTACTGTCTATCCCCTGAAGGTCTCACTATGTCTCTGGACAAGATACAAACCATCTCTGATTGGCCTGAACCTCGTAAGGTAAAGGATATCCAATCCTTCTTGGGATTCACCAACTTCTACCGGCGTTTCATTTTCAATTACTCCGACATTGTGGTGCCTCTTACCTGGCTCACCCGGAAGGATGCTCCTTGGATCTTCTCCAGGGACTGTCGACACGCCTTCAATGCTCTCAAGCACGCCTTCACCACTGCGCCCATCCTAACTCACTTTATTCCAGATACCCCTATCATCGTGGAAATGGATGCCTCTGACTACACCGTCGCTGGCATCCTGTCTATTACCTGCGCAGACAGAGAGATCCGTCCGGTCGCTTTCTACTCCTGGACCTTGACAGCTCTGGAGCTGAACTATGACACCCATGATAAGGAACTCCTTGCCATCTTTGAGGCATTCCGGAACTGGCACCATTACCTTGAAGGCTCTGCCTCTCCTATTGACGTCGTCACCAACCACAAGAACCTAGAGTATTTCTCTACCTCAAAAATCCTCTCCCGCCAGCAAGCCCAGTGGTCCGAGTTCCTCTCCCAATTCCACCTTGTCATTTGTTTCTGCCCTGGAAAACTCGGTGCCAAGCCGGACGCTCTCACTAGACGATGGGACATCTACCCCAAAGAGGGGGATAGTGGCTACGCCCACGCTAATCCACAAAATCTCAGGCTGGTGTTCACTCAAGAACAACTGACTAACTCCCTTTGCACAACCATTTTAGAGTTCCCAGTCCTTTGTCGAGCAGTTGCCATCATGGACGTGGAAACACTCCACAATGACATCTTATCTGCTCTCCCCTCAGACCCCATTGCCCAGATCCACCTCTCAGACCCACCGGACTCTTGTTGGTCCACTGATGAGGCAGGATTCCTCCACCTAGATGGTCACATCTATGTACTGGACCTGGATGGTCTCCGCCTCCGGGTACTCCAGTACCACCATGATCACCCACTCTCTGGCTACTTTGGGCAAAACCGGACTTTGGAACTAATCCGGCGTAAGTATACCTGGCCTGGTCTCAGGACCTTCGTCAAGGACTACGTCCGATCATGCACCTCCTGCGCTCGAGCTAAGACACCGCACCATCGACCCTACGGGTTACTAAAACAGCTCCCTGTTCTGGAAAGGCCTTGGAACTCCATATCCATGGACTTTATATAGCAACTCCCTGACTCTACCGGATTCACTGCTATCCTGGTTGTAGTAGATAGACTCTCTAAACAGGCCATCTTCATTCCTACTCACGACACCATCACTAGCCCGGAGCTCGCGAAGCTCTTCCTACTCCATGTATTCTCCAAGCACAGTGTCCCTGCCCACATCACATCAGATCACGGTACCGAGTTTGTCTCCCACTTCTTCCAGTCACTTGGAAAAGCCCTCGACATGCGCCTCCACTTCACCTCCAGTTACCACCCAGAGGGCAATGGCCAGACAGAGCGATCCAACCAGACACTCGAACAATACCTCCACGTCTACTGCAATTACCAGCAAGACAACTGGGCGGACCTACTCCCACTGGCGGAGTTCACTTACAACAACGCACCTAGTGCTACCACCAGAGTCTCGCCATTCTTCGCCAACAAAGGTTATCATCCTAACATCTCCGTCTATCCGGAACGAGATATGACCTCCGCATGGGCTCGTGACTATGCAGTCGACCTTGAGTCGCTGCATCAATACCTTCAAGAAGAAATAGCCAACGCACAACTTTGCTACCAAGGTCCGGCTGATGCCAAACGAACTCCGGCACCGGACTTCAAAGTAGGCGAACAAGTATATGTGAAAGCCAAATACTTCTGGTCAACACGACCATCCAAAAAGCTATCAGAGAAGAACCTGGGACCCTACACTATCATTGCACAAGTAGGCTCCCTTTCTTTTAGGCTCCGCCTTCCAGACTCCATGCGCACTGTTCACCCCATCTTCCATGTCTCCCAACTCGAACTGGCCATACCCAACACCATACCGGACCGGATACAGCCACCTCTGCCACCGGTTGAAGTAGATGGTGAACCGGAGTTCGAGATTGCTGAAATCCTCGACTCCAAGGTTGACTGTTGACGCAAATCGTGCAAGCTTTTGTACTTGGTACGTTGGTCCGGTTACGAAGGGACTGACGAAGAAACGTCATGGCTTCTCGCCACTGAACTTGGCAACACAACGGAACTGTTAGAAGATTATCATGTCCATTACCCAGACAAACCTGGACCACTCGCGTCCATGTAACAATACTTTCGCTCTCCGTTTCTTTTATCTGTTTTCTCTTATCTGTCTCCCCTATCTGTTTCACTCTGTAATATCACTCACTCTCAAATCAAGGCCACTTTTCTTATAAACAAAAAGTAAAACTAATTTACATTTCTATTTACAAGGCGCTGGACCAGACTACCTACTCCGGCGCAGGACCTTCCTGTTCCTCCAGGTCCTTCTGGAGCTCCCCAAACTCCTGGTCGATCTCCTCCGGATCGACCTCCTCCTCGCTCTCCTCCTCCGACACGATGAACTCCGAGGTGAAAAACTGGCACTCCTCGAAAAATGTTTCGAGGCCGGCGCTGAGTCGGTCATTAGACCAGGATACAGACCGCATGGAGTCTGCGATCTGGGCCATCTGTCCGGTCATCACCTCCACCACGGCTGTTAACCTGTCCATCCGCTCCAGGAATGGTCCGGTGTTGAAACCGGACCTCAACCCGGACGGACCTGCCACCTCCACAACTTCGTCATTGTCGTCATCGACCTTCGCCATCTTCTTCTTCTTCCTCTTTTTACCGCCTCGCGGTGATGTCGCCGCCTCATTCTCTTTTGCCTTGCCCTTTCCCTTGCCCACCACCGGCCCTGGACCACCCACCTCTGGCCACTCACACCGCTCCTTGAGCCCGGCGCACTTCATGCACGCGTGTTGCTTGGGCTTTTCAGGGTCACGCTTGCACTTGGCCTTGTGCTTGGCACAACAAATGCACCTGCCAGGAGGTTATTATTAAAAAATCATAAAGAAGAATAAAATAAAATAAAACTTACTGGACATTGTCGTTCCGGTCATCACTCGGGCCCACCTCCGGTTCCTCCCTTGCTCGCTTCTTCGACGCCTCCTGTGCCATTGCTCTTTGCCTTGCCGCTACCTCGGCAGCCCTCCGCTGCACCTCCACTTGTTCCTTCTCTGCCTGCTCACGTGCTTGGCACTCCGCCTCCACCTTGGCCCTCTCTGTGTCCTCTCATGCTCTGGCCTCCACCTCTTCACGTGCTCGTCGCTCTGCCTCTTCCCGGCATTGCTTCTCCTCTCTCTTGACCTGTTTGCATTGATGCCTCTCCTTCGTTTTGGCATCGAGGATGGACGCCTTGTCTTCACTACTGGACTGGAGCTCCGGTGTTGTCGCCTTTGTCCAGTCCTTGGACTCGACAACAGTGGGGGCAACAGGGGCAATGGGGGTGGCAGACTTGGCTGGTGCAGACATGTTGTTAGAAGGCAAAAAACTGGGAGTAAAAGAAAAAAAACCAGTCTGATCTTTATACATCCAAGTTTCGTACTCAGACAGTCACTCCGGACTCTGCATTGTACTAGGCGACCACACGACAGCCTCATTGGGGCCTCATGGGTTCGGCCCCTAAAAGGGGGATACTGTTACGACCGTGTCCAACTCTGGATCTTATCCGGTTACTCCGGTCGCATCGCAGCTCTGCAACTCTACTCCGGTTGCGCTCGCGCTGATACCTTTCCGTTAAGTACATCCCTTGGTCTATGCTCCATTCACTCGTTACCACACCTCGCCGTCTACCCTGCCTTGACGTGAGTTCTCTGTGAACTCGATATATCCTATACCTTGTAGCATTTTCACCGGACCTGACCTAGTCCTAACTCCAGTCATTCCTTGCCTGCTATTAGGTTGTTTACTTGTCACTGTATGTACTTGGCCCTAGTTTCTACTTAGTATAAGTACCCTCTAGTTTATCTTGTACACCTCAGTCTGAAATCATCTAGGTTACTACTCCTGTCCCCTTGTCTGTCTCCGTCTCTGTCTCCACCTGACCGGAACCTACGCAAGGGATCAACGCTCGTTGTCCTTGTCATTGAATCCAATTGGTCGCAACTCCGGCCCGGGCTAACCTCTGCCCAAACCTCTGACCTCTGCCCTCGTCCGTTTTCATCCAGACTTGACCGGACCCCTTACCAGAGTAGACCCGGACTTGACAGAAACATAGGAGGACAGACGTCTGTGTCGACACTGTCTCTAACAAACATTGCACCATGGATGAGCGCTTGCGTGGTTGCCAAGTTTTCTTCACCCGATCAATGGCCGCCCAAAGGATAGTGCCGAATGACATATTCACGAGCCTTGGCTTTGAGGGTTGATCACCACATCCCCAGTGCCTCCCAGAGCTGTCAAATATGAGTGTGGGTGATAAGAAAGTGAAAAAATGAACCAGAGTGCTGAGTTCTTGGCAATACTGTGGCCAGTATCCTGTCTGTCATCAGGAAGTGCAGTTCGTTGAAGCAGCATGATGCTCACCAAGCGGAATGATGATGCCCTTTTCCTCCCATTCAGCAATCACTTCAGTGATATAAACAGTGCTCTTCTTGTCTATGAACCACGCTTGGCTGGGGAAGGGATCTGTAGCGCTGCCACAATGTGCAAGCTGCTTGGCTTGCTTGATAACTTTGTGGAATTTGTAAGGATACAAGTGGAATTTCATTGTGGGACCACTTAGTTCACCAGGCGGGATTGGCCCTTGTTCCACAACATCTTGGGCAGCACATTCTATGTTGGAAGATGAAACATTCAGTGCATTGTGTGGAACTGAAGAACAGTCGGGATAGTGTCGTTGTTGGATGTCACATAGTTGTTGAGGATCTGGAGCGGTGCTCCTCGACCACATTGGTTTGGGTGCGTGCATCCTCTGCAAGTAGTATAGGATCTGACCAAATAAAGTTAGCAATGTTCTATGTAAACAGTACTGCTTACCAATTGGGGGGGAAGGGACACTACAGTCAGGAAAACGATAAGAGTTGCATGGCTGTTGTGAATGACATTCTACAGGATGAGGTGGGGTAGGTGTGAGTAACTTGATCATGGCCAATTGTCCACCTGTGTGCCAATGATTTTGAATCAAGCTTGCCACCGCTCTGTCATCTTCATCGGGAGATACTTCGTCAATGTCAGGATCCTGCTCAGTCAAATATCAGATAGTGGAGGGGAAAAGGGGAGAGCCATAGTGAATACTTATGATACCATCACCGAACCGTGGGCACTGGGTACTTTCAAAAGGAAAGTCATTGTCATTGATTGTTGCACATCCACAGTAGTACTTGTCCGGTAGCTGGCTTTCCTGCTTGTCTGAATTATATCCGACCGAAGGCGGTGCAGGGGAAATGGGACACTCCTGGTCATCAGGAAATCGATGAGAGTCTGCTCAACCTTTATATAACATTACCATTTTTTCCATGTGTATCCACATGCATCATTCTGATATACACTTAAGTCATGTCATATACTTTCTGGGAGTGTTTTGAGTGATGGACATCTTTATCAGTCTACTTGATTATGATCAATTTAGACAGGTTGCTTCTTTTTATCATGCCAGATCACCAGTATACCAGCTGATATATATGACCAAAAACCCAACCCCTGCTAAATGTGTTCAAATGTATATATAATTATACCTGCTGATGTACATGTTCAGATAAGTTTCATTCTGATGCTCCAGATCAGATTTCTCAGAAAGCTATTACTGTCCCAGCTGTCCCAGAAGTACTTGTACAAGCCAACAGTACCCATACCTTCACTGCCTGTACTTAATTTTCAACCACCTTAATTGATTCAATGTTCATATTAATTAATTTATATTCCATTCTGTATAGTACAAAAGAATAAATATTGTAAACTAATGGGGGCAGAACAAAGACTAAATATATTATATACATTGTGGTCATCGTTGTCGGCGATGGTTGCGACATCAACACAGGTGGTGGGGGTAGTGGCCATGGCCGTGTTGAGGTCGTTGTCGTCATCGCTGGTGTCGTGTCAACAACACAGGTGGTGGGGTCGTCATCGTCGTTGTCGTCGGTGCCTGGTGGTGGCCGTGTCGTCAATGCAGGTGGTAGGGGGTGGTGGTCACGTCGCCATCACCATTGTCCAGGTGGGGTGGTTGTCAACATTGGGGGTAGTGGTGGGGTGGTCATCGTCGACATTGTGGGTGGTTGTCGTTGTCATCGACATTGATGGTGGGTGGTCACTTTGTTGACGACGTTGGGGATGGTGGTGGTTGCGTCAATGATGTTGGTGGTGGATGATCACATCATCAACGATGTGGGTGGTGATGGCGGTCACATCATCGTCGACATTGGAGGTGGTGGTCGTGGCATCGATGATGTTGGGGGTGGTTGCATTGTCGTCATTGTTGAGGGTGGTGGTGGTTGCATTGTTGTCAACGTTGGTGGTGGTGGCTGCATTGTCGTCGACACAGGTGGTGGTGGCTGGTCATCATCGACGCTGGTGATGGTGGTGGTCCCCTCTCGCATCATCAACGTTGGTGGTGGTGGCTGTCAGGTGGTGGTTGATGTGTGGTGTGGTGGTGGTAGAAGATGAAGAGAGTGAGGAGACTTGGAGACATTTTTGAAGTGTGTGTGTGTGTGTGTGTGTTTGTGTACATGATTATATCAGCATATTCAACTATCAATATTTTCTAAGACTTCACTACACGCCTTGTCCACACCCATCATCACCACCACCACCAGCGTCGTTGACGTGACCGCCACCATCAGTGACAACGACGACAGCCCCACCATGGACAACGGCGATGACAATGACGACAGCCAACGCCAACGCGACGACGATGATTACCAGCAATGGCACTGACCACGACCACAGCCTGTGTCAACAATGCGGCCACCATCCCACCGCCAGCATCATTGGGACCTGACGACAACCCCACCACCTGCATTGCGGCTACCATCCCACCATGAACGTCGTCATCGCGACCAGACAATGATGACTGCCCTACCACGAACGCCCCCATGACCAGATGACAATGACAACTGCCACCACCACCTGTGTCGATGGCGCAGCAATTACCAACAACAACAACAACAACCCCCAGCCCCCAACAATGGCCACCTGCACGATGATGATGACGACCCCTGTTCCTGTCCCTATCCCCAGCACCAATGGCGATGACGCAATGACTCCCATCCCCTCCATACAAACATATTACTTAGCTATTTGTATTGTATTCATAGTAGTTCTAATAAATAATTTTTTTTACTGATACAATGAAGTGAGTGCCCTCTACTGGGTACACTGGAACAACTGGGGGAGGAGTGGAGTGGAGTGGAGTTGAAATGAATGGCACAGAGTCAGTCA
>Ga0307518_10001984_pt1 | contig 15086 bp, 17 predicted proteins | sample 25_EM_MG_FD_203889 | JGI IMG/M metagenome (GOLD analysis project Ga0307518, IMG submission 203889) | Populus trichocarpa ectomycorrhiza microbial communities from riparian zone in the Pacific Northwest, United States - 25_EM | ecosystem: Host-associated > Plants > Roots > Unclassified | place...
GTATGTTTAGGTTGAGTTTTAGATTTACCTTCGGCACCAGTAGGGACATCAACTTTATCCTATAGTGGTTCGGCTTTGGAAGGAACAAAGGACCTCAGCCGGACAGTACCATCTCTCCTTAGATTTGGCTTCCAAGATGATGAAGAACCCGAATTAAATGCTGGTCGAACATGTCCCTTACTAAGTTGTCTCTCCACCTTCGTAGCCATGTAAACCATGTCCCCACATAGTGTTGTAGCCCAACCACATTGGTAATGTCCTGATTCAACCCATTAAGAAATCTAGCCATAGGGGCTTCTCTATCCTCAACAACATTGGCCTGAACCATTGCTATCTCCATCTCTTTGTGATATTCATCTACTAACTTATAACCTTGATTCAGACCTTGTAGCTTCATATATAAGTCTTTGTAATAGTGTTTGGCACCGTCTCCTCATTAAGACTTTCATCTCCCCCCAAGTCTGAATGGGTCGCCCCCAATTCCTCCTCCTCCTGATTACAATCTGATTCCAGCAAATCAATGCATACTCCGTAAACTTAATGACCACCAATTTCACCCTTTTTTGTTCAGAATAGCTATGGCAATAAAAAAAATTCAATCTACCTTTTTCTCCCACTTCAAATAAGCCTCGCAATCGTATTTACCTTGGAAGTTAGGAATTTTCAGTTTAATAGAGTCCAAATCCACGTCCACATTTTCATAATTCCCCATGCCATGAAAATTCACATTCCTCCTAACCCTATTCGGTCCAAACCTGATTCTATGGCCAGTAGATGTAAAATGATGTGGACCAGCCCATAAACATCAGCAAGGACCCGTTACATGTTCCAAATGGTCCAATAACTCGGTCCAAGTCAAAGACATTGAAAGAGGCATTGAATGCATTGGTTTTAAAGGTTTCGACCAAGTCAGATTTGAAGGGTCCATTGGAGTATCAAGAGGAGGCCCTAGTACATCTTATCCATTTGCAAGAGGGGCCCAATCCAACCTTATTTGGGCCATGAGGTGAGGACAACAAAGGAAACAAAAGAATCCTACTACAACTTGGAAACAACATGGGTGGCTACCTTTTTCTTTTGTTTCTAGGATTAATAGGATGCATGGAAGGCTATATATAAACCTTGAATCAATTCTGTAATATTTTATTTATTTCTCTTCTTCTCATGGCAGAACATGGATTTAATATTATGGGCTTTATTTTTATTTTTATTAGTTACAACCCAAGGCTTGTTTGGGCTTAATTAATACTTTGTTTTTAAGTTAGGATCCAAGGCTTGTTTGGATCAAGATATGGATTTTTAGTTTAGAGTTTTTGGGTCAGTTTTGTATGTGGGTCAGTTCAGCCCACAAGGGTAGATTCATTAGGGTTAATTTTTAAGAACTATTTAAACACATGTAACTAAAATTTTGGCAGCCATTGATGAATATTACTTCTGTATTTTTCAGTTTTAACGTGTGAGTGTGATTCTTGCATTCTTCGGTTCTTGAAAAAACTAAATCTTACTTATCGAAGATTAACTAGATTCGTGGCGTTATTCTACTTTATTCCAATAATGTTGGTGCCTTGGGGCAGGTTTCCATTATGTCACACTCCTACCAGACCTTTTTCAGCTTTTCGAGATCAGATCTCAATCTTGATTATGAGTTGTGTGACCATGTGATCACGAAGTTCACATCAGAGCTAGGCTTCGAAACAAGGTCATATCCTTCTGTTATTTTTGTTTTTTTAGTGTTCCTTTAAGTTTTTCAGTATTTGCGTCATTCATCTTCTTGTTCTTTGTGTCTACATCATCTAAGCAAAACAAAAATGTTATATTTCATCTTGTTGTTGTCTCTAATCATATCAGTGACATATAAAAAGAGAGAGATAAACAAATTAGATGAAATTTGAAGAATGATTCAATTCTGCCACAGAAACACAACTCTTAGTGAACCATATGCAAAGTATATTAAATTTGGGCTTATTTTGATATCGTTTGCTTGAGGTTTTAATTCGAGGTTCAATTCTGCCGCGGAAAAACAACTCTTAGTGAACTATAGGAAAACCACCTCAGAATCCATTGAAACTCCATATTTTGTCTACTAGGTGTGAGGTCACACCAAATATTAAATTTGGACTTATTTTGATATCGTTTGCTTTAGGTTTTAATTCGAGGTTCAATTTTCCGGTAGAAACACAACTCTTAGTGAACCATAGGAAAACCACTTCAGAATCCATTGAAACTCCATATTCTGTCTACTAGGTGTGAGATCGCACCACCTCCAGATATTTGATATCTTTCTCTTTGAATGAGATCTCAATTCCAGCGGTCTTAGGTGATTTATCATTATTAAATTTGAGCTTATTTTGATATCGTTTGCTTGAGGTTCAATTCTATCGCAAACTGGTCATACAAAGGGTTTGTGTACCTAAACATAAGAGAACGACCTATAAATATAGATTTGTTGTTTGTTTGGTATCAAAATACTAAATATTGAAATTGAGGTCATTTCGAGATCGTTTGGTTTGGATTTCAATTTTGTTACGTAAAAATTGCGTAACAAGTCAGATTTGCGTCAAGTTCCAAAACGTGATCCTTACTGTTCGTTTTTGTCCAAATCTTACAATTATGTTTTCCCTATTATTCACTTCTGTTTTATTTGTATGAATTTGCATTGCTACTTGTGAAATCGTAATTGTAGTTTCATTTTGCTTTATTTTTAGTATATTTATTGATTCTTGAGTCTGAACATTATAATTGGATTGCACTGCGAGGGCTACTGACTTTGATTTGTTGATTTCAGTTTCTAAAGAACCAAAGGTAAGCAAGTTGTGAGGTAAAAGACATAGTGAGCATATTAGAGTGAAAATCCTTGATTGTTGTGTGAAACACAAGTGTGAGGATATATTTTGTGCTACTAACCAAATCCTACAGATTCAAACAATGTCTGAAAACAACGAATCAATGACACAAAATGCTAACATCGCTTTCCAATTGCAAGCCATAGGCCAGCAACTCGAGCTCTTGTCTAGGACGTACAAGGATCTAGAAGATGAGGTGAATTCGATAAAGCAACAGAATAGCGGGGCTGATCGCCGAAGAAATCAGGTTCGTAGGGCTGTACCGAATGTCATATATGATTTTGACGAGTTTGTTGACGAAAACGCATATGCAGGTGAAGATGACTATGATTTTACATCAGTTGGCCATGGAGCCTGGACTGAATAGGGCTAGGAGGAATGTGAATTTCCATGGCATGGAGAATTATAAAGATATGGACGGGGAGTTGGACTCCATTAAATTGAAAATTCCTAACTTCCAAGGTCAAGACTTGGAGGGAGATGTAAGTCTTGATGAGGAGACGATTTGTGCCAAACCAAGAAGTGAGGAATCCTCTTTTTGACTCTGACTCTCCCACTCCAGTCATTGCTTTTCTTTCTGTTACTTCGAAAGTAGCTGCTTCAGCTTCAGCCACTCGAATTTTCGATATTCCTTTTATTTCTCATCAAACGAATGGCATCTTCTTCTAGAAATCCTAGCTATTCTAAGCATGATAGTAGGGAATCTCATTGCTTCATATATACTCAAACAAGCATGAAACGTATGCTTGCATATTCGTCCATAGGTCAAATTGGATATGTAATTATTGGAATAATTGTTGGAGACTATTACAGAAACTTATATATGAAGCTACAAGGTCTGAATCATGGTTATAAATCAGTATATGAATATCACAAAGAGATGGAGATAGCAATGGTTGGGGCCAATGTTGTTGAGGATAGAGAAGCCACCATGGCTAGATTTTTTAATGGGTTGAATCGGGACATTGCCAATGTTGTTGAGTTACAACACTATGTGGAGCTAGAAGACATGGTTCACATGGCTAGGAAGGTGGAGAGACAACTTAGGAAGGGGCATGTTCGGCTAGCATTTAATTCGGGTTCTTCATCATCTTGGAAGCCAAAATCTAAGGAGAGATGGTACTGTCCGGCTGAGGTCCTTTGTTCCTTCCAAAGCCGAACCACTATAGGATAAAGTTGATGTCCCTACTGGTGCCGAAGGTAAATCTAAAACTCAACCTAAACATACTTGTGATGTTAAATGTTTCAGGTGTCAGGGACATGGACATTATGCTTTGGAGTGTCCAAACAAGAGAATCATGATGATTAGAGATAATGGTGATATCGAATCTGAAAGTGACAGATATGATTGTGAAGGCATGCCACCATTGGAGGATAGTGATGGGGATGAGTTAGCATTACTGGTTGAGGAGTCCTTGGTTATAAGGCGAACACTTCAGGTTCAGGTCAAGGAAGATGAAACTAGTCAACAAAGGGAGAACATGTTCTCTTTCGTACGCGTTGCTATGTACAAACCAAGGTGTGTAGACGAACAATTATCTCCATAGACAAAGAAAGCATTGAATGAAATGTTTGATCCCACCATAGTAACACTGACATGAATAATCTGTTCCGAACTACCCAAAAGATCAACCTTCAACGCATTAAGATCCTAACATACCCAAATATGACCACCATTAGATTGATCATAATTAAACAAGTAAGACCAATTCTGAAAAAGAAGTGCACAAGCTCTATCCTTATTCACCTCTCTAACCCGGGTTTCAAGTAAGCCAAATGGAGCTACCAAATGCTTTTGTACAATACAACGAAAAGCTGAATGTTTTAAGGGGTCAATCAAACTTCTAATATTCCAACATCCGATAAACATAGTAAACAAAATAATAGGATGGCAAAACCAACAATGGACACAAGATTACCTCGAATTGCCCCCTCGCAAGGAGCCTGACTTCTTCTTCTTCTTCTTGTTCTTATTAGAACTAAGGTGTCGCGAATGATTCAAAAATTAGCAACAATGAATTCTAACGAAAATTGATGAAGGATGGGTCTAGTTGTGTTGTCTTTCTTTTGGTGTTTAGGCTGGTTTATAGTGAATTTAAGGTAAACAGGATGGGGGATAGACTAGAATGATACTTTGATAAGTCGATGTGGATGCCACAAAGACCAATCTAGGATAAAGATGCCACACTCTTTGTGATTTATAGTGGTAAGTTTGATTCGTTCTTCAACCAAAAATGGAAGAATAAGGAAGAAAAATCTTTGAATGAGAAGTTGAAAAGTTTAAAATTATTGCCAAAAAGTCCCAATACTAGACAAATAAATGACTTGGAACATCATTATATACTTGGAACAGCCCTTCAAGTCTAGAAAATACCAAAATAACATAATGGAGACCCAAATAAATGACTTTGTTCAAAAAACTAGATAAATAATAAATAGCACACGTTTTTTACTTATAGAAGACATAAACGACACACAAAACTAAAAACAGCCATAACTATTTTTACAAAACTCCAATGCATACATGGTTGGACAATGTGGAAAGATGACATTCTGAACTTGAAGACCATGTAGAATAGGCTTTATTTTTCCATGCATTAAACAATAGCAAATTTCAGGACAAAATTGGTCCATAGGCTAACATCAAACCCAAACTCATCAAAACTCTCAAATCATGAACCAAGCCTTATTTGTAGATAAACAAACATATTTGAACCATTTACATTCAGTTTGCAAGCCCTCAAACTCATTGAAGCTTCAGTCGTGCTAATTTGACTTGTTAAGGCACTATGTAGTTGTTTTGCCCGAGCTCTAGTCATTAGACCATATGAATGTCCATATACATTAGAATCAGCCCCTTCCATGTTAGAATCACGATGCATATCAAGAACCCTCTGATCCCTTCTTCTTCCTATCCTCAATAGAATCTTTAGCTTTAGTTGCTAGTTGGTTAGCATTATCGTTGCTGGTCAGTCACTGTTAAATACAAAATGAGAGGCTTTCTAGACACGGGTGGTACCAATAGTGGTGGCTTTTGCAAATATTGTTTAATCTTGTCAAAGGCTTCCTAGCAGTGATGATCCCACACCTCGGGATTCTTCTTTTGAAATAGTTAGAAGAGTGGTTCACAAGTGGCTGTAAGTTATGAAATGAATCAAGCAATATAGTTTAAGCACCCCAAAAAGCATCGAACTTCTTTTTCAATCTTAGGAGCTAGCATAGCTTGTATGACCTTTACCAGGCTCTACTTTGATGCCATTATTACTTATCACAAACCCGAATAATTTTCTCAATTTCACTCCAAATGTGCATTTTGCAGGGTTCAACTTCAATTGATATTTCCTCAACCTTTCAAACAATTTCTTCAAAGTTGCTATGTACAAACCAAGGTGTGTAGTTTAATTATATATAATGAAAGTTGTGTTAATGTTTGTAAACTAAATTTGTGTACTGTTAAGCATGCTAATCCATATAAATTGCAATGACTGAATGATAGTGGTGAAGTAAAAGTGACTAAACAGGTTGTGGTTCCATTTGCGATTGGGAAGTATGTTGATGGAGTTCTGTGCGATATGGTATGAATGCAAGCAAGTCACATCTTGTTGGGGAGACTATGACAATATGATAGGAAGACAATTCATGATGGGGTTAAAAATATGTATACCATTGTAAAAGATAGTAAAACCATCACTCTTATACCTCTTACACCCAAACTGGTGTATGATGATCAAATAAAGCTAAAAAGTGAGCATGAGGTTATGGGGAGAGAAAATCAAGGTGAGGAACAAGGGGAGAGAAGACCATCAGATTCGGCCAGAACCCAAAACACCACTACAACCCATTCGGCCACCCATCCAAACACAAACAAATATTCGGCCAACACTCCAAACAAATCACACCATTCGGCCACTACTCAAAAACACCTAAATCTAGCCGAGAGTGGAGGTAAGATAAGAGGAGTGAAGAAAGTCAGGAAGGGTGATGAGAATTGTGTGGAAAAACTAAAGAAACAACACAATTTTTATGCTAGAGGGTGAGGTCAAATTTGTATTTTTCACTAACAAGCCAATGATTTTACTTGTGTACAAAGAGGCTTACTTTAATACTAATGATCTTGATCATATTATGCCTAGTGTTGCTATTGCTTTGTTGTAGGAGTTTGATGATTTGTTCCCTGACGATATTCCTAGTGGATTACCACCATTGAGGGGGATAAAGCATCAGATTGATTTCGTACCCGAAGCTTCAATTCCTAACCGACCAGCTTATAGAATCCCAAGGAGATGAAGGAGCTTCAAAGGCAAGTTTATTAGATGATGGAAAAGGGGTACATTCAGGAGAGTATGAGTCCGTGTGTTGTACCCGTGCTACTTGTGCCTAAGAAGGATGGAACATGGAGGATTTGTGTTGATTGTCCAGCCATCAAGAACATAACAGTAAAGTATAGTCATCCCCATTCCTAGGCTTAATGACATGTTAGATGAGTTACATGGATCTTGTATTTTCTCTAAAATTGAAAAGTGGGTACCATCAGATTAGGATAAAATAAGGTGATGAGTGGAAAACAACATTTAAGATGAATCATGACTTGTATGAATGGTTAGTAATGTTGTTTGGACTTACAAATGCACCTAGTACATTTATGTGTATAATGAATCATGTGTTGCGTGTATTCATAGGTAAGTTTGTGGTTGTGTATTTTGATGCATTCTGATCTATAGCAAGAACTTAACTAAGCATCTTGATAATTTGTGTAATGTACTTAATGTGTTGCATAATGAGAAATTGTATGCTAATCTTAAAAAGTGTACCTTTTGCATGGAGAGAATTGTGTTTCTTGGCTATGTTCTAACTGTACAGGGTATCGAGATGGATGAGGAGCAGGTTAAGGCCATTCGGGATTGACCAGCACCCAAAGATTTCTCTTATGCTTATTTCCTATGATTGTTTATTTTAATTGCTAGAACGGACTCTAAGTTATTATTGTGAACAATATATTGCTAAGTTTGCTATCAAAACCGGAGTTGTGGTATATAAACTTGTGAAGCAACTGAGATTAATAATTGTGGTGGATCTAGATTAGTAATCTTAGGGAGAGCATTCGATTGATCAAATCAAACATGGATTGCGGACAATTATATTCTAGATTAATCAACTCATCTAGTTCTTAAGGCTGCCATTAAATTAAATTACTAGTGCAGACATTCTGGTTGTTTGATGGTTAGGATTAGTTATACAGCGGACTGTTAACTAATCAATATAAGAAAAGATAGATATTCAGAGTATAAATTGACGTTTCGTTTCTATGATCAGTTCTGATTTTTTAGGTGGATGTTTACTTACGACCAAGGTTTTTCTCTTGATAATTTTCTGATTTTATTTAATTTTGCTTTATAGTTTTCTGTTTTCTTTTGCTTTAGCCTACATAACGTCCAACCCCCCCCCAAATTGCATATCAACTAGCATAGAAATCTAACTTGAACCTTCCTCATGGGATCGACCCCTTGCTTGCTATATATCTTATGTGTTGTGTTTTAAGCTAGGGTAATTAATTGTGCGACTGCGACATCGCAACAAATTTAGGCGCCGTTGCTGGGGAAGTAATTTTAGTTGATTCTTGTGTTGTGATTGTTTATTTTTTGTGATTGTTATTTATTTTGTTAAAAAAACAGAAAACAGTGTTGCGGTACTATACAGTACGGTACCTGTACTATTCAAAACTGATTTTTTGGTGGAATTAGGTTCTGACCTTTTGTTTCCTAAAGAGAAACGATGTTCTGAACAAGACTAGTGGCCAAATTCCATTGTTTTCTAGGGTTTTTAGGCAGTTTTTGTGTTCTAGCATAGGATTTTCATTCAATTTACATTATTTTCAATCTCTTGTGTGACCGATTTCTTTTGAGTTTTCTTGACTATTTATGCCTATAACCCGTTCTACTGACCAAAGTCAAGTGCAGGTATATCTCGAAATAGAAAACACTTTACGCAGGTTATGAAAGGAAGCTTGTGTCAACACCATGGTTGTTGCACAACAACAAACACTCAAGGAGCATGTTGCTCCCAACGTGGAAAAGCAACCATTGTGCATAAACATTGACAATAATGTCAATTTTGAGCTCAAGTTTGGTTTTATACACTTACTGTCAATATTCAATGGACTTGTTGGAGAAGATCCTTATACTCATCTCAAGGAGTTCCATATGGTTTGTGTTGGCATGAAACCAAATGGAGTTGACGAAGAACAGGTTAAGTTGAAAGCTTTCCCTTTCTCTTTAAAAAGGGCGGCAAATATGTGGTTTTTCTCTATTCTCCCAGGTTCCATTGGAACGTGGAATGGCATGAAGAAGATTTTTCTTGAAAAGTATTTTCCAGCCTCTCGAGTTGCCAACGTAAGGAAAGAAATATGTGGGATTTAACAATCTCATGGAGAGACACTCTCCGAGTATTGGGAAAGATTTGAGCAACTGTGCATTCAATGCCCTCATCATCTGATACTCAATTAGCTGCTCATTAAATATTTCTATGAAGGAATGATGCCTACTGACCGCAGTATCATTGATGCGGCAAGTGGAGGGGTATTGGTAGATAAGACACCCGAGGCTGGTCTAGAGTAACGGTTCAAAAGAGCCATAACTTTTGATCCGACCGTTGGATCACACTTAAATTTTTACAGGAGTTTCTGGAGGCTATTTTCCTTGGAGTAAATGTGGAATTGATACTCGGTGAGGCGGAGGTCTGGTCACACCAGAGGAGGAAAACAGTTCAAAAGGGCCATAATTTTTTATCCGACCATTTAATCGCGCTCAAATTTTTACTGGAGTTTTTGGAGTCCGTTTTCCTTGGAGTAGATCTAGAATTGCTATCGAGCTCAAACTTTTACAGGAGTTTCCGGAGGCCGTTTTCTTTGGAGTAGATCTAGAATCGCTATTCAATGAGGCCGAGGTCTGGTTGCACCAGACTAGAGTAACCATTCAAAAGGGCCATAACTTTTAATCTGACAATTAGATGACAGTCAAATTTTGACTAGAGTTTCCGGAGGCTGTTTTCCATTTAGTAGATATGGAATGGCTACTCGGTGAGGTGGAGGTCTGGTCGCACCAAATAAGAGTAATGGTGCGAAAAGGCTATAACTTTTGATCCGACCGTTGGATCACCCTCAAAATTTTACAGGAGTTTCCAGTGGCCGTTTTCCTTGGAGTGGATGTGGAGTTGATACTTGGTGAGGTGGAGGTGTGGTCACGCCAGATGAGAATAACGGTTCAAAAGGGCCATAACTTTTGATCCGATCGATGGATCGCAATCAAATTTTTACTGGAGTTTCTGGAGTCCGTTTTGCTTGGAGTAGATCTGGAATTGCTACTCGGTGAGGCGGAAGTCTTGTCACGCCAGACCAGAGTAATTGATGCGAACCCTAGCGGAATTTAATGGAATTCGCGACCCCAAGATCAATCTAATCTAAGGTTGTTGAGATTTGAATGAGCTTATCACAATGAAAGACTTGTTCCAAGGCAACAAGACTATAAACCAACTCGATCATAACGCCTACACCTGGAGACGAGCAAAGAAAGTATAAATTCACAACAAATAATGGTCAGTTCTTTGAAGAGTTAAAAGTTTAATCAAGAACCAAGATTGAACAACCAAAAAGTCGGCTACAATGCTGAAATTATCATTAAAAGTCTGATATGAAATTATTCCTAAAGAGTATTTAAACTCCAAACCAAAACCCTAGTTTTCCTAATGGGTCTCACATAAGCCCAATTTAAATAATAATCAATCCAAGCTAAAACTAGCCCAAACTAATTAAAATAAACAAGTCTTAAACCCAAACAAAATATCTCCTCTCAAAATAAATAAAGTTTGATAGCCCAACTAATTAAAAAAGACAATTTCGTTGTTTCCGCATTTTGTCTGGCAGCAGCAAAGCCCAAATTAAAACGGATGGTTCTCTCTCGTCTTAATGAATTAGAAGGCGTGCCATATACCGTTGGAAATGTATGGAAGTCTAGTTTCCAGCCCAACTATAATCACATCAAAATTCGATTTGTAGCTCCCGATATGACCAAAAGAGTAACTAAAGGTTAAACTATCCGAATCTAGGCTTGCTCTTTATTATTACAAATCATCTTGAAGTCCACCTTAGTGCATGTATCTTGAAGAAGTCCATTGAAAGCTTCTTTGAACTTCTTAGCCCAAAGCCTAGTAACTGGACCAACTGGAACCTCTAATGGATCCTTTGATGGTTGGATCGCATCAGTTTCCGGAGGCTGTTTTCCTTGGAGTTGGTATGCAATTGCTATTCAGGGAGGCCGAGGTCTGGTCGCGCCAGACTAGAGTAACAGTTCAAAAGGGCCATAACTTTTGATCCAACTGTTGGATCGTCCTCGAAGTTTTACAGGAGTTTATGGAGGTTGTTTTCCTTGGATTAATTATGGAATCCCTACTCGGTGAGGCCGAGGTCTAGTCACGCCATATGAGAATAACCATTAGAAAGAGCCATAAGTTTTGATCTGACCATTGGATCGCACTCCAACTTTTAAAAGAGTTTGCGGAGGCTGTTTTTGTTTGAGTGGATATGGAATCGCTACTCGATGAGGCAGAGGATTAGCCGTGCCAAACGAGAGTAACGGTCTCAAAGGGACATAACTTTGTATCCGACTGTTGGATTGCCCTCAAATTTTTATAGAAGTTTCCAAAGGCCGTTTTCCTAAGAGGAGGTATGGAATTGCTACTCGTTGAGGTCGAAGTCTAGTCGCGCTAAACCAGAATAACAATTTAAAAGGGCCATAACTTTTGATCCGACCGTTGGATCGCCCTCAAATTTTTACAGGAGTTTCCGAAGGCTGTTTTCCTTGGATTAGTTATGGAATCGCTACTTGGTGAGGCTGAGGTCTGGTCATTCCGGACTAGAGTAACGGTTCAAAAAGGCCATAAATTTTGATCCAACAGTTGGATCAACCTTAAATTTTTACAGGAGTTTTCGGAGGCTGTTTTCCTTGGATTAGATGTGGAATCGCTACTTACTGAGGTCGAGGTCTGGTAACGCCAGACAAGAGTAACGGTTTAGAAGGGCCATAACTTTTGATCCGAACATTAAATCGCCATCAAATTTTTACAGGAGTTTCCGGAGGCCGTTTTCTTTGGAGCAAATATGGAATCCCTACTCAGTGAGGCGGAGGTTTGGTCGTGCCACACTAGAGTAACTGTTCGGAAGGACCATAACTTTTGATCCGACCCTTTGATCGCTTTCAAATTTTTATAAGAGTTTTTGGATGCTATTTTCTTTGGAGTTGATGAGGAATCGCTACGCGATGAGGCGGAGGTCTGGTCGTACTGAACCAGAGTAACGGTTTCAAAGGCTATAACTTTAGATCCGACCGTTGGATCGCCCTCAAATTTTTACAGGAGTTTCCGGACGCCGTTTTCTTTGTAGCAGATGTGGAATCGCTACTCGGTGAGGCGGAGGTCTGGTCATGCTAGACCAGAGTAACGGTTCCAAAGGACCATAACTTTTGATCTGACCGTTTGATCGCCCTTCAATTTTTATAAGAGTTTCCGGACGCCGTTTTCTTTGGAGTGGATGTGGAATCGCTAGGAATTGAGGCGGAGGTCTGGTCGCCCCGAACCAGAGTAGCAGTTCGAAAGGGCTATAACTTTTGATCTGATCGTTAGATCGCCCCTAAATTTTTACAGGAATTTATGTAGGCTGTTTTCTTTGGAGCAGATGTGGAATCGCTACTCGATAAGCCGAAGGTCTGGTCGCGCCCGACTAGAGTAACGGTTTTGAAGGGCCATAACTTTTGATCTGACCGTTTGATCACCCTCTAATTTTTATAAGAGTTTCCTTTTCCTTGGAGTAGATGTGGAATTGCCACTCGGTGAGGCGGATGTCTGGTCGCGCCAGACCAGAGTAACGGTTCAAAAGGGCCATAACTTTTGATCCGATCATTGGATTGCCCCTAAATTTTTACATGAGTTTTTGTAGGCCGTTTTCTTTGGAGCAGATGTGGAATTGCTACTCGATGAGCAGGAGGTCTGGTCGCGCCCGATCAGAGTAACGGTTCCAAAGGGCCATAACTTTTGATTCGACCGTTTGATCGCCCTTCAATATTTATAAGAGTTTTTGGGCGCCGTTTTCTTTAGAGTAGATGTGGAATCGCTACTCAGTGAGGCGGAGGTGTGGTTGCGCCAAACTAGAGTAACGGTTCGAAAGGGCTATAACTTTTGATCCGATTGTTAGATCGCCCTAAATTTTTACAGGAGTTTCTGGAGTTTGTTTTCTTTGGAGCAGATGTGGAATCGCTACTCGGTTAGGCGGAGGTCTGGTCGCACTCGACCAGAGTAACGGTTCCAAAAGGCCATAACTTTTGATTCGACCATTTGATCACCCTTCAATTTTTATAAGAGTTCCTGGACGTCGTTTTCCTTGAAGTAGATGTGGAATCGCTACTTAGTGAGGCAGAGGTCTGGTCGCGCCACACCAGAGTAACAGTTCGAGAGGGCCATAACTTTTGATCTGATCATTGGATCGCCCTCAAATTTTTACAGGAGTTTCTGGAGGCCGTTATCTTCGGAGTAGATGTGGAATCGTATTAGGTAAGGCGGAGGTCTGGTCGCGCCAAACTTGAGTAAGGGTTCGAAAGGGCCATAACTTTTGATCCAGCCAATGGTTCACCCCAATTGTTTATAGGAGTTTTCGGAGGCTGTTTTTCTTGGAGTAGTTGTGGAATCGATACTTGTTGAGGCGGAGGTCTGGTCGCGCCACACCAGAGTAACGGTTCGAAAGGGCCTTAACTTTTGATCCAACCATTTGATCGCCCTCCAATTTATATAAGAGTTCCCGGATGGTTTCTTGTGGATCGGGTGGCCCTTATTGCTACAAGTGGTTGCTTTTGGTTGCTTTGGATGTTCTCACTCTAATTGTTCTCGTGTCATTGTTATGTTGTTCCTCTATTCAGCTTGTGGTCTTTGGACATTTGTCACTGCTACTAGGCCTTGTGTCATGCTTAGCTGATCTACTATTGATCCTACGCGCTAGTGGTTTCTCAGGGCGTCCCATTGTATTGTTTTTTGCTTTGTGTTAGGTTGGGAACCTTGTCAATTTTGGTTCCCCTCATAACATTGGTCTGTATTTTAGTTATCGCCCTTTCTCGGGGTTTGTTGTATAGTTCGCTAAGGGAGTTTGTTCTCCTTTTGTCGATTCTTGTCTGAACTTGCTGGTTTACCAGCAATGTATATTTTTTTTATCTATTTATACACTTACATTTTGATATATAAAAAAAAGAGTTCCCGGACACCGTTTTCTTTGGAGCAGATGTGGAATCGCTACTCAGTGAGGCAGAGGTCTGGTCGCGCCACACTAGAGTAACGGTTCCGAAGGGCCATAAATTTTGATCCGACTGTTCGATCGCCCGTCAATTTTTATAAGAGTTTTCGGACGCCGTTTTCCTTGTAGAAGATGTGGAATCGCTACTCGGTGAGGCAGAGGTCTGGTCGCGCCATACCAGAGTAACGGTTCGAAAGGGCCATAACTTTTGATCCGATCGTTGGATCACCCCCAAATTTTTACAGGAGTTTCCAAATACCGTTTTCTATGGAGTGGATGTGGAATCGCTACTCGGTTAGGCGGAGGTCTGGTGGTAAGACACTAGAGTAACAGTACGAAAGAGCCATAACTAGTGATCTGACCATTTGATCACCCTTCAATTTTTATGAGTTTCCGGACACTGTTTTCCTTGGAGTAGATGTGGAAACGCTACTCGATGAGGCAGAGGTCTTGTCGTGCCAAACCAGAGTAATGGTTCGAAAGGGCTATAACTTTTGATCTGACCATTGGATTGCCCTCAATGTTTTCCAGGGGTTTCCGGAGGCCTTTTGTTTGCAGCAAATGTGGAATCGCTACTTGGTGAGGCGGAGGTCTGGTCGCTCTAGACCAGAGTAACGGTTCCAAAGTGCCATAACTTTTTATCTGACCTTTGGACCGCCCTCAAATTTTTAGAGGAGTTTTCGGAGGCTGTTTTCTTTGGAGTAGATGCGGAATCGCTACTCGGTGAGGCGGAGGTCTGGTCGCGCCCGACCAGAGTAACGATTCCGAATGGCCATAACTTTTGATCCGACCTTGTTGCGATGTCGCGGTCGCACAAATTAATTACCCTAGCTTCAAACACAACACACAAGATAGTATAGAGCAAGCAAGGGGTCGATCCCACGAGGAAGTTTCAAGTCAGATTTTTATGTTGTACG
>Ga0307518_10001985_pt1 | contig 15065 bp, 7 predicted proteins | sample 25_EM_MG_FD_203889 | JGI IMG/M metagenome (GOLD analysis project Ga0307518, IMG submission 203889) | Populus trichocarpa ectomycorrhiza microbial communities from riparian zone in the Pacific Northwest, United States - 25_EM | ecosystem: Host-associated > Plants > Roots > Unclassified | place...
TAGTAATAATTATTTTTTAAAATATTTTTTTATTTATAAATATATTAAAATAATATTTTTTTATATTTTAAAATTTATTTTTAATATTAAAACATCAAAATAATCTAAAAATACTAAAAACATAATTAAAACAGAATTATTTTAAAATATAAAAACAAATAAAATTAATGTTACGAGCAATCACTCCTCGTAGCAAATGATTTAATGCTTCAAATCTAAGGCATGAAATAGAGGGACGGATGCTTCGTAATGCAGGATCTTAGCTTGCATTTGCATTTATATATATATATTGACAAGAAGGATATGGAGTGAAGATATAAGATAAATATATTTTTTAAATGAATCTTTATATTATTAAAATAAAAAATACAGAACAACGTGTGCTTTTGATCCCAACAAATTTCTTTATTTTTTTATTTTAAAATAATAAACAAACGCTACAACTAAAATTCCGTGGCGGTCAATAAAATTATGCCCACAAACATCAAATCAAAATTGAAAAATATTAATCCCGAGGGTAACTCAACTGGTCACATCTTGGATTTGCTCCCTAATAATCACAAGTTCGAATCCCCTCAAAACCACTAGAAGTTTGTACTGTCATTTAGTCGGGGTACATATAAAATGATCTAAATATCCAAGTTAATAAAAAATTAAAAAAAAATGATTATCCATCCCGTTTAGGCACATTCTAGGTACCGATGAACCTACTAATTCAGGAAAAGTTGGGTGCCATGGATAAAAATCTAGATAAATAAGAATGCTATTGCAGGTACATTCATAAAATTAAGAACAGTGGTTCAGGGCTGAATATCATGTTTATTTTTATATTTTAAAAATATTTTTTGTTTTGAATTAAATTTTTTTTATTTTGAATCGTTTTAATGTGCTGATCTCAAAAATAATTTTTAAAAAATTAAAAAATATCATTTTAATATATTTTAACACGAAAAGCCGTAACTATAGAAAGTTCAACCTGTATGTTGGGATTGTTAGAAATAAATGAACAGCTGCTAAATGTGTTCGTCTTTCAACATCAGAAAAGGGTAGGAAAATAGAAAGGTAGAAGAAAGGTCAATGTGATATGTTATCTCACCTGAAATTCTCTATGCCATGTCCGATTTGTGAAGAATTCAGATCTTCTTGGTAATACTACACTTGGCCTTTTCTTGTAAATTGCTAAATATTCTTTTGTTTTATCTGATTATGAATCAAATAAATAATTAGTCTACGTATTAATCATCTTCTATAACCACCGGTGTAAATAGATAAATTTTTATATTATTATTTTGATATGTTAATACTAAAAAATAAAAAATATTATCTTAATGCACTTCCAAACAAAATAACAACATTTAATTACCACATCTCCAAAAATATCCAGAGTTTTCTTTCTATTTGATCAGCAAGAACTGGGAATTGTTTGATTGTATTTACAAAGTTTTAGGTTTTAATTTAGTTTTTTAATATCATAAATAGTTTTCTAAGAAAAATAAATCATCATTTGATGCTGTCGGTGACCTAATACCAAAGCATGATTGTTCTGCTTGCATAATTGCCTTGGCATCCTTGTGAGATATGAACAACACATGGTAATAAGAGCAACAGTCAATCACTCAATTAAGAACCCAACTACCAATTTGAATTTAAATTTAAATCAAGGAATTTAAATCTATGCTCTATTTTTTTAAAATAAATAAATAATTAATTGAGGGATCTCAGAGTCATAAATTAATCTCTCAATGGTAGTTGCAATGTCCCATGAAATGCAGAAGTATAAGCAATCAAGTGTCTAACTAATCCCAATTTATTTATTGTTTTTATTTTATTTTATTTTAAAGGGTGGTTGGTTGTGGCTGAGGGTGAAATCAGAGGCCATGATCTCTTGTTGATAAAACAATCTTAGTTGCCGAAATTCATGTGCAATCACCATGGAAATTCCAAACATTTATGAGCAAGGAAGGTCGTCTTGGTGGGACCAATGTCATAGATTGTCTACAAAACTCCACTCTGCCCGACTAGCTTCATCTTGTTGACTAGGTCCCATGGAAAAGCAATTCTATCATTAGCCGCGGAAGAAAAAAATACCATTCCGATCGTTTCTTTTGGATTATTTATTTATTTTTTAGTATAAAAACATTAAAATTATTATAAAACACTAAGAAAACATAATTAAATTTTTTCTTAAATCAAAATGGTGTTATATGATTAATTTTTTTTTTTTAAAAAAGAAAATGAGTTGATGATCAAGTTTTAACGGGCTAGATTTGGATTAATTAAATTATTTATATTAATTTAGATTTTTAACCCTGTCTTATTTTTAATTGATCGGTCAAACAATGATTAGAAGCCCTTAAAATAAGATATTTCACTAAGTTAGAAAAAAACAATACAACATACCATGCTACAGATTAAATGACAAAGAGAATGGTAAAAAAACCTTAGTCTATGGGGTAAATTATAAATTCATCCCTCTAGTTTTAAAAACAAATTAAACAATCCTTTTAATATTAAAAACTAATTGAGTAGTCATTTGACCCGTGTTAACCATTCTTAATTTAATACCATTTTGTTCTTAAAAATTCCTTCTTTTCTCACAAATATTCCCATATTATCAATTTGTTTTCCTTTCCTTTTCTACCATTTTTAAAAAAAAACTAGAACAAGGTGAAAAGGAACATGGATATGGAATGAATAAAAAGTTAAGTTATAGATAGATTTCAAATATAAAGATTAAATATATAGTTTTCAAAACCAAAAGATCAATCAATTAATTATTATAAACAAGGGACTAAGTTATAATCAATTCCTCGTGCAAGGCGTCTCGGGCTATATAAAAAAAATCTCAAACATAATATTAAAATTTTAAATATAATTTTTTTTTTCGTGCTAGATAAGATCAACCCTTATAATTTAGGACCCATTCCTTGGCCCGGGCATCTCCAATCGGGGTTTAATATCCATGGATAAAACTATAAACGAAAAAAAAAGACGAAGATTATTGAAAGATAAAGACACATGCCCTCACTCGGGGGACAGGCATGTGGCTCTAAGACAACAACTCATCACATGATTTATACAGTTGCAATAAAGACACTGCTGATGTTTTAAAAATGGATAAATAATTTAAATAAAAAAAAATATGTGTATTGTCAGATTTACCATTCTCTCTTAATTATCTTCCTCCACCATTAACAAAACTACACCTCAGCACCGATCTCCCTAAATCTGACTCTTTAGCACTGATTAATTATATTTTGACCATACCCATACAGATAAGCAGGATAAAGGTCATGTTTATCCCCCAATTATCATCTACCCCTCACTTAAGTCCTTAAACAAAAAAGATTCTCATTTAGGTCCCTACTAATCAGACGATACCCAGTTAACCCCCTGAACTTTTTCCCTATCTTGTTTTCAACATATTATTCAATTCTTGAATATACTCCAAGTAAAAACAAAAAAAAAATATTAAATTGATTTGAAAAAAGATTAGAATTCATAAAAAAATGATTTATTTGTCTGAAACTACAATGTATTTTCATTAATTCAAATTGTATAGTGAGATTAATCTGATCTTGTTGGATAAATAGAAACTCAATTGATAATAATTTGTTTGAAGATCCATTTGAGAATCATATGATATTTGCTTAAAACTATACGTTTTCTGCGGGGATTAATCTGGTCATGTTTATCAATAGTGGCCCAATTGATAAATACTATTTGTTTGGGGACCCACTTGAGAATCAAGTAATACTTATAGATCAAAGAAGTCATTTTCAAAAAAATAATAAAAAAAGCGCACAGATCCAAATTCCAAACCCGACTCTCTCTCAAGCTCTTACATGACGTAAAACATTAAAGAAAACAGAGGAGAGCTAGGTGACTTACTGTCTCCCTTCGCATCTACTGCACTCTCTCTCTCTCCCCCCCCTCTCGCAGTAGATCTTATCATTCTCTTTCTCTTTCGTTTTGACATACATTTTGCTGCTTCAGTGAGGATAATATGTGGATGTTGCTGGCAGCCATGAAAGAAGCTTAGCTAAAGAAAAAAGAAAAAGAAACAAAGAAGGAAAGAAATGATGATGAGTAGTAGTAATAATAATAATAACGGTAATTATAGGAGTGTTAATGGGAGTTTGAGAGAGTCTTTAGTGGGAGGGAGAAATATTCCGGTGGGGTCCCAGTACCACCGCCGAGGTCATAGTTTGACGGGCGGCGGTGTTTTTTCTAAAGATACTCACAACAAGGATGAGAACTTGGATCTCTTCTCCAAGAACCGCCGCAGTCTCTCTGTCGCCTCCTCCGATGAATCTTCTGATGGTATGTTTTGGATTTTTTTTTACCAGTTTTGTTCCCGGAGATGCCCTCGGTGGTTTTCTGCGTTTCTTGCAATTCTTCCATGGAGATGCTCGAATGAAGAAGATGATGGTTTGGTCATTTTGTTGATGAATGAGAGCTTTGGAAATGAAAACGATGTTATATTTAATGAACACTATACTTATAATCAAAGAAACAGGAAAAGAAATGCAAACGGTGCCGTTTCTTTTGCTAGCAAAGAACTATTTCCTTTTCTTTTGTGCCTAGATTTAATGGATTTGATTCATTATTTATTGGTTTTGAATTTACATTTATGGTGATTTTCATCTGGGATTTTCTTAAATTCCCATTTTGATTTAGCCAGCTCAGAATCTTGCTTGTCTACTTTCTTTTTTGTTTGTGGGGACGAAAATATGTGATGGCCTTATGATTTGATGTGGGGTTATTGGTTACAGTTTCAGTGAAATTGGGGAGACTTTCAGTTGGATCAGCCAAACTTGTGAGGAGTGGGATCGATGATCTGTTATCATCAGAAGGAGGGAAGCATGATTATGATTGGTAAATCTCTGATGCTTTCCGGATTTTGCAGTTGCATGCTAGAGTTCCAAATTTTTTTGTTCTTTTTATTTTTGGTCAACAGCATTGATGCTGGCTGTGTCTGGTATAAGATTCGATTCGTTTCGAGTTTTGGATGCAAAGTTGAAACTTTTTCAACAGATTGAAATTCGTTTTTGATATGTTGGATTGATAGTTTTAGAGGAAACATAGCTTGCTCAAGGTTCACATTGTCGTAGAATTTGGAAGTCCTTCCACTTTGGATAATCACCTCTTTCTGTAATGAATTTAGTACAATTTAGAAAAGCTGAAAAGATTAAAAAAAAATAATAAAAAAAAGAATTCTGAGTTTTAAGTGGACTGCACCTTGGGATCTCTTATAGAATTTAGCATACTAAGCTTTGATGAACTCAGAACGGAAACTCTGCTTTGTTCTGGTGCTTCTAAAAGTTGCAGACCACTCTGCACGGCTTATTTCAAATAATGAGAGATTGTAATGTACAGGATAGGAAAGAGATCAGGAGATTCTCCCACAATGGAAGATCACAAGATAACTTAAATATGATTCAGAATGTTTCCATGGAATTGCTTTCTTGTAGAAAAGAAAAATAACATTTTAAATATGAGTTAAAATTCCAAGACACTGTCCCATTGTTTATTTGCTTATTTATACTTGGCTGACAAGGATTTAGCGGATAATTTAGGCTTGAAATCATAGTAGTTAAATGTTCCTTTTGTGTTGAATGAAAGCATGCAGACTAAGTTTTTTTCTCTTGTATCGAAATTATTACTTCCACAAACCAAAAAACTAGCATTCAAATGCCGTCATCCATACTTATTTCTTTTTATGTCATTAGGCTTCTCACTCCCCCTGGAACTCCTCTTTTTCCGTCATCAGAAGGAAGTGAATCACAACCAACTTTAGTGGCTCCACGAAGCAGTTCTTTGGCTAGATCAGCTTCTACTACCAAGGCGGCATCTAGGGTATGCCCTGCTTCTTTTCTTTCTTTAAGCTATCACTGTCAGTCTTACCCCAATTTCAGATCATTTTATGCTTGTTGAATTAGCCCCTTCTGGTTGAACAATAGTATTTTCATTTTAGAAGGAGTTTTTTCTGATAATGGGAGGACACGAGATCAGCTATCAAAGTTTAAGCCTAATTCTTACCTGTGTTTTCAGCTTTCAGTTTCACAATCAGAGAGTTACCATTCCTCAAGGCCAGCTAGAAGCAGCTCAGTGACTCGACCTTCTATATCTTCTTCACAATACAGTACCTATTCCTCAAATAGGTCCTCTTCAATCCTAAATACAAGCTCAGCCTCTGTCTCATCTTATACTAGACCATCCTCCCCAGTCTCCCGCACACCATCTATAGCAAGACCTTCCACACCATCAGCCCGCCCGACACCATCACGTTCCTCAACTCCATCAAGAGCTCGTCCAGCCCCCACCAGCTCTTCAATTGACAAGACTCGACCCTCTCAAAATTCAAGACCCTCAACTCCAAGTTCTAGGGGACAAATTCCTGCAAACTTGAGTACAGCACCCACTAGATCAAATTCTCGTCCATCAACTCCCACACGTCGGAACCCAGCACCTTCCTCATCCACTGCCTCAAGCCCTTCAACTTCTGCTGGACGAGTTCTTTCAAATAATCGCATTCCTGGACCAACATCCCGACCAAATTCCCCAAGCCCTCGAGTCCGTCCACAACAGCCAGTTGTTCCTCCTGATTTTCCTCTTGACACACCTCCAAACCTCAGAACAACTTTGCCAGACAGGCCACTTTCTGCAGGCAGGTCCCGGCCAAATGTTCATGCAACTATGAAGGGGAACCCAGAAACTGTAGGCTCTGTGATTGCACCAAGAAGACACTCATCTCCAATTGTCTCACGGGGAAGACTCACAGAGCCATCTGGAAAGGGCCGTGTGCATAGTAATGGGCATATTGCTGATGCACCTGAGCCTCGAAAGGTCTCGCATGTGTCAGAATTAGGAATGAGAAAACCTGTGAAGTCATCATCAACAGCCTCAGAGAGCACCGGGTTTGGGAGGACTATATCTAAGAAGTCTCTGGATATGGCCATCAGGCATATGGTATGGGTTCTCTTCCTTCCATGTTATGATAAACTAGCTTTTTATGTTGTGTAGCATCCCCGCGCACATGCAATTTGAATGAGATATAAATTTGCTAGTTGGGTGTCAACATTTATCAACTTTCAAATGCTCTTTTTCTTGAAAATTTTGACTGAACCTGAGAAACATGTTTTTGTCAAGTTGATAATCTTCTAGTCTGGCTTCCTAATGAGTTGGAATTCAAATGATTGATTTGATCATTGTCATCCATGTTGATTACAAGTGCAAATGTCTGTGCATCACACAATGCCATGCCACTAACTTCATTATAATAGAACCTAAACAATGACAATGCTGTTTATTTGTTGGCTGCCATTGAACTAACAGCATGATCTTTTTACGTTTTATTCCCTGGGTGTTGATTCAAATTCCTTACCTTGAAAATTATGAGGTGCGACTGAGATGATTTGCCAGTTCTTTTGGCCGAGATCTTGGACTGATGATGGCATTGTCTATTAGGTTAGCTGACATATGTGGAAAGAGGTGCTTTGATTACCTGCTATTACTAATGCAATAAAAGATTTTTGTGTTTGGTTTCTGTTGCACGGAACATTATTTTTTACTGCCTTCAAGAGACAGTTCTATGTTTTAAGATAATCCTAACAGTATATCAACTCGCTGATGTAGGACTTAAGAAATGGCACAGGAAGCACCCGATCACTTTCAAGCACCACCCTCTTCCCTCAGAGCATTAGATCTGCCACTCCCAAGACCCACCCTGCCCGTTCCAGGAGTGCTCCAGAATCCATCAACAATGGAAATTTGCAAAATGGAGATGTTTTGGAAAATGAAAGCTACTTTAGCAGGGCTACCGAAATCAGGCGTGAAGCAAATGATGGACAACGATACTCTGCAAAATTGAGTGAAGTTGTTGACATCTGTGAAAGCTCTCGTTATGATGCAATATTACTCAAAGAGGATTTAAAGAACACGGACTGGCTGCACAGTGTTGATGATAAATCTGATCAAGGACCCTTCTTTGATAACGGGTTTGAGCCTCTGCCTGAACCGTTCGGCCTATTATAACATCTAAGAAAAGATGCCTTTTTTCGATAATATTTTTTTTCCCCAAAATTATAATCTGTTCCGTTTAATTTATTTGCTTACTTGGAATGAATGAATGATGTAAACTTCTAACACTAAGAACTGATAAGGTGAAGAGAGTGTATTTTCTGCAATGAAATGATGATTTCAGTGTTGGAATTTCTGTTTACGTAGATGCTCTAGCTTGTGAATGCTTAAAACCCTATATAGCATGTGATGCATCAGTTGCAATCTTCTATCTTGTTCTTTCCCCGAGCTTGCAGCTAGGGTTCTTGTTTCAATAACCAAAAGAACTTCCAAAAAAGCAACTAGGATGGCAGTAGTCCAGGATATCAACACTCTACACAGCTTGTCTGAAAAGTGAAAGCTACCCGGTTTCTTTGTTCCTCATCATGAGAATCTCCGGCAGGACTGGAAACTTTATAGCTCTGACTTCTTGTTGAAGCATTGATGGACTTAATCCAGAATACAAGTATAAAAAGAGCAGGCCATAAAAGTGGGCTAGGCTTTGCAAAACCTGAAGCCAGTAGTAATCTATCTATTTCTTGATCACATCAAAGTAACGAACTTAAAAATGTTACAAGTTGTTTTCTTGAGAATTATGAATTATGTTTTCTTAAACACCAAAAAAAATAAACAGGATACAACTGGACTTGGTGAGATTGAATTGAAAGATATTCCTGCCACTGAACTGCACTTGGTGCACCTCAGCTAGAGCCTAGAGGTAATCTTTGACATTGATGCAACTGGCTTTCTCTCCGTGTCAGCCCAGAGGAAGGGCTCGTTATTTAAACATGTCATTCGAACTTTAACTGAAATCACCAGGGAAAATAAGAGAGAGTTTGTGAAAGAGGGGATGCGGTGTGAGAAACAAGATGTGCCAAGGGCTACCCTGACTGGATTTAGAAACCTGGCAGTGATCACAATGAGGAGACTAGAGAAATGATCCTTCGAAAGGAGGAGGAGCTCCATCAGAAGGTTCCCAACGATTGTGTTGCTTACGATATTTCAGACACTGAAGATTCTGTTGCTGAGTTGAAGAGTTTTTTTGCACTACAAGGGATTGTAAGTTATAATGTTTTGTTCTGACAAGATTGGATCCTCACCAATTGGGCTACCCCCTCTTCCCTCCACCATCTTAGACTGACGATGAGAGGGCTGTTGAGATGCTTGACGCTAGACACCTAGTCTTAATGCAACGTGTGATCAAGTAATGTGGAGATTTACCATACCAATAATGGTAAATTTTCTACTTCGTCACCTTATGATTTGCTTCCGGACCAAGATTGGGAGGAGGTGAGGCGTATATGGAAGCTGGAAGCTGGTTTGGGGTTGGAAAGGTCCAAAACTTAATGCTCTAAACAAGAAACGAGTGCCCTATTTATAGTAAAGCTCTGGGAACTTGGTTTTTGCAATTAAGCAAACTTCAAGGGTGGTTGGAAGCTGAATTTCTTGGCTCAATCATGAGCCACCATCAACTGCACTTAACAGAATATATAAAGAAAAACATTCACCAAATTATAGGCAGATGTCAGGAACGACGAGCACACATATAACATTATAACCTGGTAGGAAGATCAAACATGCAAGGAAAGCTAATCTCTTGTTTGTTTGCATAGGACATGCATGATGCATTTCACACACACACTGGTGAATTCTGAAATTCATTAAATTAATAAAGGCAAGAAAATCAGGAGCCAGTCCCTGCTACAACGCATAACAAGAGAAAACTGTTCAAACGAAACCATGATCAGGACCTTATAGAGGAGGCTTGCCCAAGCCAACTCCAGCAACAGGTTGATTTTCAGCAGAATCTGTCATCCGTGTAGTTTTCAAAGGAAGCCAGCTTTTGTTTGGGTCTAAAAGAAAACCTTGTCATTTATTGACTAACAAAGGCTCTTCATGCGCAAGTGGTTTAGAGGCAAAAACGTCAAAGCTGCATATGGTGTTTGTTGACAAAGAGGGCAGTCTTGCAGGCTGCAAAATGCTGGCAGAAGGAATTTTTTGTTCTGCTGAATTCTTATTCCTTATCTTTGCAGGAAGGTCCAACTCAAGCATAATCTCATGAGTTGGAAACTTGACACCAACACTTTCCTAATGGTATGTGGTTCGCCAAGTAATTTGCTCTGGATTGATTACAGTTCTTCATTTGAATTTGAAACTGAAATCTGGACCTATCGTGAGCATTTCCGGCTTTGTTGATTTCCTTGGGAGCTCAGGTTCTTTTAAGATATGGTGGAAGCTCTATATCCAAAATCATCAATGCTCCTGCAGCAATTTGAGGTTCTTAATTTGTGTCAAACAATGATGACAGACAGAAGAATTGAGCGAAAGCATGGCAGCCAAATATAGAACCTCAAACATAACATATGTACAATCATGTCATGGATTGTAGGTAAGAAAAAACATCAGTTACCTGTGATGATGCTGCTCTGGCACAAACAGAAGAAAGAATTAACTCTAACCCGTGTGCACCATTTTGAGGGGTTTTAGAAATTCTGCTGCTTTACAAGTTCTCCCTGTATCACGAAGCCTGCTTACTGTGTTTTCTGAGCTTGTAACATCAAATGACACCAGGAGTTCCCCCAAACACTTCAGTAGGAATGATAATACTCTTTCAGGTCGATGGAAGATCCCCATTGAAGTGCTCAGAGGAACTCTAGGGGACACTTGATCTGTGCTATCAACAATTAACGAAAACAAAAAATAAAAAAACTTATATGTGGGTAAAACACAGTGGATACACTCTCATTGCACTGTGGACTTCAATAGTTCTCTGGCTTTTGTGTTATTTTTTGCTTCTTCCGTGGCTTTCTTTCTTCTCCTTACCACTTGCTTCTTCTTCTCTGTTGCCTTGGTTTCAGTGTGGCGGTGTGTTTTTCCTTCACGCCCTTCTTTCTTCTCCCTTCTTTAACCAGCTGGCCTTATTATAAAAAATAAAAATAAAAAATGAGCTCAGTCATTTACAGTTACAAGAATGGCATAGTATAATTACTTTTTTTTTTTGTTCTATATATAAAGTTTTTGCCATGCTTGCAGGGTAGAAAGATATTTTCCATGACGCCTAGAGGTCAGCTGAAGTGATGGGAGACAATTTAATAGTTTATATTTTTTATATAGTTAAATTATATAAATACCTTTAAAAAACAAAATAAAAATTAAAATAAAAGGCCAAGAGGGCTTTTGCTTTTGCGTAATTTCATATTTTTTATAAATAGTACAATTATCTTGCTGTCCTTAAACTCAATAAAATTACAGGATAGGTAAAAGAATATTTTAATATTTTTCTCATGTTTTTTTTTATTATATTTTATTTATATTAGTGGCAAATTAATATTTTCATAAATAAAAAAAATAATAAAAAAAATAAAGCTAATGGTGCATGTGCGGCACACGCCAACGAGTGGATTTCACTTGATCTTGCAGGCGGTGCGTACGATGTTATTCGATGACCAAAATTTCTCAACCATCGTATCATCCGAAGTGTTTAATGGAGGTGAAGCTTATGGGGTGGTGCGTGTTGCTACAATCACAGCGGTTTGGAAATAGTTTTTTTTTTTTCTCCTCCATCTATTTTCTCTCTCCACTTTTTAAAATTCATGCCATGTCAGTCAAAAATTAAATTTGTCCTCCCATTTATTTTGTCTTTCAATTATGATTATTTTTCTTTTGATTGGTCTTTCTTTGTTTTGGGTTCTTTTTAATTTTTTTTTTCAATTTCATCCATTTCTATTTTCATTTGTTTTTTTATATCAAATATGACACTTTTTCTCTTAATTATTATTTTTTAAAATCTTTTTCTTGTTTTTTTTTTAAATTTTATCCCTCAATATTTTTAAATTTTTTTCTAGATTCAGTCCTCATTATTTTAATTATTTTCTTAATTTATTTTTTTCTTTCATTTAGGAGGTGTTTGGAAGTGTTATAAAAGTTGTTTTTTACTCGGAAATTCTTTACTTGTTTTTTTTAAAAAATTATTTTGATATCAGTACATCAAAATCTAAAAATACTAAAAAATAATTAATTTGAAGTAAAGAAAAAAATAAAATAAATTCAATTTTTTTCAAAAACGCTTTTGAAACAAAAAAATAAACGGGGTTAGTCCCTCTACATTTTATTTCATTTGTTTTTTTATCCAATTTTGGTTCTTATTCTTTTAATTTATTTTTTTATCCTTTTTTAATTTACTTTTTCTTTCAATTTTATCCCTCAATATTTTATTTTATTTTTTTTATTTAACTTTGGTCCTTATTCTTCTAATTTCTCTTTTTTTTAATCTTTTTTTATTAAGTCTCTCATTATTTGTTTTCATTAGTTTTTATACTAGATTTAATTCTTATTGTTTTGATTCTTTTTTTTTCTTTTTAATTTTTTATAGTTAAGAATTTTATTCAAGATTTCATTTTTTTCTTTTGTAAAGTTATCTTGATCTCATGACTACAGTTGCTGGTTTCAAAGATTAGCACGATTTAACTTCAATCTTTTTTTTTTAATGTCATCATTTGATATTAGATTATTGAGCCTTAAGCTTTTTATTTTTTTCCTTTTCCTTCCTCTGGGGTTATCCCGGGCATCAGGTTAATCAAGTTAACAAGGGTTGCTTTGGTCTTTTTTCAATATTTTTTTATTTTATTCTTTAACATTGAGCTATTAGGTCTTGAAATTTCTTATTTTTATGCTTTTCCTTTATGATTATCCCGAGTTACAGGTTCATTAGGTTAAACTAGTGTGATTCGAGTTTTTTTGCAATGGTTTTTTTTAGTGTTGATCTTTTTTTCAAGGTTATTTTAAGAAAAAAATAATTTTCTTATCTTAATCTTATTTCGTGGATGGTGGATTAGTAGAGTAAACACGAGTTTACTTGAGTTTTTATCTTTTATATATATATATATATATATATATATATTTTAAAAATAATTTTGTAGGGCTTTACTATTTTTAATTTTTTTAATCAAGTAGGTTCAGTCAATTTATTATCATTTGATTGGATATCATTTTTCATGCTAGAAAAAAATTAACCGGTCGTAAATCTAGTTGTGCATTAAAATGCCTTCTCATAAGTTTTGAACTGTTTATAGTTTGTTTTGCAATGATTAAACTGCTTCAGTGGTTGTCTTCTCATAAGACTGTTTGCCGCGTTGTTCGCATCACTGAGTTGAGGCTGCGTTCTTTATCTTTCCTTTTCCACATCAGTTGTCTCTTCAAGATTCTTCGATTGGTTGCTTAGCCTTTCTTTTCCAACCAATTTATGGGTTCAATGGCTTTTGTCTGTGCGTTAGTACTGTGTTTTGAAGGACAAATCCTCCTTTGATTTTGATTTATAGAAAGTATCACTAATTTTTAATAAAAAAAATATTAAAAGATAAAAAAAAATACAAACTCAGATTAACTTGTCTCAAGTCATAAAGATTAAATAACTTAATAAAAAATCATCTATATGATGCCCAGTGATAATTAAGAGCTTGGGACTAAGAGGTTTGCTCCCTCTGTGGTCTTAGGTTCGAGCCCTGTGGTTGCTCATATGATGGCCACTGGAGGCTTACATGGTCATTAACTTCAGGGCCCGTAGGATTAGTCGAGGTACGCGCAAACTGACCCGGACACCCACGTTAAACTAAAAACAAAAAACTTAATAAAAAATATACCAAACAAATTATAAAGTAAAATCTCAAAAAAAAAACCTTAATGTTAAAATTAAAATTGAAAAAAAAAAAAAACACATTCGTGAGGTGGTGATGAGTAAAAGTAGCATCTCTTTTAAAAAAACTGTTAGAACAAAACCAAGCTCAGGACCTTGTAAAGGAGGCTTGCCCAAGCCAACTCCAGCAACCAACTTCCAGGTTGTCTATATTTTGCCATGCCTGTTGATGAGGTCCTGTTTTACGCCGTGGGCTTGAAGGCCAGGTCTAAGTCCGGGATAAAGTTATTAATCTCCTAGTTCCGGCAACCTGACCCACCTTTCCATGCAGGTAGATCATCAAAGTGTTGCTAGCAGGTAGATCATCGCCCTTACTTCCCTTTTTAACTTGGCAAATTTAACGGTACAGAGATCAGTAGACCCAGTGTTGCTAGCAGAAGCCTCGCCAAACCAAACCTGTTTTCACAAGATGTTACTAAGTTGCTCCTTCCTCTCTTGATGTAATTTTTGAGCAATGATGAATTATTTGGATGAGGGGTGTCAAAGAGCCAGAGACTTTTTCAAGCGACAGGTTGATTTTCAGCAAAATCTGTCATCCGCGTAGTTTTCAAAGGAAGCCAGCTTTTGTTTGGGTCTAAAAGAAAACCTTGTCATTTATTGACTAACAAAGGCTCTTCATGTGCAAGTGGTTTAGAGGCAAAAACGTCAAAGCTGCATATGGTGTTTGTTGACAGAGAGGGAGGTCTTGCAGGCTGCAAAATGCTGGCAGAAGGAATTTTTTGTTCTGCTGAATTCTTATCCAGCAGCAAGCTCATTTGTATGTAAAATGCTCACGATCTTATCTTTGTAGGAAGGTCCAACTCATGCATAATCTCATGAGTTTGCCAAGTAATTTGCTCTGGATTGATTACAGTTCTACATTTGAATTTGAAACTGAAATCCGGACCTATCGTGAGAATTTCCGGTTTTGTTGATTTCCTTGGGCGCTCAGGTTCTTCTAAGCTCTGTTGGAAGCATTTGATCCAAATTCATTAATGCTCCTGCAGCAATTGGAAGCTCTTAAATTTGTGTCAAATAATGATGACTTAAAAAAAAAATTGTGAAAGTATGGTACCCATATATAGAGAGCCTCAAACATAACATATGTACAGTTATGTCATGAACTTTAGGTAAGAAAAAAACATCAGTTACCTGCGATGATGTTGTTCTGGCACAAACAAAAGAAAAGGTTAAGCCTAACCTGTGCAGGTTTTAGAAATGTTGACAGTTGCCTCATTTGCTGCTGAAGAAGAGGTCTTCGATGCTGTGAAGATTCAGTCAAGATTGGTTCCAGATTGTTAGGATGTTAGTTGCAAATAAAGCTGTCATAGAT
>Ga0307518_10001986_pt1 | contig 15063 bp, 18 predicted proteins | sample 25_EM_MG_FD_203889 | JGI IMG/M metagenome (GOLD analysis project Ga0307518, IMG submission 203889) | Populus trichocarpa ectomycorrhiza microbial communities from riparian zone in the Pacific Northwest, United States - 25_EM | ecosystem: Host-associated > Plants > Roots > Unclassified | place...
GTCTGCTGGCCCATCAGACCCAGGCGAATATCACCCTCGTCTGGCCGTCTAATATGGGACAAGGTAGGTACATTATGTGTGCCAGCACAATGCAGATGCAGACAACATGACATGGATGGCCATGGCATCATGACAACCATGGCTGGCAAGACAGAGGGGCAACAACCACATACTATGTAGTAGTACTACTAGTTCAAGTATAGTAGACAACTTAATGTAGTACACACTACACTGTAGTAACAGCAATTACAGACAAATAAGAGATCTACAGCACTTACAGTAACTGAGCCAAGTACCACTGAAATTCACAGGTAGTAGCCTGCTTACCACAGACTGTGACAAGCCAGACAGGGTAGTGTGGCCCTGGGAATGCTGTCATCTCAGCTAAGCAAAAGGGCCAGTTTGCTGATGTACTTGGAACTCTACTCTAGTGCGATGCATGCTTATGTAAGTAGGTAAACATACCACAACAGTTCTGTTTATCTCCAACACAGTGGCCATATGCAGGTGTCATCTGAGTGATGGTGGGGTGGTCATGGTCATGGTGGATATCATTCTCATTGTCGTTATGGTGTTGGTGCGATGGTGGTGGTGGCATTGGGCATGACTGGCCAGTTTGCCCGAGGATGTAGTGCAGCTAAAGGCTAGATTCACATGAGAAATTGGACTTAGCAGCATTAGTTTAACTTTCAAAATCTATCTTCTCCTGCTTTACAATGAATTTCAACATTCTGAAACCGCACAAATATCAGTAGGGACTATCTAAATAAATGTGCTGTCTCTGATTTTCAATACTAGCTACATGACATTTTCCTATAGATTTTCTCTAGTTTCATCACACTTTGTCACATTTTGTCACATGACATGTGTCAAAACTGTTTGAGGGCTACCTTAGTTAAAAGGTAGATAGCTTATGTAATTAGCACCAGTGCTATATATATGGGCACTTCTGCTCTACTAAACTAAGACAGACCATCTAGTGGTCAGTAGTAAAGGGAGATTACCTCCCTTTACAGACATTGACTCAAAATAAGTGGAGATGGCTATGGAGTGTCAACACATCTGCTGCAGCTCGAGATTGTGATGAAATAACTTACCAGCATTGTCTTGGTCACCCACCAACTGTGCAAAGCATCCATATAGAGTTGCTCAATGATGAACTGGATGAAGATTGCCACCAAGAACTGGTCTCAGATGTATTTCAGTGCATTTTCTGTATAACTGCCAAATAGATCAATATACAATCCCATCCTATACAGTAGTATACATATATGATCCTCTTTCACACACTGCCAGAGTGAAGCAAGGCAGGGCTTGTGGACTCTTATTGATCTCAATTCTGATAACACTGGTGTTCACACAAATACACTGCAGGGAGGATGAATGTAGCCATTCAAATTAAATGCCGTAACTAAGTCTTTGAGTTCTAATCAGTGAAGTCTTTCATGATGTCCAAGTGAAACAACAGTCTAATGTCTAGGTGAGAACCACTCTTGAAGGGTGGATGTGTGTCCACGTAGGGATGTCCTCTTGATAGCATGATGTTCAAAATACAAACGCATGGTAAGACGTTGCAAAGCGGCCTTCACCCGTGAGCGGTCGAGATGAGCAGCACGGGTGTCAACTTCGTGAACAGATGATGAGCAACTGGACCACCTAGTAGCGCATCATAACCCTCACCTATTCTTCCATGGATGGCTTCCAAAGCCAGGCGAAGTCGTTCGAGGGGAAAACAGTTATTCTTGACCTTGCCTGGACTGCCGTCCATAGATGTGATGCTGGATTGCTGGGGTACAGACCGCTCATCTTTGATGTACGGAGCGATATTGGTGAGCGCAACAGCGAGGATAGAAACGTAGTGTCCAAGGTCCTCATAGTCAGTATTTTCACAGGTCACATCAAATAGCTGACCAGATTCAGGCGGAGGAGAAAGAAGAACAATGAGTGAATCAAGTTGAGGTAGTTGATCCTGCAAACATCACTGTAGCATAGCTTGTGTGATAGAAAGATGTGCCTACCATGAGTGGTGCAGAGCTGGACATAAGAAGGCAGTACGCCAGCCACTGGGCGATATGTCTGGTCTGGGATCCACCGCTGCTGAAGAAAGTAACCAATCGTGCCTTGTTCACGGGGTTCAGCTTGGCAGCGAAATCCAATATCCTCGCATGGATAGAAGCCCGCTGAAGGCAGGATCAGTCGGTTCTCAAAAAATCAATGACAAAGCGTACTGTGGCAAGATCAGTAGCATTATAGGTGCAAATCGCGTCAATGGCAGAATTTAGCTCAGTACGGAGAACATGGCAGGAGGTATTGTCCAGTCCAATAAGAACCAAACCCAGAACGTGATTCGCTACATCGTCGTTTGCCAACGCCGCTGAACTGTAGAAGTCTGGTCACAAGTTGAAAGCATATCTTTGTGGATACTCACGTAGCGGCGAGCTTAATGGCTGCGACTAACCGTAATAACACTTCAGAGCGGATCTCTGAAGTCAGATGCATATCCTGCGGGCAACTCTCGATATGCCAACCGACTTGTTCAAAAACGCAAAAACGAGCACCGAGTTGTATAAGGGCAGTGCAAATAACAGAGAACGACAGCACTACCCCACTTATACCAGCAGTGTACACGTCTCGCAGGGCATTGTGAGAAGCATTGGCTACACAAGCGGAAGAAAAAAGACCTGAAGGGAGATAAGTAGAGTGTCATAAAACATTTATGCTACGCACCAATCACGAATAGTGAAGAAACAAGGGGAGCCAACTGTTGTGAAGGCAGTTTGATGATCGCGCCGGATTCGAGCAATAATGCTAACTGTGCATCATCTACAGATTGTCAGACAAGATGATAAGACAAAACGGAATAAACACACCGCCAATTCTATACAGACGAGTCATCAGGTCGAGGGTAACAGAACCATGCCCGAAAGACGCGTTAGTGAAGGTAGACCCAGAGCCGACATCCATATCGTGATTGGGTTCTGTTATCCATAATGAAACACCTAGCGCCTTCTCTCGCTGTGCTGCGCGCTCCTTGGCTTTTCCCCTGTCAACTTTGTCATCAGCGAGAATCTTAGTGATGGCCGCGCCAGCGTCAGATCCCAGCATTCTAGCGTGTCGAGGTCCAAGAATATAATCCTCAATGCCTGTCTGGTCCGCCTGTGGACTTAAAGCCTGAAAACGATGCCACGCCACCTCTTCGTCCATAAGGCTAAGATGATCCGACTTGCCATAATTGGGGTCTATAAAAGGCTCTCGACCTCCTTGTCTGACATTGTTTTCTGCAAGATGTAAAGCAGCGGAGCTTGTACCTCGTTTATCCGCGGCTCTCTTTTCGCGGAGAAGGGCGTGGAGGGGGTTAAACACCTTGCAAGTCAAAGAGGAAGCGCTCAGGGGCGAAATTTTTTGAACAGTCCCTCTAGGGAGTTGGAGAGGTGCTGCCTTGGGGAGCCTTTCGGATCTTCGAGATGGGCGTGACGGTGACGGCGAAGGCGAAGACTGGCCAGTGACATGACGAGAACGAAGGCAATAAGACAGTTTCTCTGTGGATGACGGTAGACTTGTCAAGGGAGAAGAAAAGATGTCACATTTATTTTTGGATCCGGAATGCAGTGAACTAACAACAATTTGAGTGCTTCACCCAATGAAGAAACCGACATGTATCTGTACCTGTCCCCTTGGGTGACATGGGATATTTCGAGCTCATCGTCGTCGCTATCATCGAGATCCCGGTATTGTAAAGGTTTGTCTTCTTCACTCGAAAAATTGGCAGAGGCAAAAGCTCTGGCTCTGATGTCAGCGATTAACTTAGCTGCTTTGGTTTCACCATCCAATGCCTTGGGAGTGGCTGGTAGCGGCAATGACGATGCTTCATCAGTGGCGAGTGGTAAGACGAAAGAATGGATAGGAGTCATCGGGGTATCAGGAGAAAAGTCCGGGGCGTCTACTTCCATGGGCCGGTGGATATCAGGAGTCGCAAGAGTTACCCGCCGCCGCTTTGGAGCACGCAGATTGAGAGAATCCCGACTTTTGCACAAGGGCAACACAAGCTCCACCTCGTCGGACTGACTGCTATCGACGACTTGCCTGCTGGAGTGCGGGGATAAGTCAGCTAGGTCATCGTGTATCAACGTTTCCAAAGGCTCGTTGTTTGGAATTGTGGCAGCCTGAGGGGCAGCTTTGCTGGGTGATGCTATGGTGACATCTCCGCGCACTGGCTGTATTGACATCCCTTGCATCCTCGTACGCTTGTTTGACGACTTCCTTAGGACACGGCTGTTCGTTGGAGGCGAAACCGTACCAAAAGAATTATCTGAAGAAAGTTTCATGGCTGAGCGTGTGGTGACGGTTGCAGAGGACAAATCAAGAACGTGGTCTAAAGGAAATATTTAGTGACTGAGTGACAGAAGGGAAATAGATTTGTTAATCACTTGCAGAGGGATGGGCTTTGGTTGTGCGACTCGATGCTCGTGGAACTGGTGCGGAGGAGGACGCGCTTTGACGCGATTTGGCTGGCATCACCGGTGGTGTTGAGAGCGATTTTGCTGGCGATGACGAGGTCGAAAGGCGGCGTGGAAAAAAGTCAGTGACTTTTCTGTCAATATTGAACCTGTCCTGTCGAGTGACTTTGGGCATCTTCAGGAAACGTTTTCTGTAGGTCGACGCCAGACGCGAAAGAGAACAGAAATTCGCGACGCGTGGGTTGAATTACATAATTACTTTCCTCGTCTCCGCCAATCATGTTGAAGTATATGGTAGACCCATCATCTACCTTTGTACAGGGAAGGCTGCTTCTGCTCGCCATAGCAGCTGCACTTCTGTTACAAATCGCACTTTGGCATGTCCAGTTGCCATTCCAGAGGGTCCCCTTCTCCGACGAACAGCTCCTCAAGGCATCTGCTCGGTGTGCTTCTGTAGTTCAGAAACCAGGTCCACCACCTCACTTTCACCGTCGCACCCACTCGGATCGCTTGGAACCTGATACACCTGCCACTCTCATCAGACACGCCCACATATGGACGGGCATGCAGAATGGAACAGAAATCATAGATGGCGACATCCTCCTGGAGAATGGTCTTATCACAGCCGTCGGACACGTTGATGAATCTTTGATACAGACTCACAAATTCTTGGAGGTGATCGATGTGCACAGTGCGTGGGTTACCCCCGGAATTGTTGATATGCACTCCCACATGGGTGACGATTCGCTCCCTGAATTGAACGGATCTGAGGATTATTACTCTCGTAAGGCAGTCATCGCACCGTGGGCACGTACCTTGGACGGCTTGAACACCCACGATCTCTCATATGAACTATCTATTGCTGGAGGTGTCACAACAGCAATTATTCTTCCTGGCTCTGCTGGAGCCATAGGTGCCTACCCGTCACTCCTATGGTACATCCAGCTTCATGTTTTCAATCACTTCTGTAGGTGGACAGGCCTTTCCAATCAAGTTACGGAAGACGAAGGAGAGGACCCCAACTTCGATGCTTCTTGAACCCCCAATTAACATCAACACCTCTTTCCCAGACGATCCTAAACCCAGATGGCGCCACTTAAAGTAAGTTACTTCATGTTTCAGTACTGTACGTAACCTAACATTAATTAGACAGGCATGCGGTACGCTGCCCAAATTACTATCTTGAGCTTCTCATCTAAGCTGATTACAGGAGAAAATCCAGGTGAGCTCGCGTGCGTTGTTGGTCATATAGCGTGTCATTACATTTTTTACAGCGAACTGGTTTGGAATGACACGCATGGACATTGCATGGGCATTTCGTGAAGCGTAGGTATATTAGCAATACATAAGGAGTCAACTCAAATACACACGAATAGATACAACAACGCACGCAAACTGAAAGCATCTCAAGACGAATTTTGTTCAAAGGTTCTCCGTGGTGAAAATGACCTGGGCGAATTCCCAGAAGACCTGCAATGGGAAATGCTAGTTGACGTTCTTCGTGGCAGGGCCAAGGTTGAGCGTCTTTTGATTGAATTTACAACATCCCATGTTTAATCAGCAGCGTGCCTAGGTCCACACTCACTGTTACGAAGCAGTTGATCTCGATCAGTTAATCCGCGTAATGTTCATGCCTTATCTCCCTAGATTGTTGGCTGATTCATTAGTAGTTGTCGGAAGAGTTTCGTTTCTCTATCGCTTCTGTGCATCATGCAAGCGAATCTTACCTTGTCCCTGAGTTGCTGAAGCAAGCATTTGGTCAGTTGCTCCTCCCCCCCTTTATTAAGTCCACTCACTGTGCCACGATACTCAGGTTCCATACCCGCGGTTGCATTGTTTGCGACTCAAGCAAGGTATTTTACTTGGGATCTCTGTTGAGTCTAGTCTAATGAGCCCTTGTACCACAGATACAAGCGAGAAGCATTTCGTGGCTCGGAGTATGCCCCACGAATCTTAGCTCAGCACGGCTTCGATGTTGTGATGAAGGTTCGCTAATCGATATTCAAAATCCTGAGGGATACTAAATGACACCAGAGTGACCACCCAGTGATGAACTCTCGTTATTTACTGTTTGAGGCGCAGCAAGCTTATCACTTTGGATTACCCCAAAATCTTGCCATCGCTTCCGTTACCAGCACCCCAGCCCGTGTACTTGGTCTCTCCCACCGCATTGGATACATCAGGCGTGGTAACGTAGAAAGTATTTGGTGCCTTAATCCTTTTGCTGAGTAGATCATTTTTCAGGTTGGGATGCAGGTACGGTTCAGGCTTTCCATTTAATTACAGCAGGTGACCTCCTTGGATTTTTCTAGATCTCGTTGTCTGGGACAGCCATCCCCTTGCCATCGGAGCCACCCCCATCCATGTCTTCATCGACGGGATCTCCCAATTGATGGGTGTGCGTGTGACGGTAAAGCCATCATCTTATCAGCAAGCACCTTCGGTGCCGAACTTTGATGATGAAGCTGCGGCGGTTGTGGAATATAACGGATTGCCGCCACTTGAACCTCGGAAAAAGATCAGCGGTCAAGTCCTCTTCACCAATGTCTCAGCTTTCTTTTCACGTCAAGGAGATGAAATCTCGAAAATCTCGTTGACCGAAGCCAGGCAAGCACGGATTGTCGTTCTCGTAAAGAATGGACATGTTCAGTGTGTTGGAACGAAGTCCTCGTGTCCCGTGTCCAGCGACGATCTCGATATGGTTGATCTCAAAGGAGGCACAGTGTCTCCTGGCCTTATTTCGTTTGGCTCACCTCTTGGAACTACGCAGATCCTAGCAGAAGAGTCAACGAACGATAGTGAGGGACCCGACCCATTTGCGAAGAAGGTCCCCTCAGTATTAGGCAGCCATGGCATGGTACGCGCCGTCGATGGCCTTCAATTTGGAGGCCGAGATGCACTGTGAGTGGCTTGCACCAGTTTGAAAATGTCTTGATTTCCACGTCGTTAGCATTGCATATCGATCTGGCGTGACGACCGCCATAACCGCACCAAGTCATGCAGGATTTATCGGAGGTCTGAGTGTGCACTTCTCTCTTGGTGCTGCACACCCTTTAAGCCCAGGCGCTATTGTTCGGGACATTGCCGGGCTTCATGTTTCTGTGTCTCACTCCGTAAGAGGGCCAAGCATAAGCACTCAAATCGCTGCGTTGCGACACCTATTGCAACCTGGTGCAGGCATAGATGAGAGTTATTTCGCTGAGGTCACCAAGGTGGGATTATTCCTCGTCAATATCTTGAGTGAGAATTTGATGTCCGTCTTCAATAGGGCCACATTCCATTGGTAGTGGAGGCGCATAGCGCCGACATTATCGCGGCCTTGATCCGCCTAAAGACTGAAGTGGAAGCGAAAATAGGGAGCACCATTAAAATGACCATCACTGGTGCTTCCGAGGCGCATCTTCTCTCTGCGGAACTCTCCCAGGCTGGCGTGGGTGTTATCGTCACACCTACACGCCCCTTCCCCCTTGCATGGGAAGATCGGAGGATGTATGTACACCTTCATCATTGTCACAGGGACAGTGATAACCCTTCCTGTTCGATAGATTAGCAGGACCTCCACTCTCAGAGGACACTGCGATCTCGAAGTTGTTGGCGCATAACGTCACGGTGGGCATTGGGGTCATGGAAGCATGGGACGCACGTAATTTGCGGTTTAACATGATTTGGGTGAGTGATTTCCAAGCCCGTTGGTTGTGTCGGGTAATCCATTCTCGCTCAGGCTATGCTCGAGGGAAATGGTGAAATAACTCACAGTCGGGCGACAGCGCTTGTTTCTTCCAATATCGAAAAATTGCTGACAGGATCGGTTGCACCCGTTAACACTGTGGACCTTGTTGCTCTCGAAGGAGGTGGGATTTTTGACTCAGAAAGTAAAGTGGTTGCAGTGATCTCACCTCTTCAACAATCTGTTGATATCTTGTAAACAATACACTTGGTCCAACTCCCTATATTGAATGGCCAACTCCAAACATGCACTTTGAGGTTTTGATTGGGGTGACTTATACACATGTCCTCCGCTATCATTACTGTAATTCAGCATGGGCCATCTTTGCCTTCTGTGTTTGCTTGTTCTCTCCACAAATTTATATGGATACTGCCATGCATGTGCGATCCGTCTGTCTCTCTTCCAGTGTCCCTTGTACAATATGTATACGTTGTTCTCAATCGCATGTGCTCTATTACGCGTTACGTCTCTTGATCACCTTCAGTGTCCCTCCACTTCGGGTAAAATTTCAGTCGCCATACTATTTGTAGGTAGCTGTTGAGAATAACTTCTAAGACTTCCAAGTGTTAGCCTGCAGATGCTCGTGGACTTGATAGCAACTCATGGTCAAATCATCCTGAATTTCTATTTCACCACGTAAAACTTTGGTCCAGCAGATCTGTACATAACATAAAGGGACCGCTGGAGAAAGACAGAGATAGATGGTACTGCAGATTCGTTGCGTGCTACGACACCGGCTGAGCTAGGATTTGCTTCACGTAGTCCCGGATTATAGGCAAAGCGGTCATCATGATTTTGATGGGCTTCACTTCATCTGTACGAATCACACAGGATGGTCGAGGGAATGAGATGATATAAGTAAATACATACCAATCTTCATGACTCGCCCGTGGCGTTTGAGGATCTTACCCTCAGGTGCCAGTGCGGGATGTTGGGGGTGAACAATAACGATCGAGTTCTGTGCAAAAGTCGTTGAAGTCGTTGAAGAGATTCAATATAGAGAACTGTCTTTTGTTACCTTGGAGTACCAAACCCGGAGTTCATCCGAGTCCTTAGCTAATAGAGGTAGTTTTGCGATTCCAACCACCTGGACAACTAGATTCACATATTTGATCATATTTGCCGCTGGTCCATTGTCAATGCGAGCCCATCTTAGAACCAGAACCTTACTTACGCCTCCTTTGCAGGAACTCCATCAAGGCCTGGCAGCCCGGGCCATGCCCAATAAGAACTATATTACGTGCATTTGAGAGCCTCCGGAGTGATTGAGATTGGAGAAATCCTGAAAAGACAAGGGCCAACCCACTGAACGTAATTATCCCAAAGATACACCAGAAGGTCCCTCCCAGGACTCTCTATGGTTGCTTTTGAACGCTGGGGACGCTGTATGGTGAAGCACCGACTCAGCATGAAGCCAACATACCATATTCATCGGGATGGGTAGCGTAACAAATGGCCTCGGAAACAAATTTACATCCAGAAGAGCGTAGTTCTCAGTCTTGACCCAAGCGATAAGTTCTTTGGAGAAATCAATCTCGAACGACGTCAATTCCAGGATGTAGTAAATCAGACAGAATAACATACAAGGTATGAATGTTCCAGGTTGACATCACACATGGCCTTTCCATCCAGCTCTGCTCGAAGATTTCCACTAATTGACCTCTTAGCGCACGTGTACATCCCGAGAGAACACACCCACAATTCATGTACAAACACGACGATAGTATCATTTTCCAACAGATCCCCCCTGGATAGCCGTTATCAGAGATTTAGACAGTATCAGCTGCTCTCGTACGTGCACATTGCTTGAGATCCATAACGTTCTTCATAAGCGGGGATCATCGGGATTTGCAACATTTGGTATTGGGCATACAAGAAGTGCTGCCGGTGGCCCTTCAAGATCTCTGCTGTGTGTAAGATAAGAACGCAATAGTAAGTAACGATGGCTGTACCTGGTATTGAGAAGGTAATGTCATCCACATCTGCCAATACTTTGTTTAGTAAATAACTCCGAGATCGCCAAAGGGGAGTGATACCATCACGAGGTTCACAAGCCTTTGGATTGACAGACTTCCAATACTTGCTCTGCTCCAGAGCTACTTGCCACACTGTTTCTGTACCAGCCTCTGAAGCTATCATTGGTGGTAACTCCGGAGGGGCTTCACCCAGTAACACTCGAGCGACAGCTAAAGCAGAATTTGATATCGAATCAAGATTGTAACCACCCTAGCCTACAGGTCAGATCAGTGACGTTTGGAAGAAATGTACACTACCTCCAATGCCACAACCAGTTTGCCACCAGCTAGACTTGAAAGCATATACGTCATGTGAGCATACCCCGTAGGGGTGACATGACATTCACCGAGATCATCACCTTCTGCAGCATCAAAGCCCGCAGAAACTATGAAAATAGAAAACAGCTTTAACGAAAAGCTGCACTGAAGGAGTAACCTACTAATTACTAACTCAGGCGCAAACTCCAGAGCTATTGGCATCACAATTTGTTGGAATGCATGAATATAGTCAGCGTCCGTCATGCCTTTTGTAGGCCAGGGGATATTGACAGAGCTGGTCTATGTTAGAAGATTAGCAAGATGCAATCAGGTTGACCCACTAGCCGAGACCTGGTCCTTCACCGCAAGACTCCAGGCCACCAAATGGGCCACAAGGATAAAATTGGCCTCGTTCATAGCGATGTAATGAGACATATAGCACTGAAGGGTCGTCATTGAAAGCCCGTTGGGTTCCATTCCCTGGAGAAGATATGTAACTCTGATAATAACAAGCATAAATCCGTCCCACCATGATGCACATCCCTTGAGAACATGAACTTAGTTCCCAAACGGTGACAAAGTAATGACCTACCAGTCCAATATCAAGATCCGCTTAATCGAGGATTGAAGCTGAACAACCTTGGCTGCAACGGCAACATTGTTAAAGAAGCAAAAACCCATGTGTTCGTCTGGTTCAGCATGGTGGCCAGGGGGTCGCACGATGGCAAGAGTCTTTTGGAGTTGACCCTGTGCCACCGTGAGACATGCCTCGATGACGCCTCCACAACTCAACCTTGCAGCGCGAGTAGTGCCATTCATGACATACAATGATAATGATTCGTAATAGCTTTCAGAATCAATTATTTCTTGCTCCGTCATTGCTACAGTGTCCGCGCACATTGTGAGTGATGAAGGTTGCACGTGAGGTATACTCACCTTGAATAGCAAGCACCTTGTCCCAGTGTTCCTGGGTATGAGCAAGGAGTGCTTCGCCACGGTAAACCGGACGGATGGGAATCTGCTTCATTTTAGAAAGCAACTTTGCATCTTGGATAGCCTTGCGTATTCGAGATATACGCTCTGGCTGCTCGGGATGTCCGTGAAGGGAAGAATGGAGGAGCATTTCAGAGGAGTACACATAGCCAACTATATATGCTGGCAGTGTCTGGTATGGTTCGGATTGGGCTCGTAGAGTTTGATGGTCTCGTGAGGGATGGAGGTCCTGAGATAGTTGCTTGTCATTACCATTCACGCTCATGGATGAAGGTGCGACCTGGCTGGGACCATTCATAGATGAAGCTTGAAATATTCTGTGAGCTGGCTGCCCAGGTTTTGTAGTGACTAGTAGTAGTAGGCCCTCAGGGAGTTCAAACTCCGTACAAACCTTACAGGTACATACTCATGAACATGTCAGTGTTCCTTATGTACGACCAATGTGTGAGGGGGATGCTACATGATTCCTCACCGTCACGCTCCCGACAGCACTGATTTCGACCGAAAGACATCGCACGAATCTCAACGCTGTGCATAATTCAAGTCTCCCCTGCACAGCCTAGCCTTGCACCCTCTAATTGCGTCTTTCCAAGCCCGTCCTGTCCACAAGCCATTCAGTTCAGATCCTCTCGAGAATTTACTCGCACGTAACCTGCCCGTCCAAAATCACCGTCACCCAGCGCCATGCAACTAACCCAGTTGAAAGCGCGCATACTTCATTCGAACTCATTCTGTTATTGCATACCCGTTCGCATCGGGTTCACATTGATCACTATATTGACTTTCCTTGTTTCCGGTGCAATATCCGTCATTATCTGGTTTGAGATTTCACGTGAGTGGGCGTAGTTTTTTTTTGTTTTCACAAGTCAAACCAGACCTCCATCTATCAGATTCATATCAGCTTACATCCAATGAACGGGTCGCATTCCTACTTACGGGTATAACTGAAACTACCCTGTTTCTCTTCTCTATTGCTGGGTGTGTAAATCAGTCGTTATGTGCATGGTCCGCCTCTCAATGCTGTTGCTACAGTTTCGTGGGCGTCGTCGCACGCAAGCAGTCATTCGTTATGCTTTACACCTATTTCCTCTACGGTCATCTCGTCCTTAATGTGATCGTTGGCATATATTTCCTCGTCACTATCCGCCAGGGTAATCGTCAGCAGTTCGTGGACTACTGCGCATCGGTCTTTGCGGGCACTTCGGCAGAATCGAACTGTACACGCCTCACGAGCATCTCTACCTACGTTTTTATAACCATTGTTGTGGTGTTGCTACTTCTTGAACTGTGTGAGTACATTCCATAAGTCCGCCTTGCTTGTATCGACTAGCCTTCTTTCTTAAAGATGGGACGGTGATCGCCACGCGGTATGTATATCGTCTGCGAATTCAGAAGAAAGAGGACCGCTCTCGGCGCCTTGGTTACTTCCATGCTTTGTCCATGCCTCCTTCCAAGCACACTCGCCAGCCATCGGATAGCATTGAGCTCCTTCACCCCCGCGGCAGCATTGATACATCATATTCTACGGTTCCATATATTGATCCTTACGACCTCGAGGACCCCACCGCGATGGATGACTCACCACTAACGATCGATATTCGCAACCCGCGTGGACACGGTGCACGACCTTCACAGTTAACTGCCTCATCAGACGGTTCATCCCAGCAGATTCGTGCACTGCCCCCGCGACCAAACACCAACTCTACAGATGTTGTTGCAGAGACCCAGCCACAAAGGGCTCATTCCAACCGGTCATTGGATCAGGAGATGGTGTCACCAAGAGAAGACGGTCCTGAATCACTGTACACGGCAGAGTTGTCCACGACAGCGCATTCGGCACTCATGGACCATGCGGCGTATATGCGTCCCGTGTTCTCTTCGTCAGCTGGTGATCGTCCTGCACCCGGTGCCCCGCCACCGTATTCTGGTCCACTCCAGCGGCTACGCCTCGGGAAACGACCCTGAAGTGGACTTAGTTCGATAGACATGGACGTATTTTACTTGGACGATGTACTTCATATCCCGCGTGCGACTTTGCTCGCCTACCGTAGCCTCGCACCATGTAACTTACCAGTGTAATGACCAGGTCAAGACGCAAGATAGCCGAAACACCAACACAGCCAAATATGTATTACTACAGCACTTTGACACCAGCCTTGTCCAACGACACCGGATAGACTAGATGTCATGCACCAGCGGTATGATGCCCAAAGGCAAAGTATCATCGACTCCGTGCGTAGCAATCATCCGCTCGGAGTGTCCACATTGATAATACTGTTGTGGTGGTGCAGCTCGACAATCTCATATTCCAGTTGTATACCCTCTCATTCTTTTTGGCACCAGCGTTGCTGCCACTGCTTTGTAGGGTGGCCGGCCAGTTCGTATCTTACAAACCCAGGGAAGTCGACTCCAAGTTGTCCTTACGCGTCTGGTTTCTCTTGTTGTGTGCATCCAATCTTCCAAGTTTTTGGTCGCACACGAGGGGTAGCCCAACGGAAGGACGGGCCATTGTACTTGACTTTGTCGGTGTGGGTAGGTGATCACAGAACTAAAGATACATGGGTTTCAATCCATTAATACCCTACAGGGTATCCACCGACTAAATTGCATCTCCTCCTCTTGGACGCCTTCATCCTCCTCCTTCAGATTATCCTCACGACAATCTCCTATGAGAAGTCACTGCATTTATCGTCACCCTCTACGGTCCCTGATGCCCTACTCCCAGCACCGGCATCACCGGTTGCCTTCCCATTGTCAGGGTCCTCCATGGAAAATGAAACAGCAAAACGCAGTCATCACGAATCACCATGGATCATAGATCTCCGTCTGAGACATATCATCAATCGCTTGCATGAACCAGCACCTCCAACTCCTGAAACACACGCAACACTACCCCTCCCGAATACCACACCCTTACCTATACCCTTCCATTTACGTGCTATCATGAGGCGACGGGTTCATCGGGAGGATGTTATGGTAGATACAGAAAACCCCGGTAGAGGCCTGCCAGGGGGCATGGGAGTGGATGATATCTAATGGTGATTATTTCAATGGCCAATTGTTTATTTTACGACTCCCGTGCGTTCAGCCAATGTCGATGCTTCGAGGGATAAACGGCCATATGATCATTTACGCTTCATCTGCAGGATACGGAACGTTAAGACAGACTAGTGATACGATTTTTTGGCCTACCGCCTGTCGCAAGCACCGGCCAAAGTTTTCAAATTCCTGTTGACATGAGTTTTTGCGGACGTCCGTGTACGTTGCAAGAATACATTTTCCGTACGCAGCTGCCTCCATCGAGCATGTGGTGGTCGAGTGAAAGGCGAGACGTTTGAGGGGTGTGTTCATATGGTGGGCTGCAGTCATGCCAGAGAATGGATTAGTCAGCAATAAACAGCTCGCCTTTACCGTTACATTTCTCCTTTTACTCGTCTCTCGTTCCGACGTCATGCTCAATGCCTACCTGTTGGCATCGTGTATCTGTGTGCTCGTAGCAGCTACTCTCTACACGTTTTACTGGAACCGCTTATTCGCGGCTGTCATTGGACTACTTCTGAGGATAAGGTTTTGGAACCAGGGAGGTTCTAGCATATGGATTCAGATTGGTGGG
>Ga0307518_10001987_pt1 | contig 15059 bp, 12 predicted proteins | sample 25_EM_MG_FD_203889 | JGI IMG/M metagenome (GOLD analysis project Ga0307518, IMG submission 203889) | Populus trichocarpa ectomycorrhiza microbial communities from riparian zone in the Pacific Northwest, United States - 25_EM | ecosystem: Host-associated > Plants > Roots > Unclassified | place...
GGACCACGTGTCTTGCCCACTATCTCGTTCGTGGATTCCATAACAGTCCTGCAAAGGCAGGACTGGTGGAAGGGCAAGCTTCTCTATAAAAGGGAGAAGAAAACCCAGAACCAGAGGGGGAGAATGAACCGAAAAATTAACCCAAAAACAGAGAAAAAAAGCAGAGAAAATTGAACAAAAAACCGGGAATAAAGAAGCAAGCAAAACCCAGAAAAGGCCTCAGCAACAGAGGAGGAGGGGCCGAAAATCAGAGGAGGAAACAGAACCAGAGGGGATTGGGACGAACAGGCCAGCAACAGAGGAGGAAGGGACGAAGATCCAAAGATAGAAAAAGAGGGCATAGAACACAGCAAAAAAAGTCAAATATACAGGGGCAGAGCAGGAACCGAAACAGCAAAACTGGGGAAAGAACCGGCAGATCACAGAGCCGAACAGAGACTAAAACCTGGGGAAACAGAGGGGAAGAGACAGAACCAGGAGGGGCTAAAACTGAACCCAGAAAAACAGAGTCAAGAACCAATAAAACGCAAGCCACAAATAGAGCAAAAAAGGAGACCCAATTTCGAAAGGAGAAGCCAGCACTGTACACTTTTCTTCATCACAAGGACTGAAAGGGCACTGGACTGGAGAAAAGAAGACCACGAACAAAAACAGAGAGAAGAGGTTTTTCCAGACTCAAAGCAGTAACACAGGGGAGATAAACAAATAGACAAAAAAAAGAAGAAGAGGAAAGAAAGCAGAGACGAACAAAGGGGAGCTGGGAAAACAGAGGAAAAAAGAAGAACGACCCAGAGTCAAAATCCCCTGCAGCCATTTTGATCGTCTCCAGAAGCAGAGAGAAGGAACAATAGAGGAAGAACTTAAGAAGGGAATAGCACCAACCGCCCTTAACTTCGTCTTCATCTTCAGGAGCAGCAGCTTCAGGAGCAGCAGCCCACAGGTATGTTTCTCTACATCTCCTCTCGCTTTTGAGTTTTAATTCATGCCATACTGTTCATGTGAATTTTAATTCACTGAACACTTAGACACGCGTGAACCAGCTCACGCGTGTTATTTGCCCAGCCGGGCTCAACCCAGCCCATGTGGGTTGAGCTGGGCCCGCCTAAAAATAAAAAAATAAAAAGATAAAAAATATATAATAAAAATTGTGTATGTAAAAAAAATATATAAAAATAAATTTATTGTTTTTTTATTTATTCATTGACGCCAGAGTCAGAATAAAAATACCAATTCAAATTTATTTCATTGTATTTTATTTGGTTATATAAAAAATGTGCGTGCAAAAAAAAATAACTTAAGATAAAATAAAATAAATTTATTTGGTATATTCACTGACGCCAGAGTTAGGAATAAAAAATGCTAATGTAAATTTATTTTATTTTATTTTATTTTGTTTTTATTTAGCTACATAAAAAATAAAAATAATGCGTATGCGTAAAAAATAAATTGATTTTTATTTGTTTATTCACTGACGCCAGAGTCAGGAATATAAAAAATGATGATTTAAATTTATTTATTCTGATACTTACGTAATATTTACCAGCGCCAGAGTTGGAAATATCCGTAGTTGAATATTCACTGACGCCAGAGTCAGGAATATTATACGCAAACAATCATAGTATAAAACAACATAAAATGTTAGCAATTAATGACAAAGATTAGCAATGCAGCCTGCCTTAGGTAGGACGTTTAAGGGGTGATAATATCTTCCCTTTTACGTAACCAGTCTCGGACCATAGAATCTCTGTTGACCAGTTAGGGTTCCTAGTAACCGTAATACTAGGTGGCGACTCCTTAAACAAAAAATATCCTCATTAAAGAACAGGATGCCAGAAATATATTCTTTCCAAAGATTTAATAAATTTTTAAGGCTGCCGCGATGTCGGGTGCGACAATATCTAAATTAGATAACAAATAAGTTATACTTGATGAGTTGTTGTCAATGGTTAGGTTTAAGAGAAAGGCATGGCAGCTTCTCCTTTATGGGTATTGCTTGGAGTATCCGGTTAACTGGAAATAATTTGGTTTTCAATGATGCACAACGAAATATGAAAGTCATGCTTCTCTTTAACCCTCCACTGGCTGTCCGTATGGTTACAAAATTACTGTGAAGAGCATTTCAATCGCTGCATTCACCAAGTTGATTGATTCTCATTTTTTCCTTTGTAGTGGTAGAAGACATCTATAGACGAAGACATCCATTTCTCTCCATGGATGCTATATATACTTCATCCAACCAACAAAAGAGAAATAATATATTTTTCTCTGCAGATATATACAGACAAGGTTCTTCTCTGCAGTGAAGCCAATGTATGGGAGACCTATGACCCTGACTTTCTCTTAAAATATATATTTTTTAAAGTTAATACGGGTTTTTGGATCGGTTTATGTATATTTTAATTAATTTTATTTTATAAGCTTTAAAGTAAATAATCATGTGAATTCAACTCATAATTATTAAAAAAATAAATTTAAAATCTGATTAAGTTATCCTCGATATTTCTGATACCCCCGACTCTTGTTTACACAATGCCGGCGGTGGCAGATACATCATATGTTTTTTTTTTACAGTAAAGAAGGCCGGTATTCTTACTATTAGTTTTTTTTTATTATTATTATAAATTAAAGATCATTAATGGAATCTGCTAGTTTTTTTTTACAGTAAAGATGGCTCGAATTTTTTAGATTATTTTTATTCCTACAACAATTTTTAATGCTAGCAAAATATTTCATTGATACTTTTATAATTCCATTGATATTTTTATTGGTATTAGAAATCACCAACAGAACAAAAAAAGCCAATGAGCAACTTTCAAAAGATGATTTTCCATTAGCAATTCCATCAATAATTTCTAATAATAACAAAATTCTCTCTAAATACTCTTTTAGCATTCCTTAATTTTCTGCTAGTGTTTAACGTAAATAACTTCCTTTTGTTTTTCAATTAAACAAAGTTCTCTCTATATTTTTTTACTTGCTTTAAAAATTAACTTAAAAACTTATAACAAGAGTTATTGCACCAATGAGAACTAAATACCATTATCTTGTACAAAAAAAAAAAGTAGGTTGCAGTCGAGAAATAATTTATTTTCATTTTAGTTTTGTATTTTTGGATAATGTTTTTAGGTTTTTTTGGGCTAATAAATTATTATTTTTTTAAGTTTTAAGGGTATTTATTAAAAAACAATTTAGTGAAAATTATGAAAATAAAATTTTAAATAAAAGAACATCCTCTCAATTTTTAGTCATTTTTACTAGAATTTAGATGTGGAAGCGACACATCATTTGTTTCTTAAAAAAAATTAGAAAGATGACAAGTTAAAAAAAAAAAAAAAAAAACACCTCGAGGTGCCCGGGTCTAGGCTAACAAACCCACATGCCTAGACTTATTTTTAAAGCTTCAATCTTGGTAGGCCACCTAGTCCTGTGTGCCTCACATTTTTTTTAAAAACAATTTCACATACTTTTACTGTGATTTCTTAAATTTTAATTAATCAAATATTTATTAGGTATATTATTTTATTAGATTCTTAAAATGATTAAGTATATATTTAGATATTATTTTAGTTGTAAGTCGATCATTTTTTATCATGTTTTCGAATGACATTATACTCTTTTATTTTATTTTATTAGTAAGCATTCTTTTTATACACCTATCATATATTTTTTTCTTAAGCAAAATTAATATGTTGCTTTTATTGTGAGAGTGTATTTTTTATCATATAATTATATAAAATTATAAAAAAATATAATTATTAAATTTAATTAGGTTCATAACTTGGATCGCTAGTTTAGTATATTAACCATGGTTAGATAGTTTCGATCTGAGATATCTTCGACTCAATATTAAAAAAAAACATTATCTTAAAATATTTATTGAAGTCAAACTAAGTTTTACGGTTGATCGTTTGACCCACCTTTGATCCTATCAAATTATCTAGATTATATCATATCAACCTCCATATAATTATATTAGAAATTTTAGATAAATAAAAAATTAGGTTGGAAAATTTTAAAATTGAATCGTATGGGCTAAATTTAATAATATTATCAAAGAGTTCTTCGTGACAATATCTAAACACTACGTTATTGTTATATATTTTTTAATATGTTCGTGTCTAAGTTATCAAAATGTTTATTTTATATATATAATTCAAACTTCCTTTTAGGATAATAATAAAGTGTTGCCTAAAAACTAAATATTCTGATAAAGACTTTTTTTTTTTAAATGAGCGTGTCAGCTAGGCAAACAGATTCTAATTACAGAGATATTTTTTTCTTTATTTTAAATCATTCAAATTCTTTTGGATATGTATTCTAATTTCTTTTAACTTTTATTAAATGAAAGATATGCAACAAAAAGTTGATGTTTTTTTACTGGAATTAAAAATATTAATAAAAGAAGGAAATATAATAGAAAATTAGTTTGTCTAAAAAAAATTTGAATTATTATTTTTTATAATTAAAATATTGTTATATAATTAAATATAAATAATTGTAGGGTTCTTTGTAATATAAAATCGAATATCTTAATTTGTATTTGTTTTTAATAATTTATTTTTTAATATTTATTAGCACTTATAATTTTTAATTTACTTTATTAAATATATACATCAAATTTTAAATTTACAAATAAATTTTTCTTTCTAACTAAAAAATATATTATCAATCCTTACACAAATTTTTTTATATATAAATTTTTTAGTATAGCATGTAGGAGCTCGGGTAGTATTTCATAAAGCACCGGCCACTAATATTTTTTTATTATCATAAAGACAGTGTATACATACTGTATCGGATCGGTTGCACAATCATTATAGTCTCCTACCACCTTAAAGTCAACCTGTTAAACTACTTGTTGTTCTCCCACAAACTCAGACACACTAACTTCAGTGCTAGCCATGTCATCAACAGTGACGTCTGATAACGACAAGAAATAAGCATCTGGGGTGGTCTTTATCAGTTTGGTTAGCATTGCTCATCTTGTTCTTACCTGTAAAGGAGAGCGCTGAGAGAATCAACAGAAGGTGAGCTCCTGGAGAGATGAGAATTTCAAGGTCCAACATTAAGAATTGTTTCTTGGTATTTTGTGCAAGCCTTCTGGTTGCAAGAAGCTGCCATGGTTCTAAGCATGTTGCCTTATTTATCTTTGGAGATTCATTATATGATGCTGGAAACAATAAGTACATCGAAGATGCTCCTATCTTTTCAGATTTCTGCCCATATGGAGAAACCTTCTTTAAGCATCCCACAGGAAGGCCTTGTGATGGTCGATTAATTCCAGATTTTATTGGTAAGTTCATTACAGTTAAGAGCACCTTAATTCATTCTTTTTTGTTCTTTCTTTTCTTATTTTTATGAAATGTTTTGTGACAGCTCAATATGCAAATCTACCTTTAATTCCGCCATATCTACAACCTGGTGACCATCAATTTATGGATGGAGAAAACTTTGAGTCAAAAGGGGATCTTGTTCTCGCTGAAAATCTCCAAGGAATGGTATGTCTGTCATCATGTTGTTTTTTTCTTGGTGGGGTCTTCAATGTTATTGATCCCCACCACTTTTCGTCTTTTTATAAATTAATTAAACTCGAGATCTCTCTTAAATCTTCTAAAGGAATAATGAGATTCAATGATTTTTTTCAAGGTGATAAGCTCTGAAATACAACAACATCTACAATCCAGTAGTCATCGATTTATAAATGGAGTGAACTTTGCATCATCTGGAGCTGGTGCTCTTGTTGAAACTCATCATGGATGGGTATGTCAAGAATACGAAGTTTACTGTCTTAGATATGTTCCATAACTTTTGTTTTTGGTTTTTCATTTTTTCCCATTTCTTGGAAGGTGATAAACCTTAGCACTCAACTAAGCTATTTCAAGCATATGAAAAGGCAGTTAAGGCTTCAACTAGGTGAAGCAGAAGCTAAAAAATTGCTGTCCACAGCGGTTTACATTTTCAGCATTGGAGGCAATGACTACTTTGCAGCTCTAACACCAACGCACAGTTTGCTTCAATTCTATTCAAGAGAAGAGTATGTTGGGATGGTTATTGGCAATATAACAACAGTGATCCAAGTAATTTAGCATGCTAAAGAACCATTCTTTCTCTTCTTTCCAAGTTGATCATGGATTATGATTGCGTAATTGTACTGTTCCAGGAAATATACAAGATAGGAGGAAGGAGATTTGGATTGTCAACGTTGATTGCTTTGGGTTGTCTACCATCCTTGAGAGCAGCTAAACAGGAAAAAACAGGTGTGTCAGGCTGCTTGGATGAAGCTACAATGTTTGCAAAGCTACACAACAGAGCACTCCCTAAAGCACTCAAAGAGCTTGAGGGACAACTAGAAGGATTTAGATACTCAATTTTTGATGCCTACGTTGCTGGAAGGGAGAGAATTAATAACCCTTCAAAATATGGTAATTCCTGTCTATAAGCATTAAATAATTAAAGATCAAGGTCCCTATATAGATTTCCTATCCTTGTTATGAATTTAAATGTGATTTCTCCATATATGAAGGTTTCAAGGAGGTTCAAGAGGCATGTTGTGGCAGTGGTCCTTACAGAAGCTTCCCTACTTGTGGTCAGAAAGGATATCAATTATGCGACAATGCAAGTGAATATTTCTTCTTTGATTCGGCTCATCCAACTGAGAGTGCCAACAATCAATTTGCGAAGCTAATGTGGAGTGGAAGTCTTGACATCGCGAAGCCTTACAATCTTAAAACACTGTTTGAGGAATAGCCGAAAATAGAGTTTATTTTTAACGAAATGCTACGTTAGTTTTCCTTTTGATTTATGGAGAAGTCCAACTAGCTTTGGACTTGTGTTTTTCTGGGACCTGTTTCACGGTTGTAGATCATGCATGGCCAAAATTTCTAAATTAAAAATTTTAAATTCCGAGGAATTTTATGGTATTGTGTGAGTAATATTATTACTTACTTTATTTTAATAATTGAAATATCAAAATGAAGAAAGAGAGAACATGATGTGGGAAACAAACCACTTACTGATTTAGGAAGGGTCTAAGTTGATCCTCGCCAACTGAACACATGCATGATTCCAAATCCTCCAAACTTGCTGGCATTGTTGTAGTTGATGGTGGAGTGATTCTTCCTCAGTTTGACAGCAGCAACATACATTTTCTACTGGTGTAATTATTCCGTGGTGCTGCAAAAAACTTTTTAGTGTTCAGTCTATCAAGAACAGCCAGCCAAGTGAAGAATTCTACCTTTGGGAGAGCGGTAGGTTTCATACATTGGGGATGTTCATGGTTTGACATGGAAGCAAAAACCCAGCCACAGCTGCGCTACAAGATTTCACAGTATAACCACCCCTACTGTCAAGCATCCATATTAGTTTATCATCCCTATCTTGGTGTAAATATGGTGCTGAAAGCATTGACTGAGGACGAGTTTCATCCTCTTTCTCTCATGGATAAAGCCCTGGTCCGCTCTGAAGCTTGTCAAGCTCCCATTTTCGAAATCATTGCTAGCTGATGCAGAGCTGATTGGTCCAAATTTGGAAAAGCAATTACCCCAAGACTGAAACCTTCTGCGAGAACCCAAACCAGTTCCATCCAACTGTTTTGGCTTTGAAAGAGCATTCCACGCTACCTTATAGAGTTTTCTTTCATAAGACACTCCAGTTCCACCCCTCTGTTTTGGCTTTAAACCTATGTGATTGGGCTTTATTTGATTTAACAGTTTATAGATGAATTAAAGAAAAATTGTAGTGTTCAATTCTCCTCTTCCCTTCTCTCCTCTCCTCTCCTCTTCTTCTTCCCCCTTCTTCCCTCGCTTTTCTTTCTTTTTCTTTTTCTTTTTCTTCTTCTTCTCTTCGTTCTCTCTCCCTTCTTCCCTTCTCCTCAAATCTCTCTTTGTCCGGCATCAAGAACTCTCTTAATATATGCAACACAAACAAAGATTTCCTTCAAGCCTTTTAATCTACGATATCATTCAAACAAAAGTTTATCAATTTGCAAGACCGGCGATTTATGAACATAAACTATTTAAAAAAAAAATTAACAATCCAAATAGTTACAATCACAGACAAAATTAGTGGACTTCATGCTGCCATAAGATTTAGCAGAAAACATCGATATCTAGAGAATTGATCTAGTTTTCCAGTTGCCAAAACTTTGTGTTTCGGACGCATTTCCAATCTCTTCCACGTACCTATGCTTCCATAAATCATTGTTCGAACACAGACTCTGCATCTTAGAACTAGCGCATTCCATTCTGGTAATACAGGTGGTAGGAATAAACCGAGTATCAAACCTTGGAGGTATAAGGATCTTTTCATTCTAGTTGAGAGATTTTCATCTCAACCGGTTAATGTATCCTTTGTTCATTTCAAATGGACTTTTGAGATTTCTTGAATGGATTTGGAAGTAGCAGAATGATGAATCCGTTAGGTGGAAGTTAAGGAACAAAATCCAATAATTATGGGAGGGTTTCAATAATTACTCTAACTTATAAGTATATCATCAGCTGGTGCGTAAAAAGTTCTTGGATTTATATAAAACCTTGAAATCTGTTTGCAACACAACAATATATTTGTTACAGTTCACGTCTTCGATTTTATGCATGCAAGATGATCTCTCTCTCCCTTTAACATTGTGTTCTGCTGGGAACAAGTGTGTTTTAATAACTTGGTATTTAATCAGGCCTTAAAATTAAATTACAGTAGATCATTTGTGACGTTGAGGTTTAATATTGCAACGTTCTGAAATCTTAGGTTAATTTTGAAAACGAATTAAACGTAAAAGGAAAAAATATAAAACCTGGTGTAACATGGAAATAAAAGATTAATGTCGGTCATGGAAGAAGTGACTTTTCGAAACATCATTAATTTTCCTAGTTAATCAAAGCATCATGTCTCTTCACAATTCACTTTATATATATATATAAATATATATCCTCTTAATACCACCACCACCCCCAACCCCACCCGGTGATCATTCACAAACAAGTATGTATGATCTCTCTCTCTCTCTCTCTCTCTCTCTCTCTCTCATTCATGGATTTTCTTTTCTTCGTTTTTTTACGTATAATTCAGGTTTAGGCTCCAAGGATAATCGTGTCAAAACTCTAAACATGAACATGGCCCGGTTTTTTGCTTTTTTAAAGGATAAAAAAGGCAGCAGAAGCTTTGTATATGAGAAAAGGAGGGAGGGGTAGCTGGAGAAGAAGTTAAGAAAAGAAATCAAGTGATAGAAGATAAAGAGAGGATCCCTTTTTGCTACTTATGGTTTCTTTCTTTCCATTTGTTTAATCCATCATATAAGTAATTAATTGTAAAAGGAAATTAGAAAAAGAGAAAAAACAAAGAAACGGTTAATTGAGACGGTTATGATTTTAAAGAATTTTCTTAATTTTGACTTAATTTTCTTAAAATAGTTGATATGTTGCTAATTTTAATGGGAAGATGAAACTATGTCCTGTTTTGATTTCCTTAGAATTCTTGAAGTTATCTCATCTTTGATTTATTGGAATATCGTAGAATGTTTTAAGAGACTATTTGACCATTTCTACCTTTTCTTCTCTTTTCTTTTTTTAATCTTCGGAAGTCTCTGTCTCTTTTCTATTTTCTTCTCTTTTAATTTCACTTTCAAACAGTCCTTTTCATGCTAAAAATCATGCCCTTTTCCTTTTCTTGCACTCCAAGTTTCTCCACCTCTTTGTTTACACATAAATATAAGGCTTGTGTGTATGCTCTTTAGCATTGGAAGCATCTGCTAATTTTGTTGAACTGTGTACTGCAGGTTTCAGTCTTCTGGTGGAAGATACAGAAAGTAGAGTAACAAAATCAGGAAGAAAAGAAAATATAATTAATGGCTTCTTATAGTCAGATTTTGTTTCTCGTAATTTTAATCTCACTTACATTAAGATGTCAATCATGGGGTTGGTTCTCTTCTTCAACAGAGACTCTCTCCACTGATAATTCACAGACAAACGGTTTGCCCCGTGGTTCTGTGGTGGAATTTTCTATGAATGGTCTTAGTGATGGGAAGGGGATGAAACTGGTCGAAAAAGCCGAAAGGAAAATGGTTGGCACGAATTCTTGTTGGCAGAATGCTTACCAGAATCTCTTTGCCGGCTGCTCGCAGATTCTCGCCGTCGAGGAGAAGCGGTGGAGATTTGCTTGGCACCTTAGTGATTGCTTTCAAAAGGACTCTGGACGGCCAGCTTTCCCTTATTGTGACACAAAATCTGCCATGGTTAATTGTCTCAAAAGGTTGAATGACAATGAGCACAAGGTTTATCTTGAATTCTCACTGGAAACCAATTCTATCTGCTATCAGTTACAGTTAAGTATAGTTTCTTTCACTGTTCTGACCGTTCTTCTCTTGTTTTATACGATGTGACAGAAACTAACAAGGATTTTTTTATGTGCTATTGCCTACAGGGCCCATGCCTTCAACCATAAAATGGAGAGACTGGTGAATGATCTTAAAAATTCAGCAGAATACACGGAAGAACAGTTAGAAATTATTGAAGGAAAAACACATGTCCTGTTGCAGAGATCGAATCAAATTCAGGATTCATTGATTTCTATTGATATTCAGGTTGAAAATGTAGAGCAAACAACGAAAGATGCAAAGGATCACATGGATGTTTTATCTAAGCACTCTGAAGCTGTTTATAAACATTCCAAGGAAATTGCACATTCTCAATCAGAGCTGCAAGAGGGACAAGCAAAAATGAATGAAAATTTGAAGGAAGGGATGTCGATGCTTCATGATGCTTACACCAATCTGGGCCAAGAAGTAGACAATGTGAGAAACGAAGCTGTGGAAATAGAGAAGCAGATTGGCAGAGTTGGAGACACAGTGTCTTCAAAGATGGAAACTTTACAAAACACAGCTGATGACATTGAGAACATGGCTGGGAAGTCCTTGGATAAACAGAAACAACTTCTAGATGGGCAATCCAATGCACTTAAGGGTCTTCAACTCCTAACTCAATTTCAATCAGAAGCACTAGAAGAGAGCAGGTAAGTAGGAAAACAAAATTACTGTAATTACAAGTAAATAATTAGAGAGCTTAATTGAAATTATTACCGAATTACAGGAGTACGCTGCAACACTTTGCTGAATATGGCCATAAACAGCAGGAAGAGCTTCTTCAGCAACAAGAACAACTTCAAAAGGTCCATGACCATTTGGTAGAAAATTCAAATTCAATATTGGCCACTCAGGTTAGTGTTTTCATTGAGGCTTATGATTTCCATGATAGTTTTTGTTGAGACAAGGATTATATGAGACATGGTTTTCCCATTTTTCAGGAAGCTTTCGAATCAAAGCAAGCAAGCATGTTCATTGCTCTGGAGAAGCTGTTTGCTTTGCAAAACGCTATGTTGCTTGAATCACGAATAATTAAAGCTTTCATCCTCTACACTGCATCAATCTTTATCGTTTACATGTTCACCAGTACAAAGCAAACATATACCATAAGAGCGAGGCTTTATGTTGGTACGTATGTCTTGTATTTCTCTTATTTTCTATTTTGTCTTCCTGTTTTTTTGGTATTTAAATCAAGTATTGAAGGTTTAAATAGGTCTATAAATAGTTTAAATCTGATTTTGGTTCACAGGTCTTGCTGCCACGTTTCTGGTAGAAGTAGCAATGCTTCGGCTCACAACAAATAGTATAGAACGACAAACATGGCTAATCAATGTGTTCAGGTTACTCTATGGGATTCTTGCCTCTATTCAGTTTCTACATGCCATTTTCACATACAGGTTGGTAAAAGTTAGATTTATATCAATTGGGTTAAACAGCATTTAGATTTCCCACATCTAATAGATTCCTTTACAAATTATGCAGGGATTATGAAGTTTTGAATCATCACTTGATACTAAACCTAATGGATAAGATTAATGTCATGCAAAAAACTAGAGAGTTATCATGGGAAACAGATAGTGATGTTGACTGGTCTTCATGGATTCAAACTGAGTTAGCAGAAGGGGGTGACAATTTGGAAGACCCTGACTTTATGGTTCCAGAAGAAGTTGCAGAGAATTCAATTACTGCTTCCATGACAAGAAAGTATGATCTTCGCTGCCACCAGCGTCGGTGAAAATTTCTCGATTTCTACTAATAGTTCATGACTAATGTTTTCTTCCCCATCAATTCCTGGTTATTTTTATCCTTTTCTTTACTTGAACACATCTCTGTAAAGATGGTATAATTATGTTTGCAAATGATATTTAACTTTATTTTGTTAACTAAGATGCTTGTTTTTTTAACACAGATTTACATGGCTATGTTTCTTGAAGTTGTTGGTTAGTATTAGCTCCGATAGTGGTACTTTTTTCTTACTGTGGAGCAAGAAGATGCATAAATGGAATTTTATAGGCATACTCTTGCTCTGCTTGCATCTAAAGAGCAAACTGAAAGTCCGTTTTACATGACATCACCAGAAGTTACTCTTCGAAAATGAATGAATGAATAAAACCAACAGCAGAGGACTCAAAATATTATTATTGCTCTCCTGTGCTTCTGAAGACAAGGAGTGCACTTTTACATGATTCTAAAAATGCAGTTCATTTCTATCTAATTTGCATGGTTCTAAAACATTCTCATCTAAACTTTCAATGTCTAGCAAGAGAGTTGATCAGTACTCTGATCCAAGCATTTTGAACCTACTGTAAAGTTTCAATATGGCATAAATATAGTCTGGGGCTTGTACTTAAGGGGAGGATAGTTCTTAATAAAATGTAAACCAAAATTACTTGGAGCACTATGCTTAAAGTAATTCTAGAATAGATTTGTAGTATGAATCATGCGATGGACTCATCAAAGAAGAAATAAAGAAAGGTTCAAAGAATTATGCTCTGGTATAATGGTTTCACCAGTAATCATTACAAGAGCATGCACCTTCTTTGAAATGGTGGAAGCGGTTTGTATCTCTCAAAACAATGACCCTCCCTGTCACTCTTGAAACTATCTTGATCCAAGAGTGACAATCTACACAAACACGAAGGTTCTTCGTGATCCTGATTGGCATTCCGGCAGCAGAATGTATGAGAGAAAAAACAGTTGCTAAGCGCTCACTGTGCCCACACACCCACATTGCCTTTGTTTCTTCATTTACATCATGAAGCACCACATCTGTGTTGGGTATATAACCAAATTCTTCCATGGCTTCCCTTAATTTGTTCCATATCTTCTTATATTCATCAGAATTACGAAACTCGAAGCCTCCACCAGCTACAAAAGAGTGGATTTTATTCTTTACCTGTATCCAACTACATCCAGCCTCTTTTCTGATTCTTCTTGTTTGCATCATCTCTCTAACCATATTTACAGAGTCCCACATCCCTGCATTTGCATAAATGTTTGAGAGCATCACATAGTTCCCAGGATTATATGGCTCAAGCTCAAACAACCGGTTTGCAATAGCCTCTGCAAGAGGGACCTCATTATGTAGGCGGCATGAGTTGAGCAATGATCCCCATATGCTACCACTTGTCTTCATGGGCATGTTTTTCACCACCACCAATGCATCATCAATTCTTCCAGCTCTGCCTAACATATCCACCAAACAAGCATAATGCTCTAAACTTGGAGAGACCCCAAAATCCATTTCCATTCTATGAAACAATTTCTGCCCATCTTCTGTTAGCCCAGCATGGCTACAACCTGATAGCAGTGCAATAAATGTGACATCATCCGGCCTTATCCCACATGAAGCCATCTCATTGAACAAATCCATCGCCACCCTCATATAACCATTGATTGCATATCCAGTCAACATAGTATTCCATGATGTCAAGTCTTTACTTCTCATCCCATCAAACAATCTCCTACCATAATCAACAACTCCACATTTCACATACATATCCACAAGGGAATTTAGCACTAGGACATCTGGCCTTCTCGCTGATTTAACAATTTGCGCATGTATCTCTTTTCCACTGAGAAGAGCTGTCACGCGCGCACAAATTGGCAAAATTGTAGTTAGTGTAACCCAACTAAACCCCATTCCCTCTCTTTGCATCCTTCTAAACACATCAAGTCCCTCGCCCAATTTATCTTCTTTAACAAAACCAGAAATCAAAGAATTCCAAGAAGCAACATTTCTTTCAGGCATTTGATCAAACACCTTCAAAACTTCATCAAAACACTCGCACTGTGTATACAACCTCAGCAGACCGTTATTCACCACTTGATCAGACCCTTCACTAGACTTTACCACTTGTGCATGAACTCCTCTACCAACCCACAATTCCCTCAAATCCGCACACGCTTTCAACGCTGTGGAGAACGCAAAATTGCCCGGCTCCATACAATTCCACAACATCTCAACATAAACAAGCAAAGCCTCTCTCAAGAACCCGTTTTTTGAATACCCAATTGCCATTGCCACCCAAACTGACTCCGGCACCCCTTCATTTTCAACCGCATTTTCAAAAATTACGCGTGCCTCATCAAGTTCGCCACATACAGAGAAAAGGGTAATTAGCTTGCTTTTTAAGTTATGATTTTCAAGAAATTTTTCGCTGTATTCTTGTTTAAGGAGCTGTTTATATACTCTTTGGCCATGAGGTAACGATTTTTGGGAAATACAAGAATGTAAGAGCTGACTGTAAGTCTCAGGATCAGTAAATTTGGACGGCGAGGATTCGATCAAGCGAATCGCCTCGTCGAGATTGCCAGATTTTGTTAGATATTTGAGGGTTTGATTGAGATTTTGAGGGTTTTTGGAGGGTGGTTTTTGGGATTTAGGGCATGAAATGACAGTTAAGCTGGTCGGGATTGGGGTGTTAGTTAAGACGGAAATGGCGGGAATCATTATCGGAAGGTGGTAGTTGTCGTTTGGCGAGTCTGTGTAGTTTTTAGAGAGATCATATAGGGTAGGCTGGCCCATGAGTGGATGGGTTTGAGTTTAGAAATTTGGATAAAAGTGTGATTTCAGGCCGAGCCCAATAATTTTTTTTAACTAAAAAATATAGTTTTAAAATCCCACATCAAAATGATTAACCTAAGTTAATTATTTCAAAATATATATATATATATATATATATATATATATCAAAAAACAATATTA
>Ga0307518_10001988_pt1 | contig 15056 bp, 5 predicted proteins | sample 25_EM_MG_FD_203889 | JGI IMG/M metagenome (GOLD analysis project Ga0307518, IMG submission 203889) | Populus trichocarpa ectomycorrhiza microbial communities from riparian zone in the Pacific Northwest, United States - 25_EM | ecosystem: Host-associated > Plants > Roots > Unclassified | place...
TTGGAAAATATTTTCCAGTGTTTGGTTATGTTATGGAAAATGAGCTGGAAAATAACTTATTAATGTTTTATTTTTTTCAAGTTTATTAAAATAATGAGGAACAAATCTTACAAATTAAAAAGCTGAATGAGAATGAAATTGAAAAAAATATAATTTCATAAATTATCTCAAATAAAATAAATAATAAATCAAAATAATAGAGATCAAATCTAAAAAATAAAAAATTGAAAGATGAAGAAATTATAATAATAATAATAAATATTTCATAAATTATTTCAAATAAAATAAGTAACAATCAAAAGAATGAGGATCAAATTTGATAGATAAAAAATTTCAATTAAAAAATAATAAGTGAAAATCAAATAACAATTATAAAAATGAGGACTAAAATTAACATAAAAATTAAATTCTAAGGGATAAAATTGAAAAATAAATATTTAAAACAAAATATATATAACAATTAAAAGTTTGAGGACCAAATTTGATATAATCAGCAAATAATATGACATTTCTAATTTTTTCATAATTTTCAGAAAGTATTTTCCGCTCAAAATAAACGGAAACACTTTCCTGGAAACCAAGCCAAATTTTCCTTTGACTGAAAAATATTTTTCGTTGACCAACTTTTCTAATAACAAACAAACATAGGAAAGTTTTGAAAATAGTTTTCTGAAAATCATTTTTCAGGAAAAAAACACAGCCTTAGTCTTTCACCAAAACAATTCAATGGGCCTGAGTCATTGGGTCATTTGGTAACCCACTTACTTTTCTTATTTATTTTTTAAATGAAAAACTAAAACAACATAATTTTCAATTACATTTAACTTTATATAGTTTTAGTTTGGTACGAATTACACTTTTTTTCCCTCCAAATTATGCTTTTCCTCCTAGGCCAACATAGAATTTCAGATTAGGTGAATGTTCATCTTACCCTCATATATATTATAATTGAAAACTTTTAAATGACAAAACAAACAACACAAATCCCTCCCTCCCTCTTTTCTTTTTAAATCAAACACGATTATTTCACTTAAACACCAAAAGATCAAGCACGTTTTCTTGAAATATGTTATTAACGAGTTTTATTTTTTTGTAACGAAGTTGATAGAAAATAAATTGTATGAATCTCTCTTTGCTTTCATCGAAGAGACCATGAATAGGCATGTTGCAATTTTTAAGTTGAATTGAGGTAATTGTTAATAACTTGATTATTGTTAGTGTGTTTGATTTGCATGTGTGAAACATTGTTAATTACTTAACTGAACTGAAAAAATTCAAAATTTTTTCCACTCCAAAAGTTAATCCTAATGGATGAAAAAACTCCAAAAGTTAAAATTTTTTACAAACAGAATATCATAATTCCAATGTTTCTGGTAATGAAAAAGTAATCAGTAAAACATCATTCAAATCCCTAAAAACACCCTCAAATCAAGAAACCAACAGATCATGTTATTGTTCACCAAAAATATAATTGTAATATATTTTCTTAAACATGTTCAATTGAATTTTTTTTATCTTTGTTTAAGCTTTATATAACATAACCAGCTACTATGTTTGGAAACCCTAAAGAAAACCCATATTTTAGCTTATGAATTATTATCCAAACATCCCTATTTGAGTTTATTTTTTTTAGTAAACACATATGTTTTATCCTTGCAGGTTAGAAAATGTCAATTGTTATGGCATATTATTATTCTTTTGCAAGCAAGTATATGACATAGATGAACATGGCTGGGATGATAAAGGGAATATAACTTTTTATGATGTCTTGACATTATAGGTGTTAAGTATGCTTGAACAAAAAGGGAAAGAATAAATTCATTTACATGTTGATATCGATGCTAATGCTACTCCAATCATAATGAGAATATTGCCCCAACATTATTCAAGCAAGCATAATGATATTATGTCTACTAAATATTTTGTTGTAAATGATGATGATAAAAGCAATAAAATAACATTACTTGACGATGATGATGATGATGAGATGGGAGGTTTTGGTGCGGGTGGTTTTGGTGTCAGTGATTCTAATATGGGTGATTTTGGTATGGGTAATGGTATGGATGATATTGTTGGTGATTCTAATGTAGTTGTTACTATGAGTGATAATATGGGTATTGTAGGAGGTGATATGGGAGCTAATGTACGAGATGATGTGGGAGCTAATATGAGCGATGATGATAACGATGATGATGATGTGGGAAATAATATTAGTGCTGATGTGGAATCTAATATGGATGGTGAAAAGGATATTGATAATAATTATATTTCTTCAGATGAGGAAGGATTGGAATTTATTAATGTAGATGAAAATGACTGGATTGGTAGCTTACAAGCTGATATGGAAGCTAGTATAGATGATGCATCTAGTTTTGAGAATGATTTGAGTAATAATAGTGATGAAGATGACATCGATATTGAAAAAGGTGAAGACTCTAAAAGTAGTGATGAGGGTGATGAGGGTAATGATGATGTAATGCGATCTAGACTATACCGAATGATCCATTAGAAGTTCCAGTTAGGCCACTTACAAGATCAAGGGAAAAGAAAAGCTGAAAGATGCATTAAATAAGTTTATTCAAAGTATTTGGACCAAAGTGAATTTCAAGAAGGCTACAAATTTAACAAGTGATGATCACACCTTATTCAACTTAATATATGTACAAAAGGGGTCTAATCCATCTACTTCATAGACTTAATTAATTTTAGAATTATAAGTTATCCATAAGGGAAGCATTTGACAACTATAGGGTTACGTGTTTCCATGTGTTTTATGGATTCCAAACTATAAGAAAATTTCTTATTATGTGTATAAACATAGAATGCCAAGGAAGAATTATTTTCTTGTTTGTTTTAGATTTCAAGGGGTGGCAACAACACATATTCAACCAAGAGGTTTTCTCCAACAAGGATTTTATTTAACAATTATATCTTTTTATTCATAATATATGGCAACTTAGCATTATTTTTCAGAATTATTATTCTTATTATTTTTCATATTTTTAGCCTTATTTGAGGAACTTTGGGTTTTATTGTAATTTAGGTTGATGTTAACCTATTAGGTCAACTAGGGTTTAGTTATTCTAAAATATAAATACTATTGTAAGATATTATTTTTAAAAAATTAAATAATACATTATTGTCGCACCTTATTATGTGATTGTGAGATGATTCTTATATTTTGGTTTTTATTGCACTGCTCTGACTTATTAAATAATTAACTAAGTTTTATGGTATCTTCTATACTACTCATTTAAGTCTCTTTATAGACAATAAATGGAGGTTTAGCTTTTATAGTCTTGAATCCTCGTTATAGGTTATTATTGTGTCAAGCTTAATCACAAGCCTGAGTTTAGCTTTTTTAAAAAGAGTTAGTTTAATAGTGGATTTTGGGATCTTTATAACGATGGGTTCGTATCAAGATGCAAAAGAGAGTAAGAAGTGAAAGATGAAGAACATGAATCATATTTGAGGTTTTAAATATAAGAGATTTAAAATTGGAGTGGATGCATCAATTAAGTTTGAAGAATGCTATGGAGAAAAAATGTAATTTGTACCAAATTATAGCATATTAAAGGTAATTTTTCCATCAAGTTTGGATCAAGTTAAACTAGATTAGCCAAGTCTATTGAGTTTTGATCAAGTCTAATCAGGCTAACTCTTTGAATGATTTAATTTTAAATCTGGTCGAGTTACTATGTATGTTTTCAATATTATTTGGATTTTAAAATGTAAAAAAAAATGTGAAGGTAGCATTGTTCCTAACCAATGTTCATAACAATGCAACCTTCACGATTATTATTTTTTTTAATTTTTAAGGTTGTGTTATTGTGAAAAATGTAAACTCAAAAAATTATACAGGTTGTGTTATTTAAAATAGCACAATCTATATATTTAAAAAAAAATTGAGTCGCACTTTTAAAAACAATAAAATCATAAATCTATGCTATTTTTCTAAATATTTTTTAGGTTATACTATGGTTTTTTATTAGGATAGTGCTATTAGGATAGGCATAAATTCCAAATCTCTTTATCTGTCCTACTTGTAATGAAAAGGAAAAGGCATAAATTCCAACTCTCTGTTGTCTCCAGCCCTTGGTATACACTTTGTGTCGTAATGGGTTCAAAGCATTTCCTCTGGTTTTGACAGGACAAGGTTGCTTTCTCTTCCACAACAAAGATTCCCGTGAGTTCTCGTCCAGTTTGGGGAAAGATGAGTTCCATAACTTCAGCAACTCCAATCACCAAGAGGTAAATGACTCATTACACTTCATATCCATTAATTTTTATGTTTAAGTAGTCTCACTTCTCTGATCATAATCATAGAAAGAAAATATACCTGGCTATTTCACATTACAAATCGATTTCTAAAACAAGGAGCATGATCAATTGCAGGCTTGAAGGCAAGGTGGCATTGATAACAGGTGGTGCAAGTGGCATAGGAGCTTGCACGGCAAGACTTTTTGTCCAACATGGAGCTAAAGTCCTCATTGCTGACATCCAAGATGATCTTGGGCACTCCTTCTGCCAAGCATTTGGGCCCCAAGAAACCATCTCTTATGTCCATTGCAATGTAACCTGTGACTCTGATGTTCAAAACGCAGTGGATACAGCTGTTTCCAAGTATGGAAAGCTCGACATCATGTTCAACAATGCTGGAATTCCAGGTGACAGAAAATCAGGTATTCTAACATGCGATAACGAAAACTTTAAGAGGGTCCTTGATGTCAATGTCTATGGTGGATTCTTGGGTGCCAAACACGCTGCCAGGGTAATGATCCCAGCAAAGAAAGGGTGTATCCTCTTCACTTCAAGTGTGGCTTCAGTATTGTATGGTGAATTGGCACATGCATACACCGCATCTAAGAATGCTATTGTAGGCTTGGCCAAGAACTTGAGTGTGGAGTTGGGGCAATATGGGATTAGAGTAAATAGCATTTCACCCTATGCAGTTGCAACCCCTTTGCTTACTGATGGTTTGAGTATGACAAAGGAGGCTGCTGAGGAATTGGTCGCGTCAGCAGCAACCTTAAAAGATGTGGTACTGGAACCAGAAGATGTTTCACAGGCAGCCTTATATCTTGCTAGTGAAGAGTCCAAGTATGTTAGTGGGGTTAACTTGGTCATTGATGGAGGTTATAACCTTACCAACCCCTCATTTTCAATGGCATTGAAAGCCAACTTTTCTAAATTTTAATAGGCGAGGTTCTGAATGTCGACAACCTTAACATTGCTATGACTGCTTTTGATATTACTGCCTGTGAATTGAATATTCTGTTCTGGTTATAGATGTGGTTCCAATCGGTGTCCTTAAAAAAAACGCTTCATACAAACGATTATGTGCAAGCTAACATGGCTGACTACATCAATTGAAAACAGTACTGTGATTGTCTGGTTTCCAATGGAGAATAGTGTGTCACCGCTGGTTCAAGTGAATGATAATGCTCAAAGAAATTACAATTCGCTAGTTTGCTAACAGATTATGAGGCAAATTTCTTAACTACTTTGATCGGTTTAAAATTAGTTTTATGCTCCTTGTCAACCCTAAACCTAACATTCGAAGCACCGGAAGGAAATATTTAACTGAATCTAAGAGTCATCTATGATTTATTGATTTGATAATGGCTTATGCAATAATGAGGTGTTGAGCATTCTGGGATCAACCTGTGTTTTCTCTAGCTCAATTGAAAGTTGTTCACAGCAGACAATTGACTCCAATTCTCTGTCTCTCTCTGGTTGCTTCGAGTCCTTCACTTTATTTATTTATTTTGCAAATATTTGTGTTTTGATACCCAAAATGGGGATAGATGGATCAGTGAAGCATAGATTATGTTGATCACCATACTAAGAAGAATGAGCAAGGATTTAAACTCAGAAAATATTGATGCACATAAATTACCACCTTGGAAATTAGAGTTTTAGATAGCGAGCCACTCAATGGAATCCACCAAAAAGATGCATAACTAAAAATAAGCTAACAAACTTAACTTAATTTTTATCAATTCAACCAATCTCTCTGTTATGGAACATGTTTTTCTTGTTTATGAGCCCTTTGAATTCTTAACCGTCCAGTAGCAATTTAACAAGCAGATTGCACTTGGATCTTTGGAATTATCGGGGCAGCCCCTGCGTCAGTTGTGGCAAAGGTTGAAATAATTTTTTTTTCCCAGTTTCATTTCAGTAGAGTTCTGCATAATTCTCGATGCAGGGGCTGTCCTGATGATCCCAAAGATACAAATTCAATTTGCTTGGAAAATGCTAAAAGATGGGTTAAGGGATCAAAGGGTTCTTTAACAACAAAAACATGTCCCAAAACAGAGGAGTCTCCTAACTATTGACAAGTTCAAAAGCTTTTCAGTATTGATTCCCAGCAAACCACTAACAAGTCTATATATCAATTGAAAGATAAATGTATCTAGTTTCTAACGCTTCAAACGGTGCATGAATTGGAGTTTCCTTGAGGGAGTTGTGACAATTGTACTCCCTACTGTGCAGCTATTAGGAATCCGAAATCCCTCCATAGCATTAATTTTAATTGCATCATTCTTCCTCCTTTGCCAACAAGCCTCACATCAAGTTTTTGACATTGTCATTTGCGGTCACTTGCATGTGAATGGCGTCCATTGACAATGAAATAGCAGAGATTTCGCCGGCTACAATATCCACAACTTAGACTTGATAAAAAGGTGCAGATGGAGAAAGATTTTATGTTGAAAAATCTGCCACCTTAGAGATTTTATCACCTACTAGAAGCTATCTAGTTTGAATTTCATGTTTAGACATAGAAGAGTAGGGTTTTTTTCCCTAGCCTGGAGGAATTGTTCCAAATATAGTTAAGAGTGTTTCATCATTGTAGAGAGAATAGAGAATTTGTTGAATGGATCAAAGTGAGCTTGTTAAAGTTTGTTTATAGTTTCTGTATCACTATGATGGATTTCGTTAAGTGGTGAGCTATCCTAAACTCTAATTTCTAAGGTAGTGAATTATCTGTATCCTTAGATTTTTTATTTATTCCTTGTTCTTCATCTCTAGAACAGTGATTTTCTGTATCTCTAAAGGGTTGAATATCATTTATCCTTCGTATATCCATCCAGCACACTTCTATCCCCATCATCTATCATATCCATAATTTACATTGATATTCCAACCCCCAATCATCCCCTCTCATTTTCTTGTCTCAATTCTTAGTCATTAACAATATATTTGGAATCCTCTTAATTGAATTCAATCCATAAGTTTTAATAAAATCTTATGTTTGGAACCATTTCGAGTGTCAAAAATTGAATTCCAAATAAAATTCAATCTTTAAAAATGACACAAAAGTAAATCAGAGGTCAATCATTTATTTACTACACTAAAGAGGATAAATTAATGTTAAACTACCTTCTCCAAAATATCAATCCACTCATCTCTTTTTTTTAGAAACTTTCGAAGAAAAGATGATGAGGGTAATACAAGAAACAAAATAAATTGAATTCTATGTCTTCTCAACTTGTGAATTCAACTTATTTATTAATTAAATTCAAATTGAACACTATAATTAAATTCAATTATAGTAGAGAATTTGTTCCAAATCGGTCCTAATAATATTATCATTGTTTTCTACCATAACAAAATAATGTAGGACAACACGTCTTTAAATCACAAGTTCTCAGCATTCATCTCATTGAAAAAAATTGAGTTTTACTTATCCAATCTGATGTGATCCACCAAGTTGGCAAGCCATATCAGTTTGTGGCACAAAATAACATAAGCCTATAAATCTACCATGTTATATGTTGAACAAAATAACAAAGTAAAACTCAAATTGAAATGTACAGTAAACGTTAAATCAGAATCCATGTTTGGGCATTTGAGTCCAGGATGGGTTATCTGATCATAGATGACTGATATGCAATGCATTCCACAATGCTAGATATCTCACCAGATTTACTCGCTTGAATTTGCAAGCCCCACCATGTTGAGCATGTGTCGGTCCTCCTTAAATCTCTCTAAAACTGTACCTTTGGCGGCATCAAGTTTTTCTTGTTGTGCTCCATTTTGAACAATTCCCCAGCATTCTATCACTTCTGGGAATATGCGATTGGTCTTGGAGAGGCAAGGACTTCCAAAAGTGGTGCAAGTGAAGGTCTGACCCACATCAAAGCTTGCTGAGAGGAACAAGCCAAAGTGATTAACACGTCCACCAAAACCAATGCCATTTGGGATGGACTCTGAGCTAAAATTCGCAGCACACTGTCAATCCATAGGTACAAGCAATGTCATTTTTTATAATATATACAATTTTTATCCAAAGTGGCAAACATAAAGGTAATGGTAACAAAAAATAAGTAATTTTTTAAGAAGAGATCAATGAATGCCAAAATAAGCTAACATGAGAATCCTCACATCTCAGAGCTAAAAATTACTTTGACTCCAGTCTGAAGGCCACAACTTCCAACTTCTGTAACGATCAAGTTAAGAGTCTAAACAAGTAAGTTGATGATGCAGGAAAGCTTTGAAGGTTGTTCTAGATATAACTTTGGAGGCTGTTTAGGGCTGTATTAAAGTGGATTTCTGCTGGGAATTGTATAAACTATTAGAGTCACACTAAAAGGGTTTTTAGGATTCACACCTAGAGGATAGAAAAACCTAAGTGTAACACCCAGAGGGAGATTGAGACATACAATCATAAAGACTACTTACTTATTTATAGATTTCTAGTTGTCAAAATCCAATAAGGACTTAGATTACTATATAAGAAATACTAACTCTATCTAGATTAGGAAAAAACATAATAAACTAATTACTCCTTAGAAAATAAAACCTAGACTTACACAAATTTCCAGATTTTCCATGAATTACAGAAGTACCCTTGTCTTCAAAAAGACAAAAGTTTTGCTTTCTTTGTTGTCCACATCATTCTCCCCTAGATGGAAAAAATTCGACTTTGAGTTTACATCAATTGTTATCAAAGCTCAAAGATACTTAGTGGTTATTTTGTTTTGTTGTAGTATGCTACAGAACAACTATGGCTGGAAAAAAGCTCAATAATCCTTGGTGGTTATTTTGATTTGTTGTGTGCTGCAAAATCATCATAGCTAGAAAAGGTTACAGAACAAGACGTGCTTGTGTAGGGGGTGAGGAGATTCCTCTAGGGAAAAAGACATCTAGGAATTACTTTATTGTTTTTGTCTACATTAATTGTTGTCATTCAAAATCCTGGTGGAACCCATGATGGAGCAGCCCACGCAAAGATGTTGTATTAGGGATCCACGATGAGGTAGCTCATGCACAAACAGATCTTCTTAATGGAAGACAATTCTAACTAAAAACTGGACTCGAGGACGAATTCCTTTCAACCCGATGACTGATACGGGTTTTTTTTTTTAGGAAAATAGATAATTTTCTATTCTTTATTATAATGTTTTTCTAGTTTTCTTCCTATTTGAAGGGAATATTTTTCATAGTTTATTTTTTTCTATTCAGTATTATTAGAATTTTATAGTTTTTTTCCATATAAAATATTATAATAGCCTTTTAACAAGTAGAGACATGAATGAATAAAATTAAATATTTTGAGAGTCTCTTTGTACTTATAATACTTTGGTCTTTAAGGGTTTTGACATGTAACAAACTCTTTTATCCCTTGTTCCTATCTGCATCCTAATTTTTGTCAACAAAAAGACATAAGTTTTGCTTCCTTTGTTATGCGCATCAATTGATGATTTGGTTCTAAAGCATAAAATGAGCAAACATTTACACTTTTGAATTCCAAGAAAATTACCATTAGGATAAAAATAAAGAGAGTTATCAAACCTATCAATTGGAACCTATTGATAGACAAATTTCTATTTTTGTCTCTAGCTGAGAAAAATGATTGATTAAGGAATATAGCGCGCACATAAATGAAGCTTGAAGTATGAAACATCTTTTGGTCACTAAAGATCTTTATAATCCATAAGATTCTAGTTGCATTTGTCCCTCTCCTATGGTTCCTAGCTCTTTTGTTTTTCCTAATCTATCTTAGTTGCTTCTTCTTGTGAATCCACATTTGAAACTGCCACCGCCAACTAATTTGGCAGTCAAATGGCACATCAAACCGCTTCAATTTCACTTGAATCACCTTGAGGTGAAACAACCTAACAGTTGGCAACAGGTATAGACAAATGACAAAACCAAACAGCAAAATCAAGAAACTTGGTCTTTGTTTGCCCAATTTTCTTCTCAATTTACTACAGTATAACCACCAGTTTTTTGGGATGTTGATGCACTAAAACTTCTTTAGACCTTTTTGAGGGTAAATGGCCATTTTGCCACTGTACTCTTTTCTTTTTATGGTTTTTTCCGCTGTATATTTTTTTTTATAGATTCTACCCTTTTAGGTATGCTTCTGTTAAAGAAATGCGGCATCCCGTCCAATTCTATTAGTTTACATGTTGTGTGTCAAGTTTTGATTTGCTAAGCCATGATAAATTGACATGTGAAATTAAAAAAAAAAAAAAAAGCCTTTAAAAAAAATATCAAACCCAAATTTTTTACCTCCACTCAAGAGAACCCAAATCAAAACAAACCTCTTTCTCCTTGATAAAACACCAAAAGCCAAACTAGAACTAAACCCAGGATCTCCAATGCCAGTCCTAATTGAGCTAGCTACCAGCCAAATCACCACCACTCACAAAACCACAACCATGAATCATAACCATTGTGATGAGAAAGAGGTGTGGATTACTAGGGACAAGGTTTTCTAATATTGGTACATAGTTAAACAGTTTTTACTTAAACTCTTGGGCTTGTTTGGGAAGTTCTTGATATGGTCCTAATTGTATCAAATAAAAAATAAAAATAAAAAAGAATGTTCTGTTTTTGATAGGGATGGTCTTGTCAGGTGGAGGAGAACTAGTGTTTGAGTTTGGATCTAATTGCAAAGGTGAGATGGTGTTGTTAATAGCAGAGCTTGTGTTGGCCATGTTGGCCCAACCTTGAATTTATTTTCTAGGTTTCGGACCTCTTGATTTTAAACTTTTCATTCAAACCTTGCAACTTCTTATTGGATAGAAGGGCACATTCCTTAACGGAATAATAAGTAAAAAACAGAATTCATAAAAACAATTGTATGAAGGCTAAAACCATAAAAAAAAACAGGCGTACAATAGCAAAACGTGCCATTTACCCAACATTTCAGAAAAGAAAATCAATACTCTTAAGCCTTTGCATCCAACTGCCTTATGCCAAAGTAGAAGGGAAAACTACTGGCAGAATCAAAACAAATAGGCAACGACTGTGATCCTACATTCTTAAAATGATTATGCACCATTACCATTATTTCACAACAGATAAAATAAATGGAAACATACCCATTGTACATTATTGTTTGCTCCGGTGGGCTTGAAAATTGATGCCTTCGGGTAAAGCTGAAACAGAAATGACTTCAGATCTCCATAGAAATCGCCATGCCTCTCCCAAGGTTGAGAAGCATAGCCTCCATATATGTAGCCATCTTTATCCTTAATAATCAATATTGTCGGCCCTTCACCATTTCTGCAGTTCAAGTGAACAATTACCCATTCCACTCCTACTTACAAAATCAGTTCCAGCAACCGAGAAACTGAAATAAAATTAGAGTACCTATCTTTTACACTATTTTGTTTTCCAATTAAGAAAAAGGGGAATTGAAGAAGGAAAAAAAAAAGAAAGCTAAACATCAAGACACCATGGAAACTTAGCAAGACATAAAATATTGTTATCTACTAATGTATGCATCGATCACATTATGCATATCTATTTTGGCACAAACAGCTTCTAGCAATTCTAACTAAAGAAGTCAAAATGATAACAAGAAGATGGCATCTGGTTGGAGCACCCCCTTTCAAGGAAGAAGCGGAATTTAGTTCCTCTGGCTATTGTATGCTGTCTGCCAGCAAGAGATAGCTATGCCATTTACAATTCTTTCACAAACTAAACAAGACTCATTCTCCCTGAGCACATCCAACTGAACCTTGCTGCACACATACTCCATGAGACATTGGAACCTAAGATCCTTGCAGAGAGTTCTACAAATTCCATGCTCATAGATCATTATTTAGACTTGTTTATAATAAGAAGTTGACTTCTGAAATTAATAAAAAAATTAGGAACAGAAGGTGAACCCATGAGTACTTGTAAATCAGAATCGACCCAATTCAGGAGCAAAGAGTAGGTAGAAAATCTCAAACAATTTATCAAAGCAACAATTAGTAGCCTTGTTCCATAAATGTGAGAACACTAAGATCTAAAGTCTTCACATATTTATGTTCTATACCCAATGGATATACATACATTGATGTCACTTCATTAATCCAATCTCCAATATAATATTACCTTCATGATACAAAAGAACCTAATTAACACTATTGATTGTGATGATTGTATAGACATGTGAGGATGTTCCCAATTAGTCAAGCCCAGGCAAAGAAAAAGTTTAACAAACAGCGTGAACCCATCACTTTTGAGCAGAATACAATTCAAAACAGTTTTGCAAAGGATTATCGAATGTTTACTCCAAGGAGTTTTAATTGTAATTAACGAATCTTGAGAAAGCCACCTTTAAATCCAACACCAAAACCATTTTTTTAAGCATGAAGAAATTCACAAAAACAGGAACATATTTTGCTCCAAGGAAATTGAATGACCCAAAAATCTGATGATTTACTTATAAATTATTATTGAATGAGAGAAAGCTACTCACGAGGTGCTTCCCAAGAACGTATTGAAGCTCATGCCATTAATAGCACTATGGTACAAAAGTTTCCACTCCACCAGCTCATGGTGTGGAAGGGCTCCTCCTATATGCCAGGCATATTCCTCCCTCAATAATATCAAGTCAGGATTGATATTATCCCCGTGCACCAATTGAGGAACTTGAGAACCTAGCCTTCCTACATAGCAACTTCATGATCAAAACTAGAAGAACAATCACACTTTATCTCAGTTCACTAAATTGAATTATGATAGCCAAAAATATTTGATAAGGTCTGACAGCTGAATGGTGATGATGAAAGAAAATTACACCAGTCAATAATTGAATTTGAATACCATGAAATTAGAAAGAAAAAAAAATCACATGTTTTGTCTAATTATACAAATGATACAACTCATCCTTCCAAGCAATTCTGTCTAGCATCCAATTTGTGGAAATATATTATTTACACAACTACAACAGAAACAGCCCTTGAAAATTGGAAAATGTGTTTGGTGATTCATGGTGTATTTTTCCTAATCTCAAAAAAAAATCTGCATTAAATGGACTGAAATTATTAGGATCTAAATAAAAAAAAATGCAGGGACCAGAATGATAAACTCTATAAAGGAAATGCACATATCCGAATGGTGAAAGGCCACCATGTTCATGAGCCAATAAAAAAATTGAGTAGCTAAACTTCATCCAAGTCATGCTTTTTGGAGAAAAAAAACAGAAATGTTTAAGACCAGTAACGGGATCAATCTGCTTTCACTATATTGTTCTTAAGAGAGGAAATTAAAATGTATGAGTATCAAAACTAAAAACTATAGGTATTATGTGAATGAAGAAAGATAGAAAACCTGCATCGGGTGGTATTAACAAACTTCCAAGGAACTTCCTGACTGATGGAAGAAGAGCACACCAACTTCTGAAATCCTCAAAAGACATACTTTTCTCAGCTGCTCCTTCAACAACCTTCGAAAATTTTGCAGAACTAAGAAATACATTAATAATCTCCCGATGTGAATTCAATCCAGGGTTAGAAGCTTCCAGGGAAAAAATACTCCTCAAAATTGCAGCTAGGACAGATTCAATATCACACCTGAAACAGATTGCCAGTGTTACATACATCAACAAACAAGAACAGTAAAGGGAGCAATGCTACAAATGACAAAACAAAATCTATGTATCATTTGTATGTATAAAATCATTCTATTGAGAAAAATCAAAGAATACTAAAACCACGCATGCGCACGTACATGCACATTCATACATATAGAACTAGTAAATAGAAAAAAACGTTACCTCCCCACAACACCATCACCTGTTACATTAAGTAATTGATAAATAAACTCTTCAATATCATCTCTTGTTCCTTTCTCATAAACACTCTGCAATACCAACAATAAAACACAAATACAAATAAGCGGCTGCGAGCAAGTCAAAATCACAAAATAACCATAAATATGAATACACAGATTAAAAGTTTCGAACTTTAAGCCTTACTTTAGCAATAACAAGATCGTGGAAGGTGAGTTTGTTATCTTTTCTCTGTTGGGTCACTAAATCAAACAATCTCTCTCCGAGAGAACTCTTTAATCCAAAATAAGCCTAATCCAGTAATTTCTGTCAGCTTCACTAATTGAAATTAAAACAAAAATAAAAAAACTGGGTTCTAATAAATTGGGAAATAAAACACAAAAGGGAAGAGAAATTTATGAAACAAAAACAAAACTGACCTGAAAAACAGAGAGGGATATATATTCATTGTTGCTCTTCGATTGGGCAGCCAGAGATACAAAGAGTGAATTGAGGTCTTCAAGGTCCTTTTGAGTAAAAGCTCTGTTCGGTTTAGTATTAATCAATCAGAAGAGATACATACACACGTATAATAGAGAGAGGGGGGGTGGGATTATTTAAGAAAGAAACCTGGTGGCAGAAGAGAAACGAGGATCAGCAGGAGGTGACTGAGAATTGCCCATTGCTAGCAGCTTTTTCTCCTTGTTTCTGGGAAATTATTTGCAGTTAAACAGGTAGTCCTTTATTATTATCTTTTCTTCTTTCTTTCTTTTTTTTTTTGTCTCTGTACTGTGTATTTGCTGTCTGGGTTAGTAGTTTTTCACTTTTTACATTATAGTGCACTTTTCTTTATGAATATTTATAGTCACATATTCTTTAATATTAAAAAAAAAAATCAATCAATCAACTTGTGACTTATATTTTTTTTTTAAAAAAGAAATAGTTATTGTTTTTTTAAAAGTATTTTTTATTTAAAAATATATTAAAATAATATTTTTTTATTTTAAAAAAATTAATTTTAATACTAAAACATTAAAAATAATTCAAAAAATATTAA
>Ga0307518_10001990_pt1 | contig 15031 bp, 21 predicted proteins | sample 25_EM_MG_FD_203889 | JGI IMG/M metagenome (GOLD analysis project Ga0307518, IMG submission 203889) | Populus trichocarpa ectomycorrhiza microbial communities from riparian zone in the Pacific Northwest, United States - 25_EM | ecosystem: Host-associated > Plants > Roots > Unclassified | place...
ACAGTAAGGACTGTACAGGGATTAGACCAAGGGTCGTACTTAGCGGAAGTGTAACTGCGCGACCGTGACCGGAGTAAGTGAGAGCGACCGGAGTTGAGCTATAGTGCTGCGATGCAACCGGAGTAACCGGATAAGACCCGGAGTTGGACATGGTCGTAACAGCCTCTTTATGAGCTATGGATTGGCAGATATGAGTTTGCACAGTCATTAGGATGGAAGAACTCACCAATAAGGGCATCATGGATTGCTTGTACCAGTGCCCATGAGCTAGAAAAATTAGTCAAGGCATCTCCAACAATGTCTATGGAAAGGAAATAATGGCTATGATGTATGATCGCCAGTCCTTGTTGACAAGCCCAGGCAAACTGTGAATAGTGAAACGTTTGCATCTTTTGCTGAGACCAACACGGCACGTCACCGCTGGCCAGACAGATTGGGACATGGGAGACACCCTTTGCATTGAGATTGGCGTAGATCTCACCTTCTGGGACGATATCAGTAGCATCAATATGCCAAGATTCCTTGAAGTACACCATGTGGTCCCTGAAGAGGTCATATGCACAACAGGTGTGTGTCCCACAATAGGCGGGACTTGAAGGACAACCTTTGGGCTGGGGGAAGATAATCATCAAAGGAGGGCCATCTCTGTTTCCTGGAATAATCATCTTGAACATGGGGGAAGGGGGGGGGTTCCAGAGAAACCCAGTGCATTTCTTGCACATGTGGCTTCATCTGGAGGAGCAATTGATATTGTAGTGTCGATGCCATGCAGTTCAGGTGGGGCCTGCAAATATCGAGAGAAGAATTTGACTAGTGAAGAGTCAGTGTTATATGGAATGGGTTCGGTGACGACGGCTCCTTCCCTGTCCCACCGAATTATGCAGGCAGTGTCATACAATATAAACAAGGAGAAGCAGTGTGTGCAAAATTGAGAGATGAGCTGCGCTGCAGCATAGGTCCCGATTTGCCCTAATGTGTCCTGCTGGTTGTCTAAAGGTCCAATGAATGCAATTTGGTTGCGATTTTTGGAGGGAGGGCAGGTGAATGGATTCTCAAAATTATACAACTTGAACTTGATGTGCATGTCAAGGAGGGAGGAATCACAACCTGCAGGAATGGCATTGCTGAGTGTGTTGTGATAGACAGAAATGTCTGGCTTGATCTTGAATTTAAACCTGGTCTTCTTATCTCCCTGAGAATGGGAATCGACGAAGCACAACTGCAGAGCAAAAGAACTTATGCTGTCAATCTTTTTCGTCACAAATGAGTAACGGAGATGCATGGAGCAGATGCACTACTTACAAATGGCCTGTACATGCCCAACTCGTTCATGGCATCAACGACTGCATCGAAAGAATGGCACACTTGGAACTGATGTGCTGTTGAAGCATAGTCTGGAATACATGATAAGGGAATAAAGTCGTCGAGAAAGTCTCTGACAGGCATTGGACCGACCACAAAACTTTTCATGTTATGGCTGATGTTATGCACCGTAGGGTGACAATAGCGAGTATACGTTGAGAAGAGCCTCTCCATGAGCCTGTCCTTTTTAATAGGGGTACTCAATTGGGGTGGTAGTGTTGCCTCCCAAGAACAACCATCTACTGCGCCACTGTCAATCGGAGGCGGTTGGAGATGCTGAGGGGAGTTCATGTTGACCTTCATAATCTATCAGTGTTATGACCATGTCCAACTCCGGGACTTATCCGGTTACTCCGGTCGCATCGCAGCACTCTAGTCCAACTCCGGTCGCTCACAGTTACTCTGGTCACAGTCGCGCAGATATGCCTCCGTTAAGTACGACCCTTGGACTATCCTCTGTTCACTCGTTACCACACCTCGCCGCTTACCCTGCCTTGACGTGAGTTCTCCGTGAACTCGATATATCCCATACCTTGTAGCATTTTCACCGGACCTGACTTTATATTACTCGGACCTGACTTTATATTACTCGGACCTGACTTAGTACTTTCTCCGGTTATCCCTTGTCCGCTTTTTAGGCTGTTTACTTGTCACCGTAAGTACTCGTCCCTAGCTCTTACTTAGTATAAGTACTCTGTAGATTATCCTGTACTCTTCAGTCTGAAATCAACCATAGTCACTACTCCAGTTTCTGTCTGTCTCTGTCTCTGTCTCTGTTTCTGTCTCTAGCCTCTTGACCGGAACCTACGCAAGGGATCAATGCTGGTTGTCCTTAGTCGTTGAATCCAAGTGGTCACCAACTCCAGCCAGACTAACTCCTTGTCCAGCCCCCTGCCCTTGTCCTTCGTCCGTCTTCGTCCGGACTTGACCGGACCCCCTACCGGAGTAGACCCGGACTTGACAATCAGTTACCAAGTATTGAGGAAAAGGAGTGGTGTGACCCGAAACAAGACACTGGAACGTAGTGTTGGATCTCTGGTAAGGTGCGTGTGGACATGGTTGCAGTGGAAGCAATTGCATATTCTCCATCATATGATCATACTATGTGCGAGTGACAAGTACATACAAAAACAGTAGTTACAGAATGTATTCTGATACAGAAAAAAATGACGTCTACAGCCTCTCTCTCTTATTATAGTAAATCATAATCCTTCTCCACCCAGTAGCACATGATGCCAGATGAGTCACATCCACACGAAGCTAGGGGGGAGGAGCTGGCTGTCACTTAGATTTGGGTCAGCAAGACACTGAGTACTACAATATGTATATCAATGAATTCCGGTACCACTGCAGCCTCTAGCAGTGCACATGGAGCCACCAGACATTACACTGGGGGGAAGGGAGTAGGCCACCAGTCCTGGATTCAGGTCAGTAAGACACTAAGTGCTATGTCAATGAAACAACCTTCCGGGTACCACTACAGCGGCAAAGTGCACATGGTGCTGGACGTTTGATAAGAATGCTAGGGGCCCGGGGGGGGAGCTAGTAACCAGACACTTGGAATCAGGTCAGTAAGACATTACTAAGTACTATATCGATGAAACAGTTCTGGTACCACAGCAGCAGAGCGGTGCACGATGCCACTGGATGTTACGCTTGGGGGGGGAGGGGGGAGCTGGCCAGACACTCCTGGAATTGGGAGAATGACAGTAGGTGACTGCATGACCACTGCAGCAGAGCAGTGGTCACACTTGAATTTAGGTCAGTAAGACACTAATAAATGCTGATTTTGAAATGATCTTCTGGGTATATTCAATCGCTCCTTTGTACCTACTTACAATCTCAATCGCACTTTCTTTGCCTCAATCTTGCCTTTTGTTGGTACTACTAGGCACTCGTAAGGTCATGGAATGGATCATTTAGTATTACTCCCTGCGATTACCGGATCACTACTAGGTAGAAGGGAAATACGACAGGCAGTAATGTAAGTATCAAATACTAGTGAACACCAGATGATCTCATCTTCGGTGATTTGTGAAACAGAGACGGACTCATAAAATGAAGGCTCGTCCATCTTGATGTTGAAGGATCCCCACCAGATGTCATCCTTACTGGTCTCTTCATAGACAATATGTTTGTCCTTGAGGCTCAGCCAGTCTTCTTACCAGTGAAGTTGATGAAGGAACCAGAGGAAGAGCTGACAGCGCGCTCATCCACACACCTTCTCACTCACCCACAACACAGTCTAGCACAATATTGTACTATGGAGTCATCATTTCATATGTAGTGTAAACAAACATAAGGATGTAGTTAAGCTGGTTCTACAATGCGATGAATAAGAACCTGGAGGAAGTGCCGAAAATGACTGATGTCGTCCTCTTCAATGGAAGTGAGCTTGTAGCCCCTCAAAACAGCAGCCAACTGTGCCAAGACCCACACACCACAGTCGTGTCCATTGGTTTGCCATGGTTCTAACTGTAATGGTAATTAGCAAGCCGTAGGTACAACCTTATTTCTCAAAGCCTACAAATATGGGCCGGGCCACTCAATCATTGTGATCATGATGGTTAGTCCCCAGCCTCCGAGTCATGACATTGGAGAGGTGACAAATGAGTTGCATGATATCCTGCGCATGAGTTAGTGTGGGACCAGTATACTAAGGTGGCTGACCTTAACATCCTTCCTCCAAGGCTGCTGTTCAGCCAGGCTGTCAAATAACAACAGCTGCCTCGAAGGAAAATAAATTGTGCAGAGCACCCAATGTCCCACAGGCAATGAACAATGGACTGGAAGGACCCAGATGGGCTTCTCCCAGAAGTGAGTCCATGCCACGTTGCACCAGAGCATATCATCATCAGTGTTATAATGGATACAGGGAAGGTCATGCGTCAAAAGAATAGCACAGGAAGCTGCCACAGGCAGGAACACCCAGTAGAGGAGAGTGGCACAACCATTGATGCAAGCATCATTGAGGCAGGCCAAATATACTGGTATCACTCAGGTGGAAAGTCTGTCGAGGGAAGCCATCAACAGATGGTCGTATTACGGTTGTCGTAATAGCTTGCACATGGGCGTCCTTTGCCAAGTCAAATCCACCGTCGATATTTATTACCTGCAAAAGCCATGTGAAGCAGGGACTAATAATAGCAATCCATCCTACCTCTGGAAGCTCCCAATTCATTGTTACTTTGGACAGTGTTTCAGCTTCAAGCTCGAATTCGTCTTCATCATCAGAATGGACGACTTCAAGTATGTCTGAAAGCGCAACCTGTTCAGGGTCAAGGGGAAGTTGCGTGGGGTCAGTGCCCAGTGTGTCGGTGAGTCCCCAAATCTCCTCATCATCGGCATCATTAACATGATCATTGATAATGACCAGCAGTAGCCACCACAAGGAAGGCTGAGAGTTTCCCATGATAGTTTCAGCAGCCCGGGTGGCAACTTTGGTCTGGTTCGTGTAATGAGAGGGCGAACTTAGAGCAGTTGGCCATCACTCCTGTAGCTCGGAAATGGCTTTGAGCTGCTGTCTCAAAATGAAATGATGGTTGCCATCTGAAAATTGTCAGTTAAGAAAGAGACTTCTGATGGTGGCTGAACTCACTTTCAGATTGCCGTAATGCGACATGAATGGCAGTGAGTTCATAGCCATACCAATGACACATATTGTCTGCTTCTAAACCCAGATGATGTTGTTCTTCCAGACAATGTTCTGTCTTGATGAGAGCACGGATACCATCTCGCATGCCAGCGTCTTCAAGCCATCGAGGGACCTCTCCCACAGAGGGAGTGATCCACAGGTCTTGCATGAGCATTGGATCATTTCATAAGTCAGTGAGTGTCGTGGGTAGCAGGGAAGGCAAAGAAATCACCCAAGACGGGTCATAAAGCTGTGAAAGCTGCTCACAAAATGGTTGTATTTGCAAATGGCTGCCATAAGTGCAGGCTGCCATTTCCCAATCGCCTTCCGTGTCTGTTGATGAAGCTTGGTACCTAAAAATGTCCTGGATGGTGGGTCCTATGAAGGGTGGCCAGGGACGCACCCAGAGGCTTGTCTTTTCCACTGACAGCACGGTCGAGCTTGTCCCACTCAAAGAAAGTGCCAACTGCCCTCTTGCAAATATTTATCTTCAAGTCCTGAGCCATCAGTAGTATCTGCACGAAGTTGAGGCTGATATTTTTGAGTTCTGGGAATTGGTCATGCACGTTGAGAGACAAATAGAGGGCCTCAGCTTTGGTCATGAGCCTCGCATGACTGCACTCAAGGCTTGTGAGCGCATCCATAATACCAGGGGACACATTCCCTTTCTCGATAGTCGCTCGCACCAGTTTCAGCACCTTATTGCTGTTGTCCAAGTCAGCTTGCACTGTGAGCACAGTGTTGAGCTCTTTCTTGAGCTTGGTGGGCAGATGTTCATTAATGGGAAAGGTGTGATTTGAGTATAAGTACTTACGTGCTCTGATGGACAATTGAGTCGCTTGTTGTTCAGTCCATTGTTTCTGGAGTTCCGTAACGCTTGTGCCGCAGTTATCAAGGACTTCTTGTGCCGCAGATCCTTGGTCACCTACGCCCTTTTTTAGGCAGTGCCTAAGCCAATCCCCGAGCTCACGCCACATTTCATAGCTGACTGTTGCCACATGACGATCGAGAAGCCAGATGTGGCATTGTCGCTAGGCAAGATCAGCAAAGAGATCAATACAAACCATGAACTTACAGATGATACATGTTCAATCCCAATAAGTTTAATGAATCATGACCACAGTTGCTCAGTACCTTCACCATCAGATAAACCCAACCCAGAAGCAATGTGTGGGTTGTAAATGAGCTGGCATGCCCATTCATGGCCATACACATGCATGGCAGTGGTTGCAAAGTGAAGACGAGACATGATCTGTTGTTTGAGGATATTAAACTGTAACAACAATGTTTTAGAACAAAGAATTGACAGGACGAAAACTTACCTGGGAGAGCAAGCGAGCTAGAACGCAGCCCACATCATATAACACCACAATGTTAGCTTGATATGGAAGAAGGGAGAAAAGGTGTGAAATGAGAGCAACACCATACTTTTGTTGTTCGCCTGGCGTGTCTATGTTTGCCAAAAATAACAGTATGTCATGACAACAAATGAGCACCATTACTCCAGAGTCATCAAAGTTGTCCATGGCCGTTTTTTGCTTCTGGCCGTCTGCAGCCTTGTATGAGGCCTCGCATTGGTCAATGGCCTCATCGGGTATTGCGGATGGTGCCAGTTTTGATGGACATTGGCAGGCACAGGCAATGTGATGCCCAATGGCGTCTACCTGTGCTTTTGGAATAAAGTAAGTTGGTTCATAGAATTGTGGGCAGTCACCTGCAGAGCGCTGATGCCGGTGATGAAAATTACCATCCATTGCAACGTGAATATTGCTGCCCACATCGAGTGGTCTCCCGAACAATGTGTCACCAAAGCATGCTGGGCACCATTGAATGAGAAGTTCAGCACAGGAACCATGGGATAGACCATCCTGCTGCATGGTTGGGGACAATGGGGAAGAGGAAGGTGCCAAAAGGGGATCGATAGCAGGCTTGACAAGAAGTTGGCATTGCTGAATGAGGCTGTCAACCTGCTTTTCCACTTCAACCTGCAGGATATTGTACCACTGCGCAGCGTGACTGAGACTGCACCGGAATTGAGATGACCCTAGGTGAAAACACCAAGGACCCAACTACACGCAGAGACTCTGAGAGGATAGGAGTTGAGAAACTAGGGCAAAGACCCAAGATGAGCTCGAATGGAGAGCCTCTGGGTGCTGGATTGCACTGTATATATACTACTCTACACGAGGGCTACACAAGGCTATCCATGAGGCTACGTACTGTGCAATGCTATGCTAGTGATGTCATAGTGGAGCTAAGGCTATGCGGAATGACATCAAGGGATGCAGTGTGTATAGCATGAGGCACAGGTCTAGACTAAGGTAGATAAGATACGGCTGTACACTACGATAAGATAAGATGCTATCTAATCACAGATTAGATAAGATAAAAAGTCAGACCGTTACAGGAATGGATCTCTCACAGCCCGGCCCTTACCACATGCAACAATCAGGGATGAGAATAAAGAGACAACAAATGTCACTTACTTTGTGATCCATCACGTGGAAGCCTCACCTAGCGTAGTATGTACTGAGAGCAGCCGCGAGGGCGTGAGTCATGTCGCACGAACGCTCGAAAATTGCATGGAAGAGAGAAAGAAGCTCGACGGATATGGCCATCCGTGGCTGAGTTGGTGCAGTTGGAAATAGTCCATGGGAGATGAGCACATGAGGGAGAATTGAACAAAGACAGCTGGAGATATCTATAGACACAACACCTGGGGCGGTTTTTTAATGAATAGAGAAACGGCTGGAGTTTGAATTACTTATGGTCAAAAAATAAACACAATACCGCCATTAGTTTTTGGTCTTGACAACTTGATGTACATGAAGAGAGCCAAGAGCCAAGGGCCATTAACGGTTGGCAAAGCGTTGCTGCTGTGTACTTGAGGAAAGGGTCAACAATAGTAGGGATAAGAGCCTTCCAGGCAGCACACAAAGAGATTGACCTGGCAGTAGGGCGGGTAGTGCGAATATGCTGTGCAGTGGCGCCATGGGGTGCATCCTCACTGTCAGACATGACTAGCAAATCTTCCAGCTCCATTGGGGGTGCTTCGAGCAGGTCCTCTGGCTGAAGGATCGGAGATGCAGCAATGATGGTGCTGCTAGTAAAAGTTGGAGTTCATCGAGGAGTTTCTGCCATTTAGAAGCATGTCCTGGAATGGGCATGGTCATCCAGCTCTTCTTCTTGTCCCACGCCTTTCGAGGGCTGGTGAAGTGCCGACCCAGCCCCCTGGTTGTGATGGCTTGTGACAAATGAGTAGGCCGGGGATCTGACATCGCATATGATCAGGAAGAAAAAGAAAGGACAAGTCGTGAGAATGTACGAAACTGATGATAAATACATGGCTTGAGAGGCTCTGGGAGAATGGATGACCGTCGTCGGGGGAGGTCTGTAGGAAGTCTGCAGAGGGCTGATAGAGGCTCAGAGGCGGCATACTGGAGGTAACGAGGAGGATTTGCCGATGGGCAGCCGAGAAAATGGAAATTCAGGGCCAGCCAGGTAGATCTGGTGCGGATGGTTGGTCTCTTAGATAGGTTTCCCACAACAAAAAAACCTATCTAAGAGACCTCTATTGCCACTGAAAACTGGTGCCTAAGGTGCTGAAGTACCAGTAACACATGCTGGTTAACTTTCAACACACAGGTGCCACCCTATAGTTGTCATTGATTGATGCATCAATATGACACTATAGCCTGGCAAAACTACACTGAGACACAGCTGGATCTGATCAAAGAGTATGGTAGATTTTTCCAAGGAGATTGTATCAATTAAAGAGCAGCTGGCATCGGTGGACCAAAGGTTCACATCAATGGATGAAAAGTTCACTGACTTGGACACTCAATTCAAAGTGCTGTCATCCACCGTCAATGCCATCCACCACTTCTTACAGGACCAAATGGCATTCAAAGCAGATAAATCAGATGTAGCCGGCGTGGATGCCAGGGTAAACAGTCTTGGGACTTGGGTGGAAGGCATTGAGAACCAGTTGCAAGCACTGCATAAATTACAGACAGGCTTTTTTACATGGATGAAAGCCAAAATGACCAGCACTAGTAATTAGAAATCTGTACACTAGTACTATCCAACATGTGCACTATAAATTCAATTGTATGTGTCCTTCAATCATATTCAAGTCACACATCCCGTTGTACATAGACTCTGATGGTTGAAGATCGCCTTCTGTGTCTTGTAGTAATGACCATTGACCTCATAGACAAAACAAACCTTGTTCCCCTTGGGGTCCAGGCAACATTGGATGGTCGGATCGTAGCCAAGTTCCTCTTCGGTAGTGAACATCAATGAGAGCATGACCCGAATATATGTCCAGCAGTCCTAGACAGTTCATCAGCATTTGATTTCAGGCTGATTTTCCTCACCTCCATAAACTTAAATTCTGGGGATTTGGCAGAGTGCAACTGCGAGAAGTACTGGATGGCCATCATATCATCCTCAATGGTGATCTGGGAAGTCGTGAGATGGGAAGAGAAAGGAGCATGTTTGAGGCATACAAAGCGCAAGGATTAACGAACTTGGTGAAGAGCACCAACTATGCAGTAAGCTTGTGCTGCACGAGTGGGATGGGAGCCATTGTTGTAGATTTTTTGCAACAAAATGTGGTAATTACCATCATGTCCTGTTCCGGCATTCACAGTGATGGGCCAGTGTTGCAATGTTTGTTGCAGTTGTTGCAACACCTTTCTGAGCCTGTTGCAACACCATATCTTACTTATCAGAAGTGTTGATTTTATGGATATTAATTGTATTCACTAGTATGACTGTATGACATCCATAATAATAATAAAGAGTGGTACATAGGGATGGTACTCAAAGTCCAACTTGTCCAAGGCAACACACAAATCAAACACCATTTTCCTACACACATGGTCAAGTTCATTGAAGTAGTCCTGATGCTGACAGCAGACCACGGACTTTGGCTGTGAACGGTGTGATGAATACGATCATCACAATGTGTACTTTGGCGAGTGCATGTTGATGATTAGTAGTCCATTTGGAGGTGTGCTGGATAAGGCTACTGCGATGTTTAGTCTTGTGGGGGATAGTGAGAGTTACAGCAAAAATAGCTCAGCTAGGAGTGGCAACATTGACTCAGCGCGAGTTGAAGCACTGCTAGCTGTGGAGAGTCAGCTGGCATGTCAGAGGGTGAGGGCCAACAACTTACCTGCGTCATCGTGAACAGCTGCAAGAGCCATCTAGATGCCTCAAGTGAGCACTTAGACATGCCAATTGTTACGGACAATGTGAACAGCTGAAAATATGCCAGAAAGCCTTAGAACACGTCAAACAAGGCTGTATACAAAACTTACCTGAAGGACTCGAAATATAACCATCTGATCTCACTGGATGGCGCAAGGTGGTGAGGGAATGAGAAATGGAAGAGTTGGTTACACCTTCGTCATAGTTCATCAGAATGAACAAAGACAGAGATGCTGAGAGAAGTGCTGAAGGACCAAAATAGGTTGAGAAGAGAGTAGGAAATTTGAGTGGGCTGAACTTCGGAAGAAAAGGCTCTTGCACTTGTGTGAACCATGTAATGCAAAGTGGTCTTTGATGGCAACAAGGTCCGTAGATGTGGCATCATAAGATTTGTCACCCACGACGAGAGCATGAGTGGCCTGATGACCACACTGGGAGGTGGTTTCCTTTACATAATTCAGCAGGCAGTTTGAGATTGGGTTTGCTGACGAGATTAGGGTAGGTTGGTCAATTAAAAATGTAAACTGCATACATTTGATTGTGCCAGGTTTGGCATTCTGACTTGCCTCACGACTGCACTCGCACTCAGGTGTGCATTGGACAAATGAGATCGGTGGTAGCATTGCGCTTGAAACCAGGAGCCTCAAGCCCCTCAATCTTGAAAGTGTTGCAAGGTAGCCAATAGGAGAGGTGATGGTGTTGCATGGGGGACGGGAAACGTGAAAGGGGGGTGAAGGAGAGGTGGTGGTCGCAGGGCAGGCTGGTAATCAGAACTCGATACAAGTTATATATGTCCACATCAGTAGTACTAAATTGGGCAACGATGCGGATGTACACAAAGTCATGTGTCAATGTTTATTGGGTCAGATGAGCCCAGCCAATAGCATCAATAACAAATCTTGAGATGGAAAACAAAAGATAGCACATCTCACTTGTAATCTAAAGGAAGCAGAATCTCCTGTAGTACTGTTCAGTAGGCTTTCGCTATCATAGATAAATATGTACCAGTAGTACTCTACCAAATGTTGGCAAAACCAGATTCCATAGTACTGTAATACTTCTGTCATACAAGTTCTATTGAATACATACTCGAATGTGAAATCCATCAGTGTTTGGACTCAATGTTCATGCACCATCATAATAGTATTATCATATTGAGTAGAACAAGAGCCACATGTCTTTGACAGCTTCTGATGTCATATCAGCACAATAGTAATACAAGTGTGATCTTCAAATCTTATGTCTTTCCAGTTGTATAGGAGATTTATTGGAGACTTATTACTACTGCCATTGGCTGAGCTCACTCATTTTAAGTACTTTGTTTACTGCACCGGCATTGCCTGATTTGGTAAGTTGCATTCTTTTGTCTTTGAGTCATTTCCCGTGACTGCTCTTCCACCATCACTAACACGTCGCATTGACTGCATTGTGCTCCCCATGGCTCAGGTAGGCATTCTTGATATTTGGCATTCGACTAATATTTCTAGATTCCATTTTCAATCCTCCACGTTGATGCATACTAGGTCTGAGGACCTCAGGCGTTTTGAAGGGTTTTCAGGTAGCTGCGTAGCTCACATGTCCATATGGTAAGCTCTTTCACCTTCTTGTGTTCTGTCAACGTCTGTGGGCCTCATTTGGACAGTTACATGGACTGGTGGATGGCCTCGACAACATATTAGGTGAGTCACCACTGTCTCGTGATCTCTGGAATGGGGAATGCACTCACACTTTGTGGACAGTTGCATGCCTTCAACTCACCATTCACCAACCACCGCGACAACGACAAATGCAATGACCGTCAAGTCACCATGACAATCATGGCAACCACCTCAACCACTGTCAGTTGATGGTGGTCACCACACCACCACCACCACTGCAGACAGCGACCGCCTCACTACTGCCACCGTAGATAGCAACCACCTCACCACCACCATGGACGGACCATCTCACCACCACCCAACCCTCAGCAGGTGAGCCGAGTAACACACCACCCCATCCCTCAATAGCATTAGCAACTACCGACTGAGGAACTATGTTCATCTATCCATAGCTACTCCTCCCAAGTATTTCAACGGCCGTCGTCATGTTCCCTCAACATCTACATCACCTGTTCCTCACCCTCATGAGATGAAATTTCTAATGAAATGCATGGGCATGGGTAACCCATGTGGGTTATCGGGTCACAGATTGTGTTCCAGAACCCGCGGTGACCCGTGTTGATGACGCGACCAACACCACAACTACCTGGACGACCCACCATCCACGCCAGTAGTACAACAACGACAGCAATGACAGCGTGTCCATGCAATCACGATGAAGGCAACGACAATGACGACATGCATGGTATGTGCCACCGCAACATGATGACTTGAACGGTAACAACGACAGCAGGTCCACAACAGCATAACGAAGACGTTGATGACAAGTCGCACATAGCAAATGCCACTGCGACATGACAACAACAACAACAACAACAGCATGTCCATGCCAGCATGGTGAAGATGACACAGACGGGACAACATGTGGCCAAGCCATGACGATGACGATGACAGCACGTCTATGCCAGCACAATGAAAATGATGAGATGTGCAGCATGGCCAAGCCATGACAACGGCGACAACAGGTCCATGCCAACACGATGACAATGATAATGGCGACAGTGGGTCCATGCCAGCACGACAAAGACAACAATGAGATGTGCAGCGTGGCTAAGCCACCATGACAATAATGGTGACAATGGGTCCACACCAACACGACGAAGACGACAACGAGTCCATGCAACTGCAACAACAACATGATGAAGATGGCCAGTACTACAGCAGCAACATGATGTAGACATATTCATTAGTATATTTACTACTTAGTCTACTTAGTGCATTCTGTATCTGCAATGGATCAGGAAAGGTGCTACAATATATTACAAAATGAAACTAGGTACAAAGCAATAGTGTGTTGCAAATCAGGCGTGAGAAATGTGTTGCAATGGCAGACAGGATGTTGCAAGATGCAGGTGGACCCACGCAAGAAGTGTTGCAATGGCAGAGGTCCTGTTGCAATGGCAGAGGGCCCATTGCAATGGTGGAGGGTCTGTTGCAATGGCAGACAGATGTATTGCAATGGTGGACAGAACGTTGCAAGATGCAAGTGCACATAGGTTTGCAACATTGACCGGTGAATGGACTACCATGAACAGCACAACACCTAAATATGGTAGGTACTGTATGTGTGGCAACAAACCTACAGAAACTTGTGGGGATGGCACATGGCATGGAAGACAAAACATCTACTAAAGTCAGAAAGAGTGATACCATCTTGCAGTTGCATTTCTCCACCAACGAGGGACACTGTCCAAGAGCAGCTAACAGCTGAATCTCGTATGATGAAGGGTCAAACTTGTCCAAAGGCTTTTGCTCCTACACATGCTAGTGAATGAACAACTTCAGAGTTGGGAGGGTAACTTCATTGCAGCGAAATATGGTAACTACTAATCGCCACTTTTACCTCAAGGTAACCTCAACCTCAGCTCGCGGCAACACTACTCACAGTTGATACAATTGTGGACATTGATTTGGAAGATGGGCTGTCGGTGGCAGCAGTATCGTCAGCAGGGTTCACCTCTCTGCTATATGTTAAGACAGTGAGTGTGGCATTCTTGGAGCAGACACTGTTTGTGACTGATGATGTGGGTGATGATGAGCACAATGGTGACCTTGACTTGGTTCATGGTGAGTAGGGTTCCGCACAGGTAACACCGTAGGCCAAAACCTGAGCACCGTACCCGTACCTGCACACACCGTACCCAGTACGGGTATGGGTATACACTGACCCGTGGACATGGCAGTGTCACCGCTGACACCATGGTAACTCTGAACACTGCGGGTTCCATGTACGGGTTACACTAAGAACATTGGACACATTCGTTTAAGGCTGCAAACTATGCAATTTACTCAGTATCCTTGGGTTCTCTCTTGCTCTGCTTGCATTTCTGGCTTGTAACAGCTGCCAGAAGGTCTTCCATGAAGGGTAAGTTGCACCTTCCCTAAGCACCAAGGCAAAGATATGCACGGATAGTAGATGGGGACAGCCAGTTCCGAGTGAAGTGAAGGAGTTGACGCCCTTGCGAAAAAACATGTTCTACAGCTGTTGATGTCGCTACAAGATAATGAGCATTGAGTGGATTGAATTAACTATAAATGAAGTACCTGGGACAGATAGGAAGTCGAGGGCCATCTGGTGCAGTGTGGGGTATGTGCGGTGGTCATCTTGCCACCATGTGGCAAGTGGGTTGTTGGTCTTAACAGTGGGTAGACGGAGGTACTCATCCAGTTCATAACCTCTGTATTAGTATGCACTTTGTGTGAGTAATGCACAGGGCACTGCCCCTGACGAGCGAATGCTGCAAAGATCGAGCCACTGTTAAGACCTACATCCTTACCCTTCAGTGCAGTATTCGTAACTGCGTCCTCGCCAAAGCATCCAATGGCATGGTGCTTGAGATTAGTAGTTGAGGATTTGTCTTTTGTATCCTGATAGCGACGGATGCCTCCCAACGAAGTCTTGCACTTGCATGCAGTACAGGGGAAGAAATGGCAAAGGCGGTGTGAGTCAAAGTGTGGATTTGGGTCAGAACAATAACCCAAACACAACACCAACAAAGGACTACGAAAATGTGCGAGTGGTGGTTTACCTCTGCGGTGTCCAGAGAGGATGTGCTGAGGAGGGGGAGAGGGGATCTACACCAACAGGGTGATGCAGACAGAGATGCAGGATACTCCTGGGGTACAGGAGCAGTAGATGACAAAGGGGATAGATGTCTGG
>Ga0307518_10001991_pt1 | contig 15027 bp, 14 predicted proteins | sample 25_EM_MG_FD_203889 | JGI IMG/M metagenome (GOLD analysis project Ga0307518, IMG submission 203889) | Populus trichocarpa ectomycorrhiza microbial communities from riparian zone in the Pacific Northwest, United States - 25_EM | ecosystem: Host-associated > Plants > Roots > Unclassified | place...
GAAAAAATTATTGTGCTTTGCCCCGTACATGCACGTACTGATTAAAGTACATGCAATTTGGTTTAAGAATCGATTGCATCTTTTTGTTCATGAAAGATTCACCTAAACGTGAAAACTCTTAATCAAAACCACAGATAATAATCAAAGTTGGGATCTAATCCTAAAATTGATTTACAAGAAGATACTTGCTCCAACATGCATGTGCTGAATGAAGTACAGAATGGGTACAAAAGGACACAAACATGTGCTAAAGCTTCTAGCCAACGTATCTAAATGGATCCATGCTCGAAAAGAGCTTAGGAAACCAGCAACTTCAAGACTTTTAATCTGTTATTATTCCAAAATCATGCTTCTCTTCGTTCAAGCCATGTAGAGATGATTACGATGATAATAATAATAATAATAACAAGATGATATATAATTAAGAAAATAATAATAAGATGATATATTCATGTGCATCGCCCATCTCATCAATATATATATATATATATATATATATATATATATATACACACACGAATATACATATAAATACATACGTGAGTGTGTTCATATACATAAACTCAAAAACATATAGATGTTAATATATTTTTATTTTTTTTAAATTATAAATAGCAATATAATTGGAAAGGAAAGAAGGGGCAATGGAAGTTAATGCAATGAAACAAAATAACATACATATAATAAAAATTAATCAAGGAACGTCGACCCATGCATCCATTGTAGCCCTACAAGGATGCATTATTACCAATTAATCAGAATCTTTTAACCCACTACTTGTTTATATTATACTTTACGATCCTCCCCATTCCTCAACAAATTCTGACCCCCACGTTCTCGAATTAATTCTTCTTCTTTTTTCCACTTGTTGATTCTATGGAGTCTGATTGCAACCAAGGCAAGAGATCGATTAATAATAGCTTGGAAAATATTCAAAGACTTCGTTCATGTTGACCAAACCATAGCTACACACAATCGCAGCATCTCCCATGGAGAATCAGACAAGAGGGGACATCTTACTGCAATGCAAGAGAGACCAAGAGACAAAAAAAAAAAAAATAGAAATGGGGATTGATTAATTTGTCATCTATGTTATGGGAAGGAAGCAGCTTGATTTGGATCTACATCTTTGTTTTGCTTTCAGGGGGCAAAAATTGGACCTCCTGCAATGTAGCTGGCCAGCTGGTCATGCTCATAGCCAGCCATTCAAGACCTCTAAATTATGGAAAATTAACATGATTAAGCATCTAAGGGTATCCATGAAGGTGTCTGCAACTATTGTTACGGGACGAAGGTTGTCATAAGTAGACATGATTGTTTTTTTAAGTACTTTTTATTTGAAAAATATATTAAAATAATATTTTTTTAATTTTTTAAAATTTATTTTTGATATCAAAACGTTAAAATAATATAAAAACACAAAAAAATTATTTTGAAGAAAAGAATAGCAAAACCAAACATGCTCCTCAAAATCCAAATTATGTTAATTAGATGCTACCCAATTGCCGAAATCCAAACTAAATTTAGGATCCCAATTAATCGGATGGATGGAGTTAATTAGGTAACATATGATTGAATGAGGACTCAATTTGAATAAGGAGTTAATTAGTTTGGGGGCTATGTTTGCTCTTTCTCCAATATTGTTTTGTTAATCTTGATGTTAATTTAGTCCCTGTTTTTTCTTTTATATTATTTTTGGTTTTGCAGGCAGCATTCTGATGGAGCAACTACTCTTCTAATCCAATCAAAAGTATGTTAATTCATACTAGAATTAGGATATTTATGGGGATTTTTTACTTTTAGAGTTAAAGAGTTCTTAGATGCCATTGGTTGTCAGATTTTGGAGTAGGAATTTAATAGCTATATCTTAAATTTTTGGTCATAAGTTTCAAATTTCAAGATTCCACAAATTAAAATAAAAAAAAAATCTTTTCTTTGAGCCATTCATATTAAAGTATTTCTTTATTATTAATTTTTTTTATTGATCGTGGGTATCTGGACCGGTTTACGCGCACCTCGACTAATCTCCCGAAACCCTGAAGTTAACGACTATATAAATTTCTAGTGACCCTGAGGTTTGTGACACTCGAACTTGTAACCTCTGAAAAACAAACTCAGGACCTGATCAATTGAACTACAGCTTTTAAAATTAGAACGTTTCGTTATTGTTTCATGATAAAAAAAAATATATATCAGTATCTCATTAACCATTGATATATCTAATTAGAATAATCAAGCTTATTGTTACCTTAATTTATAGTTTTTAGAGTCCATATATAAACAGCACGCACACAAGACGACTATCAACAAGCTACACATTGTTTTGCTCCATATTCTGACAATTAATCTAAAACAAAATAAATTAATTAGATTTTCATTAATAAGTACAAGTTTGCTGGCTTGCTTACAAGACTAACATGGGTGTCTTGTTGGATTAGTCTCTAAAAAATCTCAACCAGACCCAATACATTGCCGCAAATGTCTAATTATGTCACTACAATCGTGGACATAACAGCTAATCAATGAATTAATCCTCCCAGTTGAATGATAGAGCCTGCTAAATCAAGCTAAGATCTTATTAAAAATGGAAGAATCATCTACTAATTAGCTTAAATTATTTCGAAGGCGGTGCCCGGGAAGCTCACCTATTTTATTTTATTTTTTTGCCTAAAGAATTATTGAAGCTTGGGATCAATTAAAAGATGCCCATAATTTTCTGTCTCGAAATCATTCAAGCTTATCTTTGTTGATGCATCCTTTTGTTCTTATAATATTTTTAACTTGGCCAGTTGGATTGACAGTCTCTTGACCGACCAACGTTTCTTGACAGTCCTATATATATTTAGTTCCGTCTGTATTACCAAGACATCATCAAAATCCAGCTTGAGAAAACCTCTACTCCTATCCGAAATTTGAATCAAAAGAAGAAAAAGCAACAGCATGGGTTACTGGTCTGCTGAGAATGCTACTAATGCATACCTCAAGACTCTGAGAATGGTAAGTCCACGAACATTTTTTGTAATTTGAGTTCATGATCTCTGACAGTATTTCCTAACTGGGATTTTGAATTGATCTTGATGCAGGGTCAAAAGGCAAATGAGCCAGATGAAGCTGAATTCATTTCAGCATTAGCAGCTGGTAACAATGCACAACTAATGGTTGTAGCATGTGCCAATGCTGCCACCACAACCACAGTGGCCTTAGTTGCTGCAGCCCATCAAACCGGTGGCCGTGTGGTTTGCATCCTTCCTGGTCATCAAGAATTACAACTATCTAAAAAAATCCTAGGTTGTGATGCCTGTCATGTTGAGTTCGTTATTGGAGAAGCTCGAAGTCTATTATTAAGCCATTATAGTGAAGCGGATTTTGTGCTTATTGATTGTAACCTCGAGAATCATGATGGTATTCTTGGCGCAGTACGAGCAGGCAGGAGAAGAAACGGAGCTGTCATAGTGGGGTATAATGCATTTAGCAAGAGATCATGGCGATCTGGTGGGTCAAAAACACAGTTGTTGCCTATTGGAGGAGGATTACTGGTGACCAGAATTGCTACAGATGCCAAGATTGCTGATGGCTGTGGTTGCGGGAAGAGGAGCCATTGGGTTGTCAAGGTAGATAAATGTACCGGCGAAGAGCATGTTTTCAGGGTCAGATTCCCACAAGGGAAACAAATCGAAGCTTAATTAGTTCTAATTTAGAGAGTCATCAAGATGTAAAATATCAAAATCATATTTCAAATCTGGAAAATAACCAAATACAGCTAAAACAGATAGAACTGAAATGTTCAAGAGGAAAAATAACCAAATCCAGGGAACCTAGCAGGATAGCCTGAAAAACTCTGATGGGCAGTGAACCTAAAAATCATGATGTTCTGATAAATCTCTCCAGGATCAACAATCTGAGAAGGGAAATAGGGGTGATTGACCGCGTCAGGAAGTCCTTGAGTCTCTAAGCAAATACCAGCATGCTTAGCATAAACGCATCCACCTTTCCCCTTGACATTGTCAAGCATGTTACTTGTATAAAACTGCAGTCCAGGCTGATTGGTCCATAGCTCCGACTTCCTCCCAGACACACTTTCTTGCACAACAGCAACCTTCTTAAAGTGTCCAGGATTCAAGTCATCTAACACATAGTTGATGTCATATCCATCAGGCAATTGATTGAACATGCTCCCAATCTCCCTGGCTTGGAGGGAATCATAAGGTGTATCCTTGACGTTGACAATTTCTCCGGTCGGAATGAGTTCTTCATCCACAGGAGTAACTTCAGATCCAAAAAGCTGGATGGTATGAGAGAAGATGTCACCACTGTTGTGTCCACCAAGATTCCAGTAAGCATGCAGAGCCAAGTTCACTGGGGTAGGCTTGTTTAGATGCTTAGCCCACATTCTCACAGCTAGCTTGTTTGCTTGAACTATCATGTATGTCTCACAGACACAGAAACATCACCAGGAAACCTATAGAAAGGAAATTCTCCAATCAATGCAAACACCATACATGTATACAAGGCACAAAGATCAGATACAAATGAGACAGAATTCTAGCCATGGAAAGAAACATTACCTTCCTCTCCATCAAAGCTGTTGTACGTGAATGTTGTATGTTTATCATTATGACTCGCTACATCCCAGACAACCTCACTAAAACCTTCAGGGCCATGTAAAATGTATGAAATATTGAGGAAAAATAGCATAGCAAAGGCATGAAAGTAAAAAGATATCGTGGTTCAAGAACATCACTGTTCATTCTTTTCAGCATGACATGTCCATCGTAGAAGCCTCCAGAAGAGAATACCAAGAAAGACCAGTACACTATTTGTTTGATTCCAAATTGATTACGAAATAAATTAAAGATTGCTTGACCCATTTTATATTTGATGAAAAATAAAATAAAATAAAAACCTATAGTAGAGCTGTTGTACCTTGTACTCATCAACTGGATCAAATCCAAGAACAGTGTCCTCTAATTTTCCTGAAAATAAAAAACGAGAGAGAATTTATATCATTATCAGTATTTTTAACATTAATAATATTTAAAAAAAAAAAACGAAATAAGGAATTAAGGAAAGGAAAGGAAAGGAAACCATTTTTATCTGGGAGAACAACGGGAAGCAGGGTTGCTCCAAAATTGGTCACCTTAATTGAGAAATCACCCTTTCTCAGCTCATAAATATTCCCGTCTTCATTCTTTGCTTGATTAGAGTTAAGATTTGAAGATAATCCTGTTATGATTTACCTAAAATTCTTTAATTATTTATTTTATTTCAATTCATATTTATTATATTTTACATTTTAACTTGTATTTATTATATTTTATTGTTTTTCATATTTTATCATCAAACATGTTTAATTATAATAGGTTCATAATCAACTTTTACATCCTCTTATTTCAACAAAATCCATTCTTTTATTCAATAGTAATTCTTTTTTTTTTTAGCAAACTTTTTTTTAATTTTATCATTCCACGATTTTATTTTATTTTAGAAATTTGACTTTGTGATTTGCTTACATTTTCTTTATATTTGGTTATTACTATAACAAAAGAAAAAAAAAACATGCTGATATTAGGATTGTCAATTAACTAAAATATCTTGATGTATAATCCTCCAATTTAGGATTCATGAATGAAAAATCTCTTTCATTTACTATTAATAATAATTTGTTGTGCAAATGTAATTAACACGTAATGCAGCTAATAGAGTGGTAGAAGTTGCTATTAATATCTGCTATTTTTAGCAGCAAGTCAAGTCTTGCACATTCAATACTTAGCTGTGTCCTTTGAAGGATGAGAAATTCTGATAACATCTGAGATGGAATTTGTTCTTGAGTTTGTTAGGTGCCCACTAACTTCTATATATGGATCCCAGGTGATCAACATTGATATCATTTGTAAATCCCACGTTCAAAATCATTAAAATGATAATGGAAGAAAGAATGCTTACTCCTCGCCTGTTTCTTGTTTACATGATCATCTTCTCTTCGGCTACAGTCTCACCGGCTTCAGCGTTCATGTCATGGTTTCGGAAACGTCCCATGCAGAATGTGACAGTGATCAACGAAATAGAGAGCAGAGCAACCATGATAACTAATTGCAGGACAATATTCTTTGACTATAAGATAAAAGATATCCCTTATGGGGAATCTTTTTCCTTTTCTTTTGTTCCTGATGTGTGGGGGACAACAGCATATTGGTGCAAATTTACTTGGAATGATACAATGTCAAGAAAAGAAGTTTCAGCCGTCCTCTTGGTTTTTGATGCATTGAAAGATGATGAAAAACATTGTGCTCCAGAATGTCGTTGGAGGATCTCATCAACGGGCTATAGATTCTGGGATGGATTCCTAAGTTGGGGAACCTTCTCTGTCAGAAGGTTGAAGTAAACATGATCTAATATCAAGGCATGCATGATGATGATGATGATGTATACATACATACATACATACATATATATATAGAGACATTTATTCTTTTTTTTGGCATGAATCATGAATGTAAGGATATATGGATCAATTTCGTGATAGATAGTTAATTTCAGGACAAGGTGTGGTGTGCGATAATTGGAGGATTGGCTGTGCCCACTTCTTTGTAAGTTCTAGCATTTTTTCAAATTCCTCAGATGTCTAGCAAGATTTAACTCATATTGGATCTTCTTAACATTGGCAACTTAATTGTTTCACATGCACATGTATTTGTATTGTTTGAACAATCGTCTGGATGCATGGACGGTCAGGAAATAGAAAGGTAGACAGATCACCATGGCTTTGTCTAAACATCAGATAAGCAGTCATGGCTGCCTAAACTGTAGACGATTAGTAATGGCAGTCCCTTATCCAGTATCAGTAAGCATGGTGTGAAGAAAATGTGGGATCCGAAGGAATGTTTTGAATCCTAACAGGTTATTTCATGACGCAGTTTATAATACCAGATGTGTAATCATGATTAGCACCAAGAAATTGCAATTAAAAACTGATGCAGTTCTAGTTTAGATTCATCAAGCTGATTTGGACCGTAAAAGATGTCGTCAAGAGACACGAGACCAACGCTCTTGTGAAACCTCGCATGTTGCATTAATTAGAAGCAGATGAATGCGATTACAAGTACGGAAAAGCAATATCCAACACCATAAACATACCAGCACATTGTAAGAACCTCTGGTGGATAATGCTGTTTTTCACATTTACCTTTGCATCATTACAACAGCTGCATGTCCAGATAGCCAAAACATCATCACAGACTCCCATAGTAAAGATAGTTCTCCACACCACCATCCTTTAGTCTCTCACTCCATCTCAAGGAAACAAAAATCCTTTGGTGTTCTCTCTCTCCATCTCAATATGGAAACAAAGATGGTAAAAAATAATTTTGAAAGATGTTTGATTTTATTTTATTTTTTTGTATTTATTTTATGTTCAACATATCATGTATCATTAATTCCTCTTCAAGGTATTCCTCTAAATTAATCATATCATATATAATTCCTCTTCAAGCTTTTCTCGGAATTCTGAAGCATCCCAACTCCCCTGTCCTATGACAACATCTTCACATCTTTTATCAAACTCAAGCAAGTAAAATTGAGTCCATGTAACAACAGAAACAGCAAATCCGAGGCCTTTCAGGTTCCTTTCTCTGCTACTTGCAAGGGTCAATAACATTAGGAGTCTCAACTCCAGTTGGTGTGCTTGAAAGGCTATCAACAGATCGAACATCATCCTCCAACTCCTCTTCATCAAGATGTTCTTCCTCTTCCTCTTCTTCCTCCTCCAAATCACTCCATGTTCCATGACGGAGGTATCTAGTAGCAGGACTATCCTTGTGGATGCTGCCAGCTGGTGAGATGTGATCAGCTTTAATGCTGTCCCCGAAGTTGAGCGAGCAGTAAGCATCATTCACACCATGTGGTCCTGGCGGAGACATCGTCATGCTTTTGAAATATGGTGGCTCATGTATGTATGTTGATTTGGAATCCCAAGCATATAGAGTGCCTGCATTAACAGATAATTGATTCCACATGGGATTTCCCTTGGTGATTGCCTGATATGTACCCTTGAATATATATATCAGGCAGCACACTTGAATGAACAACATGAGCAACTTCATCATTGGACGGCCAAATATTCCTGAAAAATTATCTTCTTTCCATCTTCGGTTTTGGGTCCAGCACTTTGAAATTGTTGTACTTCCAATATAGGAAGCCCAGCTCGAAATAGAGCAGATGCGCTGCCTCCACCTAGCAAGCCAAAAATTTCAAGGAATATGTTTGTTCTGGAGGTTATATTTTAGAATACATAAAATTAAGTGAAGTGCAAACAAGCTAACCTGAATACTCCCGTTAATAAAAAAATAAATCCAAGGAATAAAGATGTTCCAAGACCAGCACCGCCATGTCCAAAGGCCCCACCCTTATTGGAACCAACACCCCGTGTAACCCTAAATGTAGTATCTGGGTTTCCAGTGTTAGCAGCAGCGACGGGAGCAGGAGTTGATGAAGCAGGGCAAAACCACGAGCCATATGAATGGTTTGATCAGCTTGCAAACCATGCTATGAAGGGTCTGGTCCATATCTACCATCATTACCACTTCCCTCTATTCCTCTTCTTCCACACCTTTCTTTCCCTAACAATTCATGTTTCCGCCACACCACCAGCTATGCTACCATCTAAGCGCTAAGATTCCAGACAAGATGTCACACCTCGTCTGAAGGTGTTATGTTAATATTTTGTGATTGTTTTTTATGTTTCCTTTTAGATTTTTATTCTATTTTCTTCTCATCACCTGCCCATAAGAAGAGAAAAGTCCAATAAATTTGTTAAACCCTTGACATTCTTACTTCAAATAACTCTTATATATAAAATGATTGCATTAGTTCTCATTATTTTAAACATTTGTAGCTAGAAATAATTAATTTAAAAAATGTCGAACTGAGGTAATTTTACCAAGTTTTATAAAAAGAATGTTCTCTGATATGAGGATACCCTTTATTGTCGGGAAAAGAAGACCAAGTTTTATAAATTAAAGGCATGGTTTTATTTGGGGATCATGCAATTTTCGTATAGAAATCATCCCAAATTCACTAATAATATTACTAATCCATTTCATTAACTGAACCCAACAGGCTACCACAGGCAAGTACTAGGTCTCACAAATCACATATATCAATTCGCGAAGCCAATATGAGGGCAGTGGCTCTTGAAAAAAAAAACGAACGCTAATTGTATGAACCTTGGGGATGAGAATACATAGGAGTTGCAGCTTTTTTTCCTGGGGCATATCACCTCTTTACAGCAGTATTTCAACAGCATGAGGTGAAGACAAATGAAAATTGCCCACCATATTCCATCTCCGGTCAGAAACCGCCATCCATTGACATTTGCGACAAAGTTAGCTAGTCCTCAGCAAGAGGATATCGCAATATAACTAAGAACGAAAGTTCAGTGAGTAGTTAGCGCCACTGCCATTTCTCAGCTTGCAATGTCATATTTGAAAACTTCCCAGGCAACGGCTAAGAAAATACTCATGGAAACTAGAGACAGCTACTACAGTTACCTAGTTCATGAACAACTGCTTCCGTAGATGGTCTTTCAAGGGGAGACTCGTGAGTGCAAAGCCAAGCGATTCTTGCAAGCTTAGCTGCTTCATATTCGAAGAATCTGCCATGAAGATTGGGGTCAATATAATCTTGGAATCTGCATGCATCTGCTCCAAGACGTACCAAGTCAGTCACTTTTCGCTTCCCTGAGAGAACTTGGAAAACTATCACTCCAAATGCGTACACGTCACTTTTGTCTGTGAACCGGCCTGTGGTAGTGTACTCAGGAGCTAGGTACCCCATGGCAGCACTGGTTTTGAGTGCTGAGAACACGATGTCATTCGTAAGAAGGTTTTGCAAGCCAGAATCTGCGAGCAACGGACTGCATCGCTGGTCAATTAGGACCTTTTCAGCAGTGATGTTTTGGTGGATCAGAGATGGTTTGTTCGCTTTGTACCCATGCAAATATGCTATACCTGCTCAGGAAATGAACAAAGCTTGGTAAAACTTGATCAAAAGAAATTTCTCACTGAAATCCAATACGATAAAAAGAATACAGCTCTATTCTCTTTGCTTTCTAGTCAGAATTTTCTGTTGTGTGACAGGATAGCACGTCAAGCAGGACAATGAATCATTAGCTAAGCCTTTGGGTTAAGAAATCAGACACCATTAATTGCAGATAACCTACTCCAATACTGACTTGCTTATTTTATTAAATGCACCAGCAATGAGCAGGGGGGCAGGAAAGATTAGAAAACGAAGTGGAAATGAAAATCATAGGACATTTTGATTACCATTCCTCCGTAATAATTTCTGGTCTAGTATAGTTTATTTTAATAATCCTTTTCATGGTTTCACACACATTTGAAACTCAAGAACTTCATAGAACGATCAGAAATCAAGAGTCACAAATAACCACAAGGAAAAACTAACCTTTGGCGATACCCCTGACGATTGAAACTCTGGTGGACCATTCAAGCACGTGGCCATCCCCATCCTTCACATCAAGATACCTCAGCAGATTACCATTGGGAACAAAATCATAAATGAGAAAGCACTCCCCTCGGCCCCTTGAACAGCAGAATCCTCTCAACCTCACTAAATTCTCATGCCTCAGTGATGTCAAAGTATTCAGCCCCTTCAAGAACTCAGTCTCCTCTGACTTGCAGCTGTTTTTACTAATGCTCTTGATAGCAACAACAGACCCATCTCTTAAAATTCCTCGGTATGTTGCAGAAAAGTTACTCTTACCCAACAAATTGACCTCCGAGAAGTACTGTGTGGCAGTCTCCACCTCTTCCAAGTTGAACCTGAAACTTTGGAAGACATCCTGGGCATTCCCACTTAAATTCCTGCCATCAGCTAAAGGGTCCCATCCATTAGGATACTCGAGACTGATTAGAGGAGAGCCATTCTTCCTGTAAGCTAACTTTGCCTGGTCAGTACTTAGGCGGCTATCAGAAACTTCGTATGAGCTAGCAAGCTTCTGTTTCCGGCGGCGATACTGGGTAAATGTCAGAATTCCTATGGCTGCCAGTAAAATCGTTATGACAACTGTAGCAACAGCAGCCGATGCGTGATGGGACTTTGACGGGTTTGAACAGTGAGTTTGGTTGCATAGCAACGGCAAACTTGCTGTTTCTGGGATCTCTCTTGGCAGGCCATTTACACCAGTTCCAAAGGGTTCGGGTCTGCTTGGATTAAGTTCTGAAGCATTGCAAGCATTCAGAGACACAAACCCAGCTCCACACAATCCCAAGTTGTTTTCATACAGGAATCCATCATTCAATCTCTTAAGAGCTGCATTAAACAGGTAAACACAACATCAAATCAGCAAATCAAAAAAGTCAATAACCAGAAAAGAACAAAAAAAGCACTGTGATTGATAAAGATTAATACCTAGAGGTACATTGCCAGAGAGTGTGTTATTTCGGATATCTAGAAATTCAAGCAGAGGAGCATCGGCTACTTTTGTTGGAATTGAACCAAATAAGTGATTGTAGCTCAAATCTAGCCTCATTAACATCCCCAAACCCCCTAAACTCGCAGGGATTGCTCCAGTGAGATGATTTGACTGCAAAGTAAGAACACTAAGCTTCTCCAAAGACCCCATCTCAGTAGGTATACTTCCTGTGAACTGGTTATAACAAAGCTGCAAAACTACAAAGACAACACAAAGAATTGATAAGCAAAGACACAGTTGATAAGACAAAAGACTATTATCCAATATAAGACAACATAAGAATGATCACCAAGTTTTGATATTTTGCTAGAAGAAAGATGTTAGTATAGTTGCAGAAGCCAACACACAATCAAGCAATATGTTCAAGCTTTTCATGAACTCATATGAGTGAACTTGCAGAAGCATAAATGTAAAAAGAGTTCCAAGCTTTTGGAGTCATGGGAAAAGGGAAATAAAAAAATGGAACTTTTCTAGTAAATAAGCTCTAAATCAGAAATTTGAACAGAAAAAAAATTGAATCTTAAGTTCACATGGTTTTGATTTCCAAGAAATGGGGCATTTCATAATTAGTTCAAGACAAGGATAGCTGTATGAGGAAAAATTGAGAGGCATTATTATCTATCTTTTATGTTTCTTGAAACACCTTCAAAAACTTATAAACTGCATATATTCAGTTAAAGGGAAAGAAAATCTATGTCATGGACAGAGACAGATAGTAATAGAAATGAATATTACAAAGAGATAATAGCAGTTAGGAGCAGAACATAACAAATAACTTTCAAATTTTTTCAAACAAGAGAGTAACCAAGGAGGCTTTCTCAAAGAAAAACTAGCTAAAAACATAGTAAAGCCCAAATATTTCCACAAAATAAACAAACTAACCTTGCAAATTGGCCATGATTCCAATCTCAGGAGGTATCTCCCCAGACAGATTATTCACATTCAAGTACAAATCACTTAGCTCAGTCAAGTTAGCTATTTCTCTTGGTACATCTCCATACAAGGAGTTAAAATGCAAATACAAACCAGTCAAGTGTTTTAACCCAGCAATAGCAGGAGACACCTTCCCGTAAAGCCCTTTTCCTTGCAGTGAAATATTAGCTACTTGACCCTTCTCATTACAAGCAACACCTTCAAATGAACCATCACATGGGCTGCCATTAATGGTCCATGAAGTGAGGTACCTGTTTTCTGGATCTAAAGCAGCTTTCATATCCATGAGTGCCCTGATCTCAGTATTTGCAAGAACCCAATTTGGCTTTGACAGTAAAAGAAAGAAACCTAAGAGAAAAACAGCAAAACCCATTTCTTGATTTTTCTAGCTCAAAATGTTAGAAGATGACCTTCTTTAACAGGGGTTATGGACCTGTGGTCTGGTTTTGAGCCCCGTCTTTTTTTTGTTTCTTACTTTGACAGTTTGTGTTTGTTTTTACATTGCAACAAAGCAAAAGTGACTGACTTCTCTCTCACACACGCTCTTTTGGCATTTGAGCTCTATATATTATCCTGTTTCAGTGTATTGGGCATGGCAAGGAAGAGACAAAGGTGGCAGGGATATCCAAGCTTATTTAATGGAAGAGTGTTGTACTGTATAGGAAAATTCAAAAAGAGATGAAAGTTTGTGATTTTGATTTCTGGCCGTTGGATTGCCTGGCTTTTTTGAATGAGTATGGGATCTTATGGAGGCTCAGTTGCATTCTAGTTGTGATTGGTCACAGTTGTGCTCATCATTCCTTTCAGCTGGTCAAGAAGATGTTGTCATGAGCGAGGGACACACTAAGCTTTTCTATGGTGGAACCAGTAAAGAATTTTAAAATTGTTTTTGAAAAAAATTTATTTATTTATATATTTTTATTTTAAATTAAATTTTTTTAGTATTTTTTATATAATAATTTTAAAAATAAATTTTAAAAAATAAAAAATATATTATTTTAATATATTTTAAAATAAAAAATATTTAAAAAAAAACCCTTATCACAATATAAAACTTCCAAGATTCATCAATAAACTCTTAAACCCCCATTGGAGTTGTTTCATTTTATACCCCAAGACTAAAATTATTTTTTTTGTTTGAAGAATCCTTACAAATTTCACTTCTAATGGTTCAATTTAAGATATAAATTGTAATGATTAATGAGTAAATATATATTTTAATCACCGAGCTAACTTTTAAATTAGAATACTTAGACATTAATTTTATAATCTCTTTGTTTATGTGACTGTGCGGTGCACCATGTTAAGAAACTCCTTTTCTAATATCTATTTTTTTTACTTGAATTTAAAATAAGTAATGATTGAAGGAAGAAATAGTTTTCTAACAGCAATATGTATTCTCATTTATTTATTTTTTGGATTTAATAGCGGTTGCTTTTCAAAATATTTTTTATTTTAAAATATATTAAAATAATATTTTTTATTTTTAAAATTTATTTTTAATTTCAAAACAATAAAAAATATTTAAAAATATTTTTTTACCTTAAAAAAACACTCTGAAAAAAAAAACATACAAAGAGGCACTTGACAATCAAATTGTAAAGTCCAAACAGTGAGAGCATAATTATTGGAAGTGATTAACACGCATGAGGAGGAAAACAATGGAAATGATTAGCATACATGTGAGAATGTTCCTAATCATTCAATCCTCCCTGTTTAACTTCTTTTCACATTTAATTAATGGCATTCTCAAGCAAGCTTTGACAAATTAATATTAAGTTTAACCTAATCAGAATTAATTCCAAAAACTATAAATTATAAAATTTAATCATGAAAATTTATAGAATTTGATTTTGATCCAAGAAATGAATGGGTCTTAACTAAGATAATTTGTTTTATTTAAAAATAAATTAATATAATATTTTTTTATTTTCAACACATTTAAAAAATAGTTTAAAACAAAAAATAATAATTGTTTTGTCAAACAGTGTTTGGATACCGTTAATAACGCTACCTAAGAGTAATGGTGAGCACCAACCATGCCACGTGGTAATTTATGGCTTGTCAGGTACAGAACTGTTGAGGTTCATGGCACAACCTGCTGTCTAGCAGCAGTCAACGTGGACCAGCCTCCAATGGCAAAGCAAGTTCAAATTCAAAAAAAGCATAATCATGTGTACGCAACCATAGAGTAGTCCCTAGTAGACCCTCAATCTAATAGGATTGAGATACAAAATCGAGATACAACCAATGGGAGCTCTAGGGTTTACGTTCTTTTCATGGACGGACCCTCATGTGATCACTAGAAATTCAAAAACCATGAATCCATGATTCCTCTTGGGAGTTGGGAGTACTTTACGATCTCTTTCATTGTGCTATGTCAGATGCTGACAACTTTGTCTCAGTGCTAATCTTCTTGTTCTTCAGACTTAGACCCTTCTTCCGACAGATCTTGATTTCTTGGGTTTTTGAGTTGCTTTTGTTCAATGGTTTGTAGTAATTTTGATTTCTTTTTTTAGCAAATCTTATGTTTAGCATTTAGATCTTGTTGAGATAGCAACTAATTGGAAGTGTTTTTTGCTATGTGAAATTGGAGAATAGTT
>Ga0307518_10001993_pt1 | contig 15016 bp, 21 predicted proteins | sample 25_EM_MG_FD_203889 | JGI IMG/M metagenome (GOLD analysis project Ga0307518, IMG submission 203889) | Populus trichocarpa ectomycorrhiza microbial communities from riparian zone in the Pacific Northwest, United States - 25_EM | ecosystem: Host-associated > Plants > Roots > Unclassified | place...
ATATCTTGAAGAGGACATTTTCCATGATATAGGAACCAAATGGCATTTGGAACTCAAATGGCTTGCCCTATCAACCGCTCGCTATTAGCACAGGTCCATCAGAAATCAGATGGTTAGGAAAGTCAGTACCTTGAACAAGACATCATAGAAGCCCCAGACCTTGGCAGTGAGCACAGATGGGAGACCAATCTCACCCCTGACGCCGTGGCCATCCGGCTCGTGTCGTCTGCGCCTCCGTCGTGCTGGCGTGGATTGATGCGCTGTCGTCGTCGTCGTCATCGCTGTGCTGCGTTAGCCATCGTCGCCATTGTCGTGACGCCATGGCATTGGCCATTGGTGTCTCATCGCCGTGGTCTTCGTCGTGCTAGCGAAGACACGCTGTCACCGTTGGGGCGCTGCAGACGTGTCGTCTTCGTGTCTCCACCCATCTGCGTTGTGTCGTTTTCGTCTGCGTTGTGCTGGTGTGGACGCGTTGATGCGCCGTCGTCGTCGTCGTGTCGCTGTGGCACTGGCCGTTTGTGTCACGTTGTCGTCGTGGTCGTCCCTGTGTCTCACCACTGGCGTCTTCGTCCGATTGAGGGTACGAATGTTGACGTGGATGTATCCAGTTCGGAGTGAGGGTGTGCATGTGAGCAGGTGCGTGTGCGTACCTCGTGTTGTTGTCGCCACCCGTGGTAGACGTGTACGTGCAAATGAAACTCGGTCTGCCATGTGTGTGAGTGTTAGTGTGCAGATATGAGTATGCACATACCTGGCTAAGCTGTCCTGTGCATGTGTGCGCAGGTACGGGTACGGGGTAGCGGGTGCGCAGTGTGGGGACCCGGACCCGACCCGCGCACACCCCTACCCGTGCTCCTGCCTATCCGCGTCGTTGACGCTGTGGCTGGGAATTGGTAGCCGTCATCGACGAGGGTAATGGTGAAGGCAGAACGAGATGTATCATTACTATGGTCAAAAAAAAATCAAAGAATTACACTTCAAGGCTACCCCACAATGTGTCGCAGGCACCAAACGATAACGGATAGTAGGAAAAGAGAAACGACAAGTGCCGTTAGACTGTAGAAACGAAATAGTAAAAATGATGGTCGTCGTTCCATTCCCAACGATTGGGACTCTAGGTCCCCGGTTTGTGTGTACTGAACTATAGGCGGGTTATGTTTAGCACATGCGGATAGAGGGAGACACGTACCGTTTGTCTCACAATTGGGAGACCTTCCAATTTCACTGGAGCCGAAACCGGCCGCTTCATGCAATTGCCCACCTCCCCATGCATGTTCCTCCTCCTTCTCTGTAAGGATCATTCACTAAAAGTTACATTAGTTATGTAAGTAACAGTTATCTTGACACTCACAAGTGGTTGTCTAGATGGTATTCTGTATGACAGAGGTGAACCTGGGGTGCGGGAATGTGGAACGCACGAGAAATAATAAATTGTCACGCGCAATAATTCGCGGCCAAAATGCGATTTCAAACGCGTGATGATCAGCAAATTTAAGAGTGAATCTTGTCGTATGATTCGTTAGGCTTGACGCTCGCTGGGTCAATACGGTGGCTCGCATATATAGGGGTAAATTGAGCTACGCGATAAAATTTCCGGAATGCTTGTGTATTGGCATGTTCCCTAATTGTTATCAAGCCATCAGTAATAGTACGGAGTAATAGAACCTGAATTGCTTACTTTTCCGCATCGCAAGAAATCCAACGAGCACAACAGCATTGCTATGTGCACGGCGAGTGGTGCTACGCACATTTCCGATGGAAAGATAGAGCGGGTAGTAATCCATTTGCCAAGTTGCAATGGAAACAGAGACCTTGTCACTACCAAGGATGATGGGAACCAAGCCGAGACGAATAATCGATGAGCCTGACGATCTCCGTGCAGTTGGAAAACGCGCCTTCAACCGCTAGAGGATGATGGACGCAAATGTCACAGAAAGATGCAACTTGGTGCAGTAAAGGGCGTATGCGATGAAATATGGGAGCTTGAGAGTAGGGCCGGAGGACGATGGGGGTAGCTCTGGGCAGGCGAAAAGGTGGGTAAATGAATTTGGCGCAGAGGCGCGAGATTTGCTCGTGACCGTAATATGGGTCGGGCTGCCGCGAGATGGAAGCTGCCAACTGATGTTTCTGGTCGAGGATGTTGGAGGCGGGGCAGAAGTAACAGACAAAGTACTCACCGGTTGAGGGTATGGTATCCGTGGATGGGATGCGTTGTGGGGTGCGTAAGGGAGAAGGGTAGGCTGATTGGACAGGCCCATGAACCAATGCCATCAGATGCGAATGAGGAGGATACGGCTGTGGGGAAGGGTTGTATCGCGTGCCATCATTTTGGTCTTGGTAGACTCTTCAACAAGCGACTGGCGCTGTCGTCAACGCTGGGGGTGCCATGGTCGTCGTCAGTGGTGTGCTGATGACCTCACGGGGTGCTTACCTGTCGTTAGTGGCGGCAACGGCGACGCTGGGGGTAGTCCGTCAGTGCGTAGGTGCTTGCTGCACGTAGCCTGTAAGGCTTGTAATGTGGGACTTTGAAACTCCATTCCTATCTTAGTAAGACTGGAAACAATGTACTCCATTCACTATATTCTGGACAGTCGTCTTGTTAACTGAGTCAGCGTAGTGGGATGAGGGCGGTGAGACCAGGAATGCAGCGTGATGAGATCAGGAGTGTAGCACGGTGGTTGCAGCGTGGAATAATAAATAATGTGCGATTATCGATGTGTGATAGATCACCGGTCACCCCTCATTAATCATTCCTCGGATGCAAGAGCTAGATACCTGGTATGTACGCTCAGAATAAACTGTTGGCCCCAAACTCAAAACCTGGCTCATCATCCTCTTCCAAAGCATCCGGTTCACTGTCGCTGTCACCATCAGAGGACCCAGAATCACTTCCCTCGTCGTCATCGTGGCCATTATCAGAGGCAGTATTACCGTCATGGGTAGGAACCTCGAATAGCGACTCTCGGCCAGCGTGAAATATATCATCACCTTCATCTTCGCTCTCCGCCACCGGAAATGTGGCATCCTCGGATGCGTTGTCATCACTGGTAATCTCATCCATTGATGGTACTCTGTATTGTGTTCCGTGGCCAACGCCAATTCCTGCGAAACGACAAAACATATCTCGGTCCACGAAACTACTTGTATTAGAAAGGATGCAGTGGAACAAAGGAAAGAACATACATATTGACATAGAATGCACACCAGTCATCTATTTCTCCTGACTGCCTTGCAACTGATTCTCCACGCTTCAGAAGAGTGTCAGTTCGACCTTCCGAAAATGCAGGGATGAGGTGACATCCACGTATGACAAGAGATGGGTCCAGGAATCCAAAAGAGTTCTCGTCAGTCTCGGGAACAAATCCGATTTTTGGTAGGCGGGCTACTTTAAACCCCCAGCGATATCCTGGTTCCACGCCAAGCCAACGAACCCAAAGAACCTCCATTGTTTGCTGACCGCGATTACGGGAATCCGGTGCGGTATGGATGACTGGAATAAGAAATGCTCGAATGATCTGAGCATACCAGAACGGGTGAGCACCTGGTCCGTCTTCTCTGGAAAGTACCATAACAGAGCATCCATGGCCTGGCCGCATGAAGTCCTGATGGCGCCGGATGTCATAAGATGTGTAGTTTATGCGAAGGGTTTTCGGCTCGATGGTGCGGTTAAGGTTATCGACGAAATGAAGCTGGCTGTGCTCGATCGCGCTAAACTGGCGTTCATCCCCATCATACTCGTGCTGATACAACCGCGAGAGTAGGTGGTCTTTTACTTTGGAAATGAAGTCATCCTACAGAAGCGGTATCAATGAAGGCTGTGGGCACAGAAACAGGATTGCTCACCCTGATGGCAGGGTCACCACGAGCACGAAGATCATACAGAAGTTTTTTCATGTTTACGACGTGGTTGGGGTTACTGGGAAGCACGTGGTGCAACTCAGGAATGGTATCCAAGCCTGACACCTCAAATGTAGGTGGATTATCAAGGCCTTCCTGCCGCTGAACGTGACTGAAGCGTCGCTCTTGCTTTGCAAGTTGTTTCGGGACATCTCGTTTACTTGTAAGTCCATAAAATTTCTTGATCAAACGGTGGGAGAGCTCCCCCTGAATGCGATGTCAGACAGTCGCCATTGAGATTATCCTACAATGGATTCCACTTACGATTTGCGTGGTATATGAATCAGTTGTCCCAAATAGTTGGATAGTTTGGACATAGTCTCCCAAGGCATGAAATTTGTACGTGAGAATGTTGAAGCTCTTGGGACGGGGGCCACTGCTCCGTGAAGCATTCACTCCACGGTTCTCTGCTTGTGTTTGTTGCTGCCGCTGTTGTGCTGATGCCTCGCTAGGCAACTCCTTGGTCTGAAAAGCCACACAGGTTACCTCAACAAATTGTCGGATTTGGTCGCTCAACATTCGCAGCGATTGCTTAAGGAGATCGAGCAAGTCCTCCGTATGAAGTCGTAGCTTTGCCAAGGCGTGCCATTCGGCGAGACGAAATAGAAGTATCCTAATTGATGTGTTGTGTTGATCTGGGAATAAACCGTCAAATGCAGGAATTGCGCACTGTGGTACATAAATAGTAGAAAGTCGCTTTTGCAATGGAATCATTCCTTACCTGCAGCATATCTTCAAAGTGTTGCGCAGTCTTTTGTTTCATCTCCACGGTGTCTGGAGGAAATCTATTTATGCCGTTGACTCCAAATGGTGGTATGGCCAAGTATCTATATGTCATGTAAGTCTAAGATACTAATATTGATGGCGTGCAAATGTTCAACCCACCGTTCATTCAACTGTGCAACATTGGATGGCTCCACAGCATACAAAATGCGGATCAAATGCTTTAGCACATTTTTCAATACACCTAATTCAAATTCGTGCATGAGGTCCACCACAATGATGGGAAATAGTTCGAAACCAAGTGGCGAAAGGCGTTCTGTGAACGCATTCTTTTACATAATGTCTTATATAAGTTTATCATTTCTCACAAATTTTGTGACGACTTACCAGTGTCGGCACCAGTGAGGAGTCCTTAAGCAAACGCTCAACGGCAGCCCCTTTGATCAGAGCACCATGCCGATATATTGCTTCCCTTGCAGAGATAATCTTGCTCCACATGTAGGTACGTGCCTGGGAAATCCGTGCTTTGATATCATTCAACAGGCCAGTGTTGGAGAAGCGTGATTTTGAAATCAGGCAACGTGGACATGGGCAAAGGCCTTTGTCCCGGATCGTTGCAAGGAGGATCCTGAGGTCAATATTGTAAGATGGATGACGAGTGAATCAACTTAGTTACGTACTTCTCAGGATAGTCTGCGGAGTAGGTGAAGATCCTTGGGTACACACGCCGGTATTTACCATCGAAGCATTTGACCACAATGCTGTTCTTGTAAGCCTCAACGAAGTCTTTGTCTAAAATAATGTTCCAAATGGCGTGAAATAGCTCCCGTTTTCAGTGTGCGAGTATGTCAGACTGGCTTCTTTGTTGGTATATTTTCTTAACGAAATCTTTGAGTGATGGCGGTAGCTATGTTCTTGTTAGTTACACATGCTTGAAAGAATGAAACCAATAATTTACCGGAGGGATGAATGCGATAGGATGACATGCGCCAGAAGCTGGAGAGGCACGAATGTACTTAGACAGGTTTCCAAAGAAAAGATAGATAGGCCATGCACTCGTGTGTCCAAACTGTGTTAGTTGCGTTGAATCCGACCAGAACATCAAGCCTGCTATCACTCTTTCCAGTTGACAGTCGTCAGTGCGCCTCTGCTTCTGAATCTCATCGTGCGCCTTATTCCATGCATCAGATGAATATAATTCATCAAACACATGCTGTTCTCGACCCAATGGGGATTTCCAGATGCGTTTGAATGGTGTGAGATGGAACCACTTCGCTATGGGCTCGGAGAACGCAGTTTTGATCACGGCCGTCAAGGAACGATACATGAGACCGGGGACTAGAAAGCAGTGACCTTTTCCCTCTTTCTGTTTCTCGGGGGTAGGGATCATAATCTCCACTGTGGCTTCGCTCCAGCCATCACGATCAAAAGCCATGTTCGAATCAGGAGTAACGTTATCTTCCAGTCGTTTCAACTGTTTTGATGCATCGAAGTTGGCCAAGTCATCTATGTCGAAATCCACGGCTTGGATCACGTCACGAACAAGACATGTTACTTCACCACTTGACTTTTGACTGCTCCCAGTCAGCTTCCATGTCATTAACCGCCAAATTGACATATTTGCCCAAGGCCATGGCGGTGCACGCTCTCCAGTAGGCCCATAGCGATCAGCACAGCTTTCATGGGCTCCATTTGAGTCAACTTCATGGCGACGAGGCAGGTCAGACAGATCAAGAACAGAAAGAAGGGAGTCTGGATCATATGAAGGGTGATGGCGGTAATCACGAGCGATTCCGAAGTTACTGAACATGGTCCGGAATGAATCAAAAACATGGAGAATAACTCGGCGCGGAAGAGAAGGCGGGTCTACTACAGGGCATGTAGGGACTGCAGGCACCATTGGTTCTGGAAGTTCGTCCTGATAACGACGTGGTAGACGGTGTGTTCGAGATGGGCATGGCATGTCAACTCCAGTAGGGAGCGGAAGAGAATAAGCAGGTGGAGACGACACGGATTGAGTAGGCTCATTTGCTGTACCATCTGGTGTCACCTGTGTGATGGCATCATCTGCAGTTGCAGGCATGGGAACATCTGGAGCTACAAAGGTCTGGAACTCGTGCATTGAAGTGCCAGAGGTAGTTGCCTCAATGGGCGGCGTTGGCTATGGTGAATGACAAGAGTGAGCCTGTGATGCACAACATCCAAAAGCCTAGGCCATACCACGGTTGAAATCCTGCAAAGCCTCTTTAAAGCCCTTTCCTCCAATGCACAAGTAGATTGCTGGCGTTTGAGTCGTCGAGTCTGAGCCTCAACAGCGAGGGTAGTTTGTCTGTGCAAGTAGATCCGACAAGCATTGCGATGGACGGACAACCCTCTTGAATTTGAAAAAGTCCGATTACACGGCTCCCCGCATCTGAATAGTTCACTCATTCTAAGTGCGAGAAGAGACAGCAGCACCACAGCAAAGCAGAATACACGTAGTTTCATTGCCTGGATAGGAATGAGTCCATAGAGAGTGGCTATATTTGACAAGTGAGCGTGTCAGAGGGTCCCAACGACTCCCGAGTAAGTCATGACTGGGAACATATACTGCTTACCTTCAGCTCTATCGTGGTGGCCACTAACAATCCCTCTTGTCGTCGATTTGGTGGTGACTTAGTCTGAAATGATGAGATGACGGTGCGTTGCCCCTAGGACCAAAACAGGGTTTGTGCGAAACTTAACCCCTGAGCCCCATTTAGCACGGGCTCGTGATCATTTGTTCCGTCCATCCTTGACATTCTAAATTTCTGATTAAATCCTTATTCTTGATCGGGGACTGGAATGAAACGGTTACATACATTGATCAAGTAACGTCATGCGTTTTCTGAGTTAGTTGAATAGTGGGGAAGTACTCCGATTGGACGAAAAAAACCTGAAGCTAGACTAAATGGACGCAGAGTCCTTCGGTAAAGCTGCAGATTAGTACTTTGCTGGAGCGAGTTTGCATGTTAGCCAAGGGCTGCAGAGTGATAAGGATCTATTGGACAGAAAGATCATTGTTCCCGAAATGTTATACATACCATGCAGAAGAGCCAGCGTCCACTCATAGTCTCATAGTACGTATCATGTCACCTGGACCAAACTGCGCGCTGCCTGTTAGGCAGCAATCTGGGACAACAAATCAAATCGCTCACATCTGGCAAAAGCAGGAGCTGCAACATCGCCTTATGTAGTTAGGACTATCCCATAGAATGGGTCCTCCGCTCTCCCTGACATTTACCATTGACCCACGGAATGGGATCTCCACTTTCCCTGATAGTCAGCCTGTTGAGAGTTCACAACGGGTACCGTCGTTCCAAATCAACCGGAAAAAAAAAAACATGACAGTGCAAATGCTTTGTGAGGCCAAACTTTATCTGGGGCGTGAATCAGCAAAGCACGTTAAAGAAAGATTGGAGTCACCGAAAGAAATCCACGAAACTTCATCCTGATGCCAGTATTCATTGACTTCCATCGCTTTCCCAAGGAACTCCAGTGCGAGATCTTCCTTATTGCAGCTGCGAATCATGCCCGTCCCCACCGCTACTTGCTTGTCGCCCACCGGTTTCGAGTGTGGTGAGTTCTACATGGACCTTCTACTGCAAAGTTGAACAGTTTCGATTGTTAGGGTTGAAAGGACCGTTTACCACTCCGTTATCCTTCACACCAATGCAGCAGCCCAACTCTTCATCATTTCGATCGAGCACCGCCCGGAATTTGCTTTAGCTGCCGTTAGGAAGCTCTATATGGCGATGACGATACGAAACGACTATGCCGCACAAATTCTGGACACCTGTAAAGGGGTCACTGATCTCACGTTGCGTGTTATCTGTCACCACTTACTCGCCAAGAACCCTATCATCGATCCACTGGAGGCTCTTCCTTTGACCTTGCTGTCAGCGGACTTGTCAGCTATCTTCCATGATCAGTACTCGTATCTGCCAAATTTACAGGTTGCCCACCGCATCACCCACCTGCATCTTACCAACGCCTGGGTTTCTTGGGCAGGTATCCCTGTTGGGCTCGTAAGGCTCAAACAACTTACTCATCTCTCCATTCCTTGGTGCACGACTCGCTCCGATAGTAACTTGGTTCGTGAACTTTTGGAGTCTACCAACCTTAAAGTTTTGGTACTGTGGAGCAGCGAATATGAGAAGTGTGAAGAAGTTGTAAAGTGCCTCTCGAAGGAAGGGTTAGAAGACCGCCGCATCATCTCCTTGAACTCCAAATTATATTCGCACTACTTGATCTTCGGAGGGTTTTGGGATTACGCTGATCGCCTGATTAAGTGGCAGGAGGAAGAGGAAGGTATGTCCTTTAGTCCAAGGTTACAGTGCTGCACCATGATGTTGAATAAACATACCAGCTAACTTTCCATTTGAGATACCCGACAATATGACGTTACGCAAGAAGTAGCCATAAGTTGAACGATTTGTACTACACCACTGAAACCACGAGTGATGTCCCTGCGACGAGGTAATAAAAAATGTGAAAGGTATCTACGATGTACACACCTGAACAATATGGACTGGTCCTGCTCAGTCCGTCTCATGTAGTAATTCTATACTCCGCTGCATACTTGTGCAAGACCGAGTCTGCGATTGACGAAACGTATTTGTGCGGGAGCTATGCAGAGTCGTCCATCTGCGAGATTACCTGCGAAGGGCGGTATGTAAGTCCCACAGCTACTTGTAACAGTGAATGGAGGGGGACTCACCAAATAAAAAGAATATTCATCTGGTTGATCTTCCTCAGCTGGAACATACCCTGCGCGACGGATGATCGAGCACGATTTGTTTGAATAGGTATCGTCGCAAATGACCTTGCTGGGAATGCGGTGACGAACAGGAATCCCGTGCAGTGGGAAAACGTACCTTCAGCCGTCGAAGAATAAGTACTGCCAAGGTAACCAAAGGGTATAATTTTGTGCGGTGGAGGGCATACACGATAAGGTTGATGGTGGAGCCAGACGAGGGAGGCAACAGCTCCAGGCAAGCGAACAAATGGGTGACAATGTTGAGCGCTGCGCAGCGATGAGGGGATAAGGGGAGAGTTGGCTGAGGAAAGCCGTGTGAACACATGCCCAATAATCGACTACACACCTGCGCATTACCAATTACGTCGTGCCCTTATTCCTACCATACACCACACTGTAACGATGCGATTTCCATCATCTTCCCGTCTTCGCCCATGATACCTTTGTTTTTGGTTACACTCAAATTCACATTGCAACACTCAACTGACTACGTAGTACAGATTACTAGCCTTGTTTAACAGCATTCAGCTACTTCCGAGTCCTCAATACAGGGAACTTTGTGTCGACGGGATTCTCAAATGGTTTTGCTGGTACGTTTACTTAGCGGGATGCAGCATTATATTGGACTAAGTGTCATACCTTTCACTTTCTCCCTCCACTTAACCAGCTCCTCAGCATATCCCCAAAACCCCCCATAAACCAAGGGGGACGAATATAGGTCTGAGTTCAAGCAGACGATGCGGCGGTCGTTCAACCCTTCTCTCCGGAGGTTGTCTACAAGAACGCCATATCTCTCGTATTTGCTCCTCCACAACACCAAGACTTTTAGGTTAGTAGACGCCAATATTTCGCTGAGCAAGCTAAAATCTGAGCGAGACGTGGTCCAGGGAATCGAGAGATGGGTAAGTTGGATCAACTTTGGGAGTCCAATAGGGATGCCCATCCAAGAAGACCAGGCGTTGGTGAGATGCAGGTGGGTGATGCGGTGGGCAACCAGTATGTTGGGTAGGTACGAGCGCTGATTGTGGAAGATGCCTGACAGGTCTGTTGACAGGGAGGTCAAAGGAAGAGCATCCAGTGGCTCAATGAGGGGGTTCTTGGTGCGTAGGTGGTAGCAAACAACACGCAGAGTAAGGTCAGTAATTCCTTTACAGAGGTGCAGGATTCGAGTGGCGTGCTCGTTTCGTACTGCCACCCCAATATAGAGCGTTCTAACTGCAGAGACAGCAAACTCCGGGTGGGGCTCCAATGAAGTAATGAAGGACTGGGCTGCCAAGTGAGTACGAAGGATAACAGTGTGGTAAACAATCTTTTGCACCCTAACAAAAACTGTTTAGCTTTGCAGTAGAAAGTCAATATAGAACTCACCAGGCTAGGACCCGGCGAGCAACAAGTAAGTAGCGCTGGGGGCGGGCATGCTCTGTGGCTGCGATAAGGAAGACCTCACGCTCGAGTTCATCAGGCAGACGACTGAATACTGGCATTGGAATGAACTTCCGGGGGTTTCGTTCGGTGAGTACAAATATTCCTTTTAATGCGCCTTTGTTCAAGTCCTGCAGCCAAGCTCACAAAGATGGTGATGTAAGGTTTTTTTTTGGTGGATTCGGCATGTCAACGTGATTGGAAACTCTCAACTTTAGGCTAACTGTCAGGGAGAGTGGACCGTTGATGGGACAAATTGGTATGTTTTCCTGTCCAAGCTACTTGAACCTTGTTAAGAACGAAGACCCTTTGTCGGGGACCTTGAGCAGTGTTACAGATCGAGTTCCATCCACACTGACCCTGATCTCTGGATCAATTCTAACTGCATAGGGGTGCAACAATTTTCAGATCGCCGTCATCCAAATCTTCAAGCTGGAGCCAAATGTGAACTCCGGAGAGTTGATCAGAAATCACGCTTGGCACAGAGGTGAAAAGAAGTCTCATATATCGCGCCCACCATTTGCTCATTGGTTTTTGATTGTTGATCCCTAACAGGCAGTGTGCAGTCTAGTCCAGACATGATGCCCTTGGGTGGACCAAGGATGGAACTTATGCATGGTGCGTACAACATATAAGGAGCGATTATCTTTCCTCGCTAATAGATCTTTATCACTCCGCAGCAATCCAAACTTGTCTTAGACAAGTACGTAGCTTTTCATTCCACTCCTTGACTAAACTAACAGCATTTGATCGGAAATTCGGATATTATGATCGCCATTAGTCAAGGACGCGATCCACTCCTCTGTCTCCACGGATCTGATCCGGATGTAGTTATGTTAGGCAGCTGATGTTCGGCTCCGTTTCCCCCAAGAGCTCATGGAAGCGATGTGATCAGCTGATCCGAATGGTGGGCATCCGCCGTACCGACATCCGTTGGATGAATCACACGGACAGGGCCAACATATATAAAGTAATGTGAGTGAAACGATGTGCATCGTTTGTGCCATGGTGCATTTTTCCACACCCACTGATCAATCCTCAGAAGATGCCGACAACGGAATGGTCCCAACCTGGAAACGCCGGATCTCCGAGCTTGAGGAGGAGAATGAAAACCTTTGTACCAGCCAGCAGAACAAACGGTGAATTTTCAAAGATTTAGATGTACACAGATTGACCGCTATACTTTAGACGCGGAAATAATTTTACCGTGGCTGGTCGTGGCATTCGGAGACTTGCCTCTCTGACCGCTCGAGTGGAAGACCTTATCAACGAATCCGATCGGCGTGCTTGTCTTGATAGTGTTGACGTCGAACACACCAGAGAGTACGTACTAGTTGAACTACTACTTCATTGTCCTGACATATCTTACAGACAGGATCGTATTTTCAAGGCCTATAATGAACTGCTGCACTACCAGCCTTCTCTACGGAGGGTGTTTGAGTCTGAAGGAGATGTGCGACGACTTATGAATACTTATAAAGATGTAAGCTGTTTTCGGAGTTCCTATCAGTGACCATCATATTGACATTTCACAGCTTAATCAAGGTGCTGATGCCGCTCGTTCTGATGATACGTCCAGCCTCAAGCGAGTCGTTGTTCAATGGCTCATGTCAGAAGAACCAAAGCCAGATCCACCGCTCGATCCAGATGACAAGGACGGGAGAGGATTCGATAATGATGTTACTGGTTATTACCTTTGCCCTGTTGACTATAATTGGAATGACCCCAAGTGAGTCGTTTCCCATTTCCAATCTCGAGCATTGTTGACTTGAATGGTTGCGATAGTCATCGTGCCGCAATATGTGACTATGATCCTAGATTCCTTGTTACTGCGCACTCGTGGCCGACATTCATGTACGATAACGGAAGATATGATCCAAACTGTCCTATCAACGGTCTATTCAAGAGTAAGCTGCTCGTCAAGGTGTGTCAGGGAATATTTTTGAGTTCACCGTGATCGCAACTCAGCAACTTGTTGTTTAGGCCTTCAAGCACATCTTTACATCCCCAACTTCGGCCCTCAAGGAGAGCAATGCAACCCGGCATTCAAAGGGACGCCAGAAATGTGCTGAACGGCGGACGTGTGGACATGTAGCTTCTCGAATTGGCATGAAGTCTGTCTGTCCTCGGGCAATCGCTTACATCGCAGTTCAGGTGTGCCCTTGTCTCATCTATTGAATCTCGTTTTCCATCCACGCTCATTCCAGAGTCTGATTATCCTAGCTTCGCTTCGCTTTGTCCAGCTGTGGGAGCTGGCGGATCATTGACGGTGAATTCAACTATGATGACTTCTACAACAGCATCGTCGACTTCTTCGAGAATGCCGAAACTGCAGGGGATAAGAAGGCTATTCAAGATCTCTTACTATGGTGGAACCGGTCAGTCACTTTGACGTCTTGCAATCCTTCTATTGGACTAAACTGTAAGCCCAGACAAGTCTTTGGCCGTGCGAAAGCATCGGAGTATTCTCCCCAAGATGTCCAGAAGTTGTCTGTAGCTTTGTCGCTCCCTAAGACCAGGGTGGTAAGCCAGCATCCCTCTCCTATTTCTAGTCAGCATGCTTATTAATGAATGAACACAGTAATAATATGGTCTTGGAAAGGTTTAGTATAGCAGGAGGTGCAGGATTGCACAAATGTAATTGTAGTACCATTGTGTATGGTAACATAGTCCGAATTTGATATGATGTTGACAAAATTTCAATGTTCCTGATCGGCGATGGATAGGAAGTGCAACATACTGTAAATGGTAACTCTTAGTCGTCCTTGTGAGAATTGGCATTATCTCCCAATTAGCTGTGGTTTGACATTTTGTGTCATGCTGTGACGAAGGAGGAAAACATAGAGTACTGCAAAATGGTGCAAAGTAGGCTCTTTCATATCTTTAGTGGAAATATATGTCATTGTTAGTATATTGCCCAATGTGAAACACAATGAAAATAGCTGGCAATAGGCAGGTGTGTGATCAGTGTACAACATTTGCAACATGCCGTGGTGAAGGAGGAAAACATGGAGTCATGCAAAATAGTGCAAACTAAGCTCTTTTGTGTCCTTAATGGAAATGTATAATATTGTTGCTATGTTGCCCGATGGGAGACACAGTGAAAATAACTGGCAATAAGGATTGCACATATGATCAGTGTACAACTTGTAAATTATTGTCCAAAATGATCATAGTACCACGTCCTTATACATCCGGTTCATGGTCTGGAGTGATGTAAGGCCATAGATGACCAAATCCATATTTTGCATATTCTGAACATTGTACACTAATGAACTCATTGAAGATTAGGGCAAATAGTGTCTAGTTTGGACTTAAGTGGCATTTACAACAAATAGCTGAATATGCTCAAGGGTATATAGCACATAGCTTATTTTGCTGTATCTAGCGACCTGTCCAAAATGGCCATAGTACCACATCCTTATACATCTGGTTTACTGGTTAGGAGCAATATAAGGCCATAGATGACCACATTCATATTTTGCATATTCTGAACAATGTATACTATTAAACTCATTGGAGAGTAGGACAAATAGTGTCTGGTTTGGAACCAAGTAGCATTTACAGCGAATAGTGGAATATGCTCAGGGTATGTAGCACATATTTTATCTTGTCATATCTAGCAATCTGTCCAAAATGGCCATAGTACCACGTCCTTATACGTCCGGTTCATGGGTTAGGTCCGATATAAGACTATAGATGACATTTTACAAATTTCGAACATTATACTCATTGCCAAATGCTTATATACCCTTGGACAAAAAAATTTATCCCTGTGATATCATCATTCATGAATGGACTAGTTTTCTTGTACAGTAAACGTCTTTCCGTTTGCAACCACAAGACCACGGCGCATTTCAGGCGAGCTAAAGTATACGATTTGAGAGTTATCACAACATGTGGATTTACGGCAGTCACCACTGTATTGGACACAGGCAATGTTGAACGCGACGGCACTGCAGCACAAAAACAGTTATGACTGAGAAGACGTATACCCATCTGGGACCGTTCCATTGGCAGCCGGACCAGTGTTGCCAACCGAACCACTTGTCGTCAGTACTATCTCCGTGGATGAATTTATGAGAGGTGCAACCGCATCTGGCGCGAATCCCGGTTACCAGAATTACAGCGACACTGTCACACAGAGAGAGCAAGAGGAAGGTCGCAAAGTGGTAGCGCACGTGGTGACAAGTTGAG
>Ga0307518_10001994_pt1 | contig 15012 bp, 10 predicted proteins | sample 25_EM_MG_FD_203889 | JGI IMG/M metagenome (GOLD analysis project Ga0307518, IMG submission 203889) | Populus trichocarpa ectomycorrhiza microbial communities from riparian zone in the Pacific Northwest, United States - 25_EM | ecosystem: Host-associated > Plants > Roots > Unclassified | place...
GGAAGGTTTATTAATATTTTGTTTAAGAGGTATTGAGCAGATATATAAATTTAATGAGAGTTTGTTTATCTGGATAGATTAATGGAAGTTGAATGATGAATGCCTTGCTTTGTGGAATTTGCAAATTATTTTTCTATTTTAACGCTTTGATTACTAGGGACTAGTAATAATCTAGTTGGGGGGGTGATTAGTACTTAAAAGAGCATTTTTATCAAGGTTTTATATCATCATTTTGCACTTGAAGTATCAATAACTCCTTAACTTAAGCATGTTTTATAATAACAAGTCTGATACCATAAGATACCTTTAATTTGTCACCCTTAAGAAGTCTTAAATAAACTAGGAAAAATCTGATTTTGGAAAATTTGTGTTGTTGCCCCCTTTGATGTCCTTGATTAGCTTGGACAAATAAGAAAATAAATTTTCTCTTTTGTTGCTGATTTAATTACTTTCCTTCCTAAGTTAGGAAAAGCATTAAATAGTCCTCCCCTCTTTAGGAATAAGATATGGCCAACTTCCTTATTTAATTAGGAGAATAAATTGCTGACTTTTTATCCTTGTAGCATTAGGAAAAATAACAAGCCTAACAAGGCTGGTATTGGGCCGGACACATCAACCCCTTGTTCCACACGAATTAGGCTCTTCTTAGACCTGAACTAGATGAATTAAAGGCTGTCCTTCATGCTCCATAAATTTCCCAAGCCCTTCTAGGTCCATTTTGCTTCATATGTTCTGAACAAGCTCATTCAATGCTTCTTTAAGCTTCTTTGCCCTAGCTCTTGTGATTGGCCCAATTGGCACCTCCAATGGGTCGTTGGCATGATTATGCTTGGTGTTGGACTGATCCGCATCACCCACCCAACGAATATTGATTCGCGAATGAGAAGTATAAGGATGACGCCACGAAGCCTGTTGTTCTTCGATAAGTCATTTTCAGTTCTTTAGAGAACCATGAAAGAGAGATTATCTCACCAACACACACACACACGAAGTGCGGCAAACAAGAAGTTTTATCAATCTGAATTGTCTAGCTTACATGTCTGGTTATGCCTTTATTTATACTAACTCTAGACTTAAATAAATAAACCCTAATGGACCCCCCTTAGGTGGACTTATATGAGGCCCACTTATAATTGACTCAAATAAGTAATAATAACCCAAAGACTAAGAAGAAAATAAAAAAAATCCAAAAATTACTATTCTAAATATTCTAGAATCAGATTTGTCACCATTAAGAAGTCCCAAATAGACTAGGAAATCTGATATGAAGGTAGGATTAATTTTGAAGTCTTCTTTCCTTGTTGTAGCTATGATGAATAAGGAATCCTTGTAAGAAAAGGATTCTGAAACATTTATGAATCCTTGTCACTTGGAAACTATGTTGCAGCCCATTAATGATCTTTACAGAACTCAAAGATTCTCAAAACAAGCTGCCCTTTTAGGAAAAGAATCCTAGTCAAATAGGAAGTCCACAAGTCAAAAGGAAGTAAATAACAAAATTCATACAGCTTTTGTTGGCCAGTATTGCGGTGCCTTCCCAAACTTTGATCCAACTGAAATTGTAGCCTTTGTAGGACCATATGTCAGGAGACTCCACGTAAAATTTCAGCTCGATCCAACGGTTGGATTGAGAATTATGATTGTTGCCGTAAAATTAGATAGTTGTACATTTTACATCAAAATCTGAATTTGACCTAGCCTGGATCATATCATTCCCTGTCTCTTCAAGATGATTCGTCCTCGAATCACCAACAAGTTGAATGGACAATTCCTTAGCCTCTTTTTAAAGCCTTTGGAGTTCTATTCTTGCCAACAATTTTGGATGAAAGTAGCAACCGTTCTATTTTGTATATCATCATTGCATCATTTTTTCTCCTCTCTTTCTAAAGTTTGTTGGGCATTGACTGTTGTTGTTAACACATCAAGTTCTTGCTTCATCTCCCCTGGACTCTTGGATTCTTTTTTTAGAACACTAATCTCTTTATTTCTCGCCCTTTGATACCACCTCTCCTTTTGAATCTGCATTTTCTTTTGTTATAACACCTCATCAAAATACATGAAATCCCTTCGGTTTCTAGGCTATAGAAAAACTTCCCAATGGCCTATGGTCTCATCCTTAAGACCACCATCACCAAAATCATCAACATCTTCCTTAAAATTCTCATAATCAGCCCACCTTAGCCTTGCGGCCCCACTGTCATTGTTAATGGTGCCTTCCCGAACTCCGATTTACTTGAAATTTTAACCCAAGGTAGGAAAATATGTCAAGAGACTCCACGTAAAATTACAGCCCGATCCAGGCAAGGTCAAATTTTGATTTTAATCCATTTTAAAATTCAAAATTTGGTCTATTTTCATGGGCGCCCTACCATTTTCAAACTTCAAAAAGAATTTCAGCAAGCGTCCATGTTTCCTTGAAATTGGTCTATTTTAACAGGTGACATGCTCTTTTCAAATTCCAAAAGGAACTTTAGCAAACGTTCATACTCCCCTGAAATTAGTTTATTTTCACGGACGACGAGTCCATTTTTAAAATAAAAAACTAATCTATTTTCATGGGCGGCCTACTTTTTTTAAATTTCAAAAAGAACTTTAGCAAGTGTCTATGTTTCCATGAAAGTGGTTTATTTTCAAGGGTTACCTGCCTATTTTGAAATTCAAACTAAGATCGTCATCAACATTCTTCAAAACTTTCCTATAAAAAAATTCAAAACAAAATACTTGCTAACACTCTTAAAACGAGTACCTTATCTTATGACCTTAGTTATCCACACCATATGGATGATATTTCTTTGTCATTTCTTGACATTCATTCACTCATGCAAATTTGACCTCCTTTCCTCTTGATTGACAAAGTTGAGGTTAAACCATATACAATGCATGCCTTTTAAAATATAGGTCCCCCATTTCTTCACAATCTCTTTTTCATTGCAGAGGGTTATAAATTTTGAGGTGGTCTCTTTTGCTGGTTCATCCTCCCAATTTACTCGAGCAAGTCCATGCAAGTTACTTTCAAATCTTGAGTGTAGAGATGCCTTTGTAGCCTTCTCCTTTTGTGAGTATTTAAGTTGTGGAGAATGTTATCCCAATCAGAAATGAAATCTTTCATGGTGATTTTTGTTTTCAATTCAGTCGACCTAAACTCCTGCATCTTAGCTTAGAACTTTGGTTTCACAGCTCGGCTACCCTGAAATTCTAATTTGATGATTCCTTTGAACTAGAAACCAAACTCTTTATCTTACCTACGATCCCAATCTGGAGATTCCATTTAACCATAACCAAAATTTGTCTTCAGCTCGATCAACCTGAGACCCCAATTTGGTGATCCTTTTTAACTAGAACCAAAATCTTTGTCTTTAACTTGGCTAACCTTAAATCCCAGTCTAGCAATCCTAATACGGTTCAGGTTGAGGCTTGGATTCTTATATAGTAAGCATTTAGTTGTGTGTTTGAGATTTATTGTTGATACGATTCAGTAGATAGTTCAACCTTGGGTTTTTCATGATGGGTTTTTACCTAGGGATGCATTTGGTTAGATTGAGGTTCTTATGATGATGCAAACCCCGTGATCATGTGGTCACAAAACCCATACGCAAAGGCACCAATTCCCAGAAAGCCAAATAAATCAGGTTTGATAGGAGTGTGACACTAAGATAACTTGTATCTAGGCACAAACACTATTGGAAACGGAAAACCTCCACCCAACGAATATTGATTCACGAATGAGAAGTATAAGGATGACGTCACGAAGCCAGTTGTTCTTCGATAAGTCGTTTTCAGTTCTTTAGAGAACCAATGAAGGGAGATTATCCCACCAACACACAACAAGTGCGACAAACAAAAAGTTTAATTAATCTGAATTGCGTAACCCTTACATGTTTGGTTATGCCTTTATTTATACTGACTCTAGACTTAAAAAAAACCCTAATGGACTACCCTTAGGTGGACTTATATAAAGCCCACTTACAATGGACCCAAATAAGTAATAATAACCCAAAAACTAAGAAGAAAATAATAAAAATCTGAAAATTATCATGCTAAATATGCTAGAATCAGATTTGTCACCCTTAAGAAGTCTTAAATAAACTAGGAAAAATTTTATTTTTGGAAAATTTGTGTAAGAGGTACAACAATGATGGTTTTACCATCTTTTACAATGGTATACCTATTTTTAACCCCATCATGAATTGTCTTCCTATATTGTCATGGTCTCCCCAACAAGATGTGACTTGCTTGCATTAGTACCACATCGCACATAACTTTATCAACATACTTTCCAATTGAAAATGGAACCACACCTGTTTAGTCACTTTCACTTCACCACTATTATTCAGTCACTGCAATCTATATGGTTTAACATACTTAACTATACACAAAATCAGTTTATTAACAAGGGTGGTACTAAAAACATTAACACAGCTTCCACTATCTATATTTAAACTACACACCTTGTTTTGTACATAGAAACGCGTATGGAAAATGTTCTCCCTTTGTTGATTAGTTTCATCTTCTTTGATCTGAATTTGAAGTGTTCGCCTTATAACCAAGGACTCCTCAACTGGTAATGCTAACTCATCCCATCATTATCCTCTAATGGTGGCATGCCTTCATAATTGGATCTGTCACGTTTAGATTCGATATCACCATTATCTCTAATCATCATAATTCTCTTGTTTGGACACTCCGAAGCATAATTTCCATGTCCCTGACACCTGAAACATTTAATATCATGAATACGTTTAGGTTGAGTTTTAGATTTTACCAGTATGGACATCAACAAAGCCTTTGGTGGTTCGACTTTGGAAGGAACAAATGACCTCGGCTGGACAATACCCTTCTTAAATTCAACTTCCAAGATGATGAAGAACCCGAATTAAACGCAGGTTGAACATGTCCCTTCCTTTTAAGTTGTAGCCATGTAAACCATGTCCTTTAGCTCCACATAATGTTATAGTTAAACAACATTAGCAATTTCCCAATTCAACCCATTAAGAAATCTAGCCATGATGGCTTCTCTATCCTCAATAACATTAGCCCAAATCATTGTTATTTCCATCTCTTTGTGATATTCATCTACTGACTTAAAACCTTGATTCAGACCTTGTAGCTTTAGATATAAGTCTTTTCTCTTTGTGATATTCATCGTTTGGTTTCTAGCTGCCTTTTCTCCTTCTAGTTGCTTCTCTAAGGACATGATTTTCTTGTCATGTTTTCCTCCAGCTGTTGCTCTGCAAAATTTCTCAATTTCTCTTCAATGAGGATTTGCTACTCGAGGGATATCATGATGTGAACCTCGTGATCACTATTGGAAACAGAAACCCCCACTCAACAAATTTTAATTCGCAAATAAAAAGTATAAGGATGATGCCACGAAGTCAGTTGTTCTTCGATAAGTCGTTTCAGTTCTTTAGAGAACCAAGAAAGGAAAAATATCTCGCCACTCACACAACAAAGTTGTGGGACAAGATCTTTATTCATATGAAAACTTTGTAGCTTTCACACGTTTGGTTATGGCTTTATTTATACTAAATCTAAACTGAAATAAACCGTAATGGACCCCTCCTTATATGGACTTATATGAGGCCCACTTACAAATGACCCAAATAAGTAATAATAAACCAAAGACTAAGAAGAAAATAATAAAAATCCAAAATTAATATCCTAGATATGCTAGAATCAGATTTGTCACCCTTGAGAAGTCGCAAATAGATTAGGAAATCTGATCTGAATGTGAAATTAATTCTGAAGTCTTCTTACCTTGTTGTGCTTGGTTTTCTTAATTTGCATGGACAATTAATGAAGAAAATCTCTCTCTTTTATTCCTACCAATTTAGTTTCCTTCCTAGCTTAGGAAATCAGATCTAGCAACCTTTTGATCCAAATGAATTAAGCTCTTCTTGGACTTGGATTAAATGAATTAGAGGTTGTCCTTCATGCTCCCTAGACGTCCCAAGCTATTCTAGGTCCATCTTGCTCCATATGTTCTGAACAAGCCCATTCAATGTCTCTTTAAGCTTTTTTGCCCTAGCTCTTGTAATTAGCCTACTTGGTACCTCAAATGGGTCTTTGGCATGATTAAGCTTGGTGTTGGGCTGATCCGCATCATATCATAGGGCTTTTCCGATGCACACCTCTATTTAGAGTCTTTCTAGTTGTCCCCTCAACTCTTTCTCGTTGTTAATTCTCTTTCTTTCTAGTTGTCAATTCTCGATTTCAAATTCAAAAGTCATGAGGATGGTGACTAATGATAGATTTCTCCATATTGGATACTTATCACTAGTAACCGGATCTTTCAGACCATCTAATTCCTTATTGACCAATATCATAAGCTTTTAGTCTTGCTTGATGTTTTTCATAACTTCCAAAGTAAATTGATCCTTGAATAACCTAGAGAATTGGGATAACCCGGTCATCCTTGGCATATGTTATACACCCCCAAGTTACCTCACAACTTAAGCACCCGCATAACTAACATATTTGGCCACTCCTATCAGAGGCACCCATCGTCTTTGCCCATAACTCATCAAGCAATTTGTTGCTCTCATCCATGAGGCTTTCCACTTCACTTTTCCTTGCAATATTCCTTGCAATTTTACTTTTCAGTTTTCCTAGCTGTCCTTTCATTCCTCTTATTTAACTATCTCTAATGGTCCTTGACTAAACCATTAAAAGTTGTTAACTATCAGCCTTTCAGTTTCTATATGAGTAATTAGTCATATATACAACAATTGTTCACACATCTCATTCATCCCTTACTAACCCTCTCTTACAATGGTTGATTGTTAGGATAGTTTCTGCTAGTAGAATTTATTTGAGCATTTTCATATGCAACAAAAGCTGCAACCACCTCTAAACTGATTATTCTAGTGAGGTTTGGAAATAACACTAACCTGATCATTCTTTCCTTCTTTCAAATACCTCTTTGATCATCTTCCACTTTAGGCTAGTAACACTTTTCTTCAATATCTTATGAAAATATGGAACTTTGATCAATTCAACCAATTCGATTAGCATTTTGTCATGCCTTTGGTGGAAGTAGACTTTGTACAGATTTCGAGGGAATTCAGTCAGTAAACCATATTCTTTCAAAGTAGGACACATGTCTACATTCCCATGAGCACTGGTACATGGGGTCCCAAAAATACATTAAGGCCTTAATTGCTGAATTTTGCATAGACACTTTCGTGATTTCCACTTACCTCCCATATTTCTTTAAGAACTCATTCTTGTGGATACTTTTCATGTGTGAGATGAGCTTCTTCAAGTCGTTTCTAGAGCAACTCACATTTATAATGGGTGACAATTTACTATTATCATCCAGTCTCAGCCAAACCCTTTATAACATCTGTAAGGATTCAAAATTCAACCCATATTCAACATAGGTCATCTCTTTAATGGTGCCCTTGTTATTATTAAGTCCTGCAATTTAAGATGCTTTTTAAGGTTAAGCATATGTTAATGCAACAATGTTTATTTGTGGAACATACTTCTTATAAGCAGGTTCTATGTCTTTTTATGTGAGATATTAAGGTAGGTATTATCTAGTCTCAAAAGGGTCTCTTGTTATCCCAATGATTACCCTCACAAAGGTATGGGGGCTTAGTAGGTAGTGAGAGGGTACGTATAACAATCACTGCTAGTCCAAGCACTTAGCAAAGAGTTGGATGGTTTCACGAACTTAAATCTTGATTGAAACTCATAGAGTAAGCTGCTACTTCCCCACCTAACCTAAAATTTCTATAAGTGTGCATTCCAAAGCGATATATCATGAAATAAACTAGTGAAGCATGAAGACATTCATCCACATCTAAGATTTATGTATGAGCAAGATAAAACATGCTAAAGTGAAAAACAAAAGCCAAATGTAAAAGTTTAAACACATCAATTCAAATAAACAACATAAAACACACAAAGTCTATTCCAAAATAGTCAAAATAAAAGGTCTTTAGTGGAGTTGTCATTCTGTTACACGTGAGCGCGTGATGTGAGTGGTGTCGTAGGTGTCAAGGAGTCTGCACCTAGTTATTTGGTTCTGGGTTGCTAGGAGACCCGGGTATACTGGTCTTATTAGAAATTCTAGGGTAAGGGACTAGTTGTTGCTAGATAAGGTTTTAGTACCTCTAGCGTACTTTACCTGAGGTAAGTTATATTATATGGTCTTCATGTGGTTTAAAGATTTTGATGGGTTCCTAACCGATGGTCAGTATATGGCTCAAAAAATTAATCTTATGAAAAAATCTAGCTTTTGATGGGTTCCTAACTGATGGTCAGTCTATGGCTCAAAACAATTACTCTTAAAAAAAAATCTAGCATTTTGAATTTATTAACGCTCATATGCCCAGATAAATTCTTATAGGCAAACTCCATGTAAGTTTCTGACAAGGTTCAACTATAATGGAAGGCTTTGAGTTATCCACAACTCATGTATTGTGGTGCAAAATACTCCCAATTAGAATTGGTGAATATTCATAAAACTTTTAAGAATTTTTTGACCAACTTCTGGTATTTAAATATAATCATACTTGTAAGTTTAACATTTTATATCAAAATATTGACCATTAATTCTCATGAATTAAAATTTTTAAGGGGATTATTAAAATATTGGTCAAGTTCTCAAGTATTTAATAAACTGGTTATTAAATCCAAAAATACATGCAAAGATATCTTTTATGTATATAAAAAAGTGCTAAAACTTACTATGTATTTTTATTTTTTTAAAATATGATTTTATTATTATTATTTGAGAGACTTGGTTGTATGCACACCAAACAAAACTCGTTTATATATATATTTTTGAAATGAGAAGATTTTTTCAATTCTTTTTATTTTTGTTTTTTTGAAATTTTGGTAAAAGCAGGTTTTAAATACTAGGCCTGCATCTTATAATGTAAGTATATAGTCCCAATATTAAATAAAATTGTTGAAAAAAATGTGCAAGTTACCCACAAATAATTTTAGATTGGTCCTCAAATTTTGTTTTTAATTTTTTTAGGTCATGTTTGGCAAAACTCATTTTATTCAAAAACCAAACAGTCAAAATAGGTCTAAGGTTGTGTTTTCCAAATAACCCCTTAGTCCAGAACCCTTTCACAAAAATATTAGCAAAGCAAACAAGCCTTTACCAAATGACCTGATTTTAACCCGACTAGATCGATTCAAAAACATTGAATCAACCATGGACCGAACAAAAAACCAAGGTTTAACCCTAAACCAAACCAAAAATAGAGATTTAAACCAAAATAAAATCAAAACTAAAAAACACAAAAAACATAAAATTTTCTTACAAAAGCATATCAAACACCAAGAAAAACAAAGAACAATGAAGAATATTCAAATTTAAAAACAATAACATACACATCAAACCAGACCATACGTCAAACAACAAAAGGCAACGTATTGTTCGAAATCACGCATAGATTAAGAATCAGGGGTCCATTTGCTTCGATTATCATTAAATCAACATGATTTTGTCAAAAAATGGTTTTGGTTCGAAACCAAAACTCTAAGATTAAAACACTTAAAAATCTGTTGTTGATGCATCACCCTATGAATGTTTTTATTGTGTCACACTCCTATCAAACCTGATTTCTTAGGTTTTGGGGAGTTGTATCGTCTTCGTTGTGGGTTGCTTGACCACATGATCAAAAGGTCCGCATTAGGAAACCAAATGGTTTGTGAAAGTCTGGGAAAAGGCGCTGGTTATGCAAGGAGAAGATATATCACCCCAGTGCACCGTACTTATGGGAAACTGCATTGTTGATTGGTCTTTTCTAGATTCAAGGTAGATGATGCGAACCTCATGATCACATGGTCACGCAACCCACATACAAAGACACCAATTCCCGGAAAGCCAAGTAAATCAAGTTTGATAGGAGTGTGACACAAAGATAACTTGTACCTAGGCACCAGCACTATTGGAAAACGGAAAACCCCCACCCAACGAATATTGATTCGCGAACGAGAAGTATAAGGATAACGCCACGAAGACAGTTGTTCTTCGATAAGTCATTTTTCAGTTCTTTAGAGAACCATGGAAGGGAGATTATCTCACCAACACACACACACAAAGTGCGGCAAACAAGAATCTTTATTAATCTGAATTGTCTAACTTACATGTCTGGTTATGCCTTTATTTATACTAACTCTAGACTTAAATAAACCCTCATGGACCCCACTTAGGTGGACTTATATTAAACCCATTTACAATTGACCCAAATAAGTAATAATAACCCAAAGACTACGAAGAAAATAATAAAAATAATAAAAATCCAAAAATTACCATCCTAAATATGCTAGAATCAGATTTGTCACCATTAAGAAGTCCCAAATAGACTAGAAAATCTAATCTGAAGGTAGAATTTATTCTAAAGTTTTCTTTCCTTTTTGTAGCTAGGATGAATAAGGAATCCTTGTAAGAAAAGGATTCTGAACATTTATGAATCCTTGCCACACATGGAAACTATGTTGCAGCCCATTAAAGATCTTTGGAGAATTAGGAGATTCCCAAAATAAGCTGCCACATCCTTTTAGGAAAAGAATCCTAGCCAAATAGAAAGTCCACAAGTCAAACGGAAGTAAATAACAAAATTCATACAGCCTCTGTTGACTTGTGTTTTGATGCCTTCCTGAACTCTGATTGACTTGAAAGTTTAAAACAAGGTAGGAAAACATGTCAAGAGACTCCACGTAAAATTTCAGCTTGATCCAACGGTCGGATTGAGAATTATGACTGTTGCCGTAAAACTGGATAGGTGCACTTTTTACGTCAAAATCCGAATTTGACCTTTCCTGGATCGTATCAGTAGATCTCCATTCATGAGGAAATCTCTACTTTATCAGGTTAAATCCTAACTATTCTAAAGCCCTAAAATTAACATTGCATTTATGTTCTATTTTTTACTCTTTAATACTTGAAGGTATATTTTATAATGTAATTTTATAACCCTAAATATTAAAGTCTACATCTAAATCCTAACATTTATTGCTATTAATTCATTTAATTTAATACTGAGAGTATGGATTATGTTGTAAAATTCATAACACAAATATTAATTAAACAAATTAATTTTTGTGGTGTTTTTGAAATTTTAGCTAAATTCTAATAGATAATCATAAACTGGTTATGATACTCATTTATTCATTTATATATATATAAAATATGCATGAGAAGTTTTTTAGAATTTAGTAGTATGCAAGAAAAACAAAATATATATTTGAAATACGGAAACTTTTTAGAATTTCTGGAATTTGTTGAAATTTTAGAGAAAAGCGGATATTTTTAATATTGGGTTAGTATCTTACAATATAAATTTATTATTGCTTTGATATTTAGTTAAATAGTTGGAAAAATATACGAGGGACCCATAAATAATTTAAAAATAATCCATGATTTTTTTTCAAATTTTTTTAAAGATATGTTTGGCTAGACACTAAAATAAAGACAAAGAAAAATAAAGAAAAGGCAACTAAGATGTGTTTGACAAACATACCCTTAGTCTAAAAGCTTGGCTTATTGAGCTAGAAGCCCAAGTTCAAACCAGTTTGGTTGGGCCAACAAACAGCCCAACAATTTATTCTTTTTTTTATATATAAAATGAAATGAAAAAGGGTTGGACCTAGCCCGATCATACGAGTTGAGCTCGGTCCAACTCACATAACTCTCGATCTCTGGCCTTGTCTAGTGATCAAGTTTGCAACAACAACCATACATGAATTATAATTCATATATTTTTTAACAAGAGGGGTAATTAAAATGAAGATGGGAGAAGAAGGGTTACCTAGCTTGGGGAAGGTGTTGCTGCAGTGTGGAGAGGTTGGAAGCTGTGGAAGAAAATATCATTGTTGACAGGTGGTGCTCACGGTGTTGGTGCAAACGAGAGGACGAGATTATTGCTTGGTTGTTGTGGCTGTCGTGACCAGAAAAGAAGTCGTAGATGTCACTGGCGCTGTCGCTTCCCCTGGCTAGAGATGTCTGCTACTGCAGATGCTTCAAGGGAGAAGAAATAAGGAAGCAAGGTTGTTGAGGCTTATAACTTCTGCTACTGGTCACAGTTAAGTCAATGGCTGCTCATGGCTGTAACAGAGGAGATGCGGCCGATGCTCATGACTGAAACCATGCTGCTTAAGGCTGCAACGCGACCACTGTTACTTGAGAAGATGAGAGAGACATTGAAGGAGGATGAAATGGCCATGGCTTGCTGCTGATACTGGAAAGGTGGTTTCCATCGCTGGGGAGTTGTTCTTTTTCTAAACATTTGCTTTGAAAGAGAAAGAGAGCTGAAGAGGGTCACAGTTTTTTGCTAGAGAGAAGACCGAGTTTACTTTAGCTGCTGCTTTCCATGGCTGCCAGTGAGGTGGAGCTAGCTGGCAGTGCATGGCTATTTTTTTATGGTGGGAAGTGAATGGTTCAGTTATGGATGTTTCGCTGGTGTAAGAAACGGAGAAGAAAACAAAAGGCTTAACTAGTGTGGAGGACACTATTTTTTCTATGGGTGTGGGTCAGGATATTTTTGTGTGTGCCCTCTCAAACTAATTTCTTTTGTTTTTTTTGTTTTTATTAATGACTCCTTCAATTTCTTTTTTTTCTTTTTTTTTTGTGTATATAATTATTTATTTATAGGAAAAAAGATTGTTCTTTTCCCCTCAAGTCCTTAAACAAACAACTCAAAATTACTTTGGTTATTTATTTTTTTTCCTTTGCATTTTTAGTCCCCTTGTCCATATATTTTGATTTTTTTTTTATTTTTTATTTTGATATTTTTTTGAAAAAAACAACGTCAATGTTGACTAGATGAGAAAAATAAATAATGATTTTGAAATGAGCATAGTGGAACGCATTTTTATTTTTTTGAAAAGGTAATGTCAACATCAATGCGTTAATAGTTGAATGCATTGAAAAAAAAAAATTTGAATTCTTTTGGAGGATTTTTTTTATTGTTTTTTCACTATTTTTTGGATTGTTTTTGAAAATTGTTAATAAAATGAGGTAAAATAAATCGGGTTATGATAGTTCCCCCCTTTTTCCAATGCTTATGACAGAAAGTTTCATAAGAGAGTATATATAGTAAGCTTGTAAAGAAAAAAAGATAAAGGGATGCGAAAGATATTTAGAATAAAAACTTCAAAAGGGGTATGCAGGTTCACTAAAACAAGAAGTGATTAGTCCCTCTCAAAGTGATGAGATATTCAAAAATATCTTCAAGAAAGACAGATCTAACAAAATGTGTTAAAAACAAGAGCTTTACAAAGCGCATATGAAAGGTGATAATGTCAAAAGCTTTATTCAAATGAGATAGGGGCTAAATAACGTACTATCTAAAACAAAAAGGGCTCATAAGCGCACTTAAAAACTAATAGTGTCAAAAGCATAAGTCAAATGAGATAAGGGCTAAAAAGCATTATCTGAAAGGCTAGGGCTCAAAGGAACACTCGAAATCTGATAGTGTCAAAACATTATTCAAAGGAGATAGGGCAACAACGCCTTATCTGAAAAGCAAAAGCTCAAAGACGCACCTAGAAACAAATAGTATCAAAAGCACTATTCAAAGTAGATAGGGACTAGAAAGCGCATTAGCTAAAAGGCAATGGATCAAAAGCATACTAAAAAAACTGATAGTGTCAAAAGCATTATTCAAAGGAGATAAGGGTTAACCAACACACTATTTGAAAAGCGAGGGTTCAAAGGCATACTTAGAAACTAATAGTGTAAACCCCGGGAAAATAAAGGTTGCGTAAATTGCAAACTAACTAAATGAGAAATAAAAGTGAAGAAATTCATGCATAGGGTTAAATAAAAACAGGTATTCAAAAAATTTTGGATATAAATTTCTGGGCGAAATAATTCGAGACATTATAAATCAACCCGGAAATATTGAGGGTTGGATTAAATTGAAGAAAATAAACTAAACTAAAAGTTATGGGGTGGAATTATAAGAAATGAAAAGACGTATAACTTATTTATAAGAAGAAAAAGATGTGGGGGGGGGGCAAAAATAATACACTTAAAGGAAATAGGGCCTAAGTGCAAATAAGAAAAATTATAGAGCATAAATACTCCTCTCCTCACCAAAAATCTGTAGCAACCATAAGGAAAGAAAAGATGGAGTTTTTGTATCCATTCTTGCCAATCAAGAGAGAAACACTAAAATTTCAAGAACCCATCGAAGATTAAGGGTTTATAGGTATAATAAACACTTGTGGGCAAGCGATTAACAATAAAATTTGAACAAGAAGAGAAGAGGGAGGGCCGACTGTCATTAGAGAAAAAAAAGAGAGAGAGTTGAAAATCTTTGACTGGTTGAAGATCGAAACTTGATTCTTATCGGGTAAGGTGTTCTAAACATGGTGTTATAAGTCATTTCAAATTCGATTATGAATTGATGCCTTGATGTTGAATTATAGATTACTTGATTTGGGGGGAAAAGTATTAGTTGTTAAAATTAAGTAAATTCATGTGTTGTATGTAATTAGGAATGCGAAATTATGATGATTTGTCAAAGAAAAGGTATGGGTAATTAAGTTAAGGATGGTCAGCCATATAAAGAAAAAGAAGGAGGAAATCGTGGTTTTTCCTTATGGAATTTCCTTATTATAATAGATTGTTTGTGGATGTTGTATGTAAATGGAAAAGGTTGACGAATCTGAACAGTTTTGTCTCCTGACTTTCAGAGAGATTTTGGGTAGGAGAATTAAGGAATTAGGATCAGGTTCCTGCGTAGAAATTGTAGTTTTGAATGTTGACTAACTATGAAAATTGTTCTTGCTTAATTTGGAGCTATAGAACTCCAGTTATGGGTCACCAACTGAAACTGGGTCATGACAGACCCTGTAGGGCAGTGGGTCTGATTCGTTGATGAGCAATTTTGACTGTCTTGGGGGTAGAACTAGTGATGTGCATCATGGGAATTATAATCCATCTTGTAAAGCTAAAACTAATGTGCAAGAGGATTCAGATGGTCCAATGACAAGAGCGAGAGCGAAACAACTACAAAGGGCCTTGACGAGTCAAATTGG
>Ga0307518_10001995_pt1 | contig 15007 bp, 18 predicted proteins | sample 25_EM_MG_FD_203889 | JGI IMG/M metagenome (GOLD analysis project Ga0307518, IMG submission 203889) | Populus trichocarpa ectomycorrhiza microbial communities from riparian zone in the Pacific Northwest, United States - 25_EM | ecosystem: Host-associated > Plants > Roots > Unclassified | place...
ATTGCACTGTGTAGCATCAGACTTCGGTCATTGTGTTTCCGGATCACTGTATTTCTACGCCAATCCCTACTCTTTCCATGACTTCCTCGCAGACCCATTCCGATATCCCAGAAACAGAGGATGACATTTATCGCGGTGATCGTCAACATATCCCTAGAATACCCGAAGTTCAGTCAATCACCTCTACATCCACGTCGACCTCTGCCTCGACCTTCATTCCCGGAATAGGTGCTTTGGCAGCTGTGGTTGAGCAAGCTATCTCCCGCTGGGCCCGGCGAAATTCATCTGCCTCGTCGTCTTCTAGCTCGTCAATTTCTTCGCACTCCCAATATTCTTCCGTGTATCCCCATGCCCGCCGTGTTGGCAGGAGACGCAAGACACGATCAACTTCTATCAACGCATCCGTTGCTTCAGAACGTGCCATAAATGCCCGCATCCGAGCAAGGCAGGAAGCAAGGCAAATACCGCGGGAATTCGTTCTTTACCTCCCTCCTGAGATGACCCATGGAGGTCGTCACTCTTCTGCTCCATTCGTATTTCATGGATCTTCTTTACCCCACGTGCTCAGTACGCTCGAGAATGCGCTCAAGAAAGCAGCCAAGCGAAAGGGCAAGAGGGCTGTCCGACCCACCGACCCCTCTTTAGGTATTGGTGTTTCTACCAACATCTCGTCACCGCACAGTTATCCTTTGTCATTCGTTGACGTCCCAGCCAGGAGGCAATTGAAGGACAAACGGAAGGCGGTTAGCCAAAGTGGACCCGGTACAGCCGTTCTCACTGGGCGCGCACCCAATGCTTGGTGGCTTGATATTGCCAGTCCTACTTGGGATGATATGCGTGCTATCGGAAAAGTGAGTCACTTCTTTTTGGCACGGTATTCCTTCTAATATTGTCTTGTCAGCTACTCCATCTTCATCCATTGACACTGGAAGATATCCTCCAGAGAGATACGCGGGAAAAGCTCGAGTGGTTTCCCAAGCTAGGCTATCAATTTATTGTGTTCCGAGCCACGGAAAGTCGCACTCGCGAGCGGCTCATGCAACGAAATGATACATATCAAGGTGATGAAGGGTCGATCGGAGAGGCCAACATGTACTTAGTTGTATTTCGAGAAGGAATATGCACGGTTGGTCATTTGGGCTTTCCAAGTCATTAAAACTACCCAACTAAAATTATTTGAACGAACCAGTTTCATTTCACTGACATATCCGGTGCGTCCAACCAACGGGTTTGTCAGCTGACAGAATGCTACAGCTACATTCCTCAGAACATATAGAGCGAGTGAGGACCCGGGTCCAGCTTCTCCAGAATAATGTTCTCATGTCCAGCGGTGTGTTTTAATTTTACTTCACGAACATGACGACTGACATTGAACTAGATTGGATTGCTCACGGCCTTCTGGATTCAGTCGTAGATTCCTTTTTTCCCATCTTGAAGGAAATCAAACACGATGTCGCTGCCATAGAAACTATCCTGTTTGGTAATGAAGAACTGACCGAAAGCTCATTTTCTGGTGGCTCTGGTGGTTTCGATTCAGAGCGTTCTACAGGCACTGTTGCCGAAAAGGAGTTAGAGAACGTATCATCATTCTCACAAATCGAGAAGGCCGAGGCTGCCCCTGAAGTGGGTCCTCGGTTTTCAATGCCTCGTCTTACGATGCCCTTGGCATTCCGCCATCTGAAACGGAGAGTCAAATATTTTTCACAAGGCGCCTTTTCTACTTCTAAATCTCGTAACACCTCGATGCGAGCTGCCACTTCGATAGCGTTTAGGCGTATGGCGCGTATGAGACGACTGGTTACATCCTTGACCCGACTGCTGGCATCGAAATCTGAGATAGTGTCTCAGATACGCAAAAGGTATCTGAGCAATGGGAAAGTTGTTCACAATGAGGGCGTAGAAATAGCCATGTATATGGGAGATGTTCAAGGTGCATAGTTTGGTCTTCAGATGTCCCCATTGGCTCATCTTTCCAAAGATCATATTCTCGCACTGCAGCAAACCCTTTCTCATTATGAGCACATCCTAAGCGAATCGTATCCTGCTTACCTCTCTCGGCTCCGGACAATTGTGTCGAATACGAACAATAGTTCTGACAAAGCTGTTCTGACTCTGTCGCTTGTCAGCTTTGCGGCACTGGTCCCGGGACCGATTATTGGTATGTTGTCAACTTGCTCTCTAAGGATGATGTTTCATGATTTGTATCCTCAAGGTCTGTTCTCAATGAACATCCACACACCGCGGAATACCATCGACAATCCGACACCCTCTGGAGGTTATTATTGGTTCGGAATAGTCATTGTGCTGGTCCTTGTTGTGGAGTGTGGCTTCGCCATCCTAGTGCGATACTGGTGGGTACAATCGAAGAGACACCACAAACCTAAACTATGACAAGCAGATTTGTCACGGCTTTGGGAGTCACATTGCACGCTCCATCTTGTTGAAAAGGAACATCGTTTGGGACGCATATTACAGTTAGTACATAAGAGTGCACACGTTTGCACATCAAGCCTAAGTTTGGCCGTCCCGTTTTGTGCCGCAAAGCGCAAGCACTTGTTCAGTCTCGTGTAATACGGCAGTAACTACCATAGAGGGAGACGAGCCTGATCAGTAATCAACGCATCTTCGTGGATCCAACTACCACTTACCCTTTTCCTTGTACTGGTCATGTTTCTGCTCTAGTTGCTCGAATCCTGCACGTAACTTGTCTTCTTGATCACGAATGACTTCATCTTCACGCTGAAGTTTCTCGGTCTCCAGCTTCAGCTTGGATAAAGTCTCAGTGACATTGCGACGTAACGCCCTCAAGCCGGCAAGCTCTTCTTTGTATTTATCACAAACTACACCCCATTCATGATCTGTCGACTCGCTTAATGTGCTGGGTTGATACGACGACAAAGCGGAAATAACGTACCAGCAAAATCTACTTGTTGGGTAGCATCATGGTATTTTGACAACTGCTGCGACCAATCACGATCCATGGCCCAGGATACAGTCTTGGTCGAATATGCCATGCTCATGCGGAGCTCAGAGTTGCTGCGTTTGAGGCTGCTTCTTCTCCGTGGATTCTCTGCGCGCGAGCCATCGGCTGATTCCTCCTCCGAAGGAGGGGAGCGAGAACCCTCCGATGGGGACTTTTTTCCATGGTCAGCGTCTACACCCTGATAGTCAATGTCCACAGGACTGGTAACCATGTCTTTGAAAGCGGCCGACAAGGATCCGTTGCATGGAATGGGCAGTGGGTCTGGAGAAATGATGGATAGTCGGCCAGTTGATTCCACTTCGTGATGGTTCTCGACGGTGGAATGGTTGCTACGAGTGGTGCTATACTCGTGAGGGTCCTCTGGGATGACATGCATGTCCCGTTTATTTTGATGGAATTTGGATTCTAGGACGAACACACTTGCATCAACAGACGTGCTCTGATGCTGTTGCGAAGAGCGGTGAATGTGGTCCTCTTCTAAGCGAAATTCATGGGACCTCCTTTGCATTGTTTCTCTTGTATCTCGAATACTACTGTGCTCGTGCACATGAACTTGCTGAGCTCTGCTTTCCTGCGACTTGGCTTCGTGCAGAGCGACTGAGCCCATAGAGGAAGACGACTTGTTAAAGCTTTCTCTGGACACATTGGCGTGTTTAGTAGCGGAAGAGGCAGCCTTGTACGCCCAGTCTGATACCGACGACCGGCGAGAATGAACTGAGTGAGTGGACAACCGACGATGTGACACGGTGTGGTTAGGAGGAACCAGGTTTGCACAGCGATCGCAACAGAAAGAGCGTTGTTTAATTCCATCGGAGGATATAACTTTCTTGAACACTGCATCAGCCCCCTCCTGGTGCCGAATCCATTTTTCCATTTCTTTTAGGCGGAAGTCGGATGGGGCATGAAGGGTAAGGAACGGAACGCGTGCTACTAAATTGTTAACAGAGTAAGCATGAGCGAGGCGTTGACATTTCCTGATCATGCGATCCTTGAGACGACGAATGTCGAGAATGCGTTCCCAGGAAGCATCGCGTTTCTTTGCAAGTTCGTTGAGCTCTGCCTTTAAGAGAATGGCATAGAACTGGGCAGTGCGTGGGGGAAGCAGCACCTTGGAAGAAGAACGGAATGTGTGGGATGTGTATTTGTCGGGTGGGGAAAGGACTCACCTTGAGTTCGTTGGGGGTGTCTGTGCACTGAAGGAAACGCCAACCAGGCTTGGTTGATGCCTCATCGTGAGGCTCAAGCTGACCTCTGACCGGGCTTGCTTGGAGGTAGTCGAGAGGAAGAAGGGAGATGGCGCTAGACGACATGGAGGTCAGACAGAGAAAGACCTCAAGTATATGTACGGGCACGAGTTGCCCTCGTTGTTCTGATCAAACGGTACATAAGAAAATTTTCTTTTGTTTCTGAAGTAAAACATCAGACGGTCTATGTACAAAGTGAGTACGTAGTGCAGAAATATTAGCCTCGGTATTGAACGGTGCGCGAGGACAAGTGGGTTCCCCCGTGGGAAGACGACTGTATTGTCTGCTCTCGACCACCGACGACGCTCATGTCTTCGGCTCTGGCGAAATACGAAGACTTCCTTGTCAGAAACGTCTCGACCATTTCTTCAGTGGAATCCTCCCTCAGATCCATCACCTGGTTCCTTCCCGGAAGATTCAAGGATGCTGAACTAGCGTCCGAGGCATGTTCGTCGTGTTGCTGTTGAAATACGTACATACCCAGTGACATGTGCCCCTACAGTATCTGCCTTGCTCAATGTCACCAGCTTGTATCACGATACCTTACTTGCGAGGATCGTGCAGAGTGACCCCAAGTGGAAGCCCATTCTTCCTCTCCCTCTCCATACCAAATACACCCGCGCTTGGTGCGACAAGGACAAGGCGTACACATGGGTAGCAAGGGTGCTCGAGCTCATCCATTTTACTCAACTTCTCATTGAAATGGGAATGCGACGCAAGCTTTCTGACAAGAATAGGTGGCGGGGGATTGTCATCATCGAGGCTATCAAGTATGTTACCCTCACCACTTTCCCGGTGTCTGAGCTCATCGCCATCCTCCAGGGTTGCTCTCCGTCTCGCCTTACTCAGAATAACTCGCAGACCACTCGTGTCGCCTCCCATCCCAGAACGTGATCTCGACCCCGCATCCCTTTCACCCTCTTCAATTCACTCTTCACCTACTCTCGCCCCAACCACTCCTTTGGCTTCTCCACCTGCCACACCAGACCATTTCAAGAACAACCACATACCATTGGAACCTAGCTCTCTGATGCTAACCCCACCACCACCTGGTCGTTCTGATACTTCCGTCGAAGACTATCTTCTTCCCAAGGCTCTCACCACATCTTCTGTCAGACCTTCCCTTCAGCTTGTCAAGCCCCTGACGTCTGTCCAGGAATGGATCGCAGAAGGCATTTACATTCTTAGGCCCTTGATATACGGTATGTGTCTTCCCTCTCCAGTGGTCTGGCTCACCGATGGTGCCTAGTTACCATGTTAAGCGCAAAGAAACACAAGGATCGTGCTCTTGTGACTGCCTTTGCGTTTGATTTGTTGTCTCGCAACTTGCGCAGGGCACCGTCCGCGTCCGCGTCCGTCGAGCGAGACGAATATGCTCGTAGAGATCGTGATTTGGCCTGGTATCTCCTCCGGGGTTCCGTGTGGGAGCTATACACACGGTTCGCTTCTCTTTATCTTCGATTTGCATGATCTAAGTCTTTTCTTCACTCAAGACCGAAGCTTGAATCGTTGATAGAAAGGGTAGCTCACGTGCCCCTTCTCAGCTTAGTGGGCGCGGTAGTGAAGGATTGGGTCCCTTTGATTGACGAGTACTACTATTGTGAGTGGTAGTTTCTTTCCCAGGGATCTCTGTTGAACCTATACTACTTTCAAGACACTGCACTATGATCCACCACGATGATGAAATCTGTTCAACGTACCATAACTATGTATTTATCGAGGTCTCCCCGAGCCTATGAGTTAGGATAACCGTAATGTCTTGTGCCGCTGCGAGTATCTATCCCTTTGCTGTATACAGATTCGACGAGCGATCCTCTCGAGTCTGTGTGGCTAGTCCCCTTGAAGAATTTAGACTTCGTCGTTACTAACCTGTGGGTACATTGAGACCACGGAAGCTGCTTATTTTCGAATAGTGACAGGTTAAACCATGTACGAAGTAGTAGTTGTGGCTGTGCTCGCACTGTTGAACAACGAAGTTTTCGCGTGTTTTGCAGTCTTTGGCAACGAACCTCCACCAGGCTGAGGAGCAACGCAAAATGTCCAGTACCAACGGCAAGATGGATGTTGACATTTCTCCCAACAGAAAGTCGTGAGTCTCAGCTATTTTTGCTCAGATTTCCTTGTTTATCGTACTCTGTCTAGCTCTCGCAACCACTCAACAGACACTCATCGTACCAAACGCTCTCATAGATCCGACTCAAGGGAAAAATGGGACCGCCACAGGGACAGAGATAGAGACACTGAGGAGAAAAGAAGAAGAAGCCGTGACCGCGGCAGTGAGAGGGACTATCGAGATAGAGACAGGCGGAGTCGGTCTCGTGAGAGGTCGCACAGAGACAGAGACCGGGAGAGGGAGCGTCGCCATCGTACTGACCGGCGAGACGAGGAAGGCCGTTACCGCAGCCATGACGAGAGGGACAGAGAGAGGCGCCGCAAGAGAGACGACGATAGGTCTCTTGAGCGAGACCCCGAGCGCTCCAAGAGAAAGAAGCACGAAGAAATCGACGTCCCTCTTACTCTCAAGGACAGTCCTCAAAGCAGGACTTCTAACAGGAGAGAACGCTCACCCGAACGTAGGTATGACAGGAGAGCACGCGACCCCCGCGACGAGTTCGATGATCCACCACGGTATCTTGCAGACAAGGATCGTCATGACTCCAAACGTCCTCCGTCTGATGATGACACACTTGAAGATGAACTCGATACACGGTCTTTGAGACGTACTCCACCCAAGCAGTAAGCATTCCGGATGATGCCATCTCTGTTGTTTTTAATTGTTTCTAGGATTAAACGCCCTTCTCCGACTTACGAGGCTCCCGTCGAGGATTATAATCCCGACGAACCAAAAGAAGATGATTCAGAAGCTCGGTCTGTATTCGTTTCTCAGCTCGCTGCTCGTCTTACGGCACGTGATCTGGGCTACTTCTTCGAAGACAAGTTAGGGGAAAGTACAGTTGTCGATGCTCGCATTGTCACCGACAGAATATCGCGTCGGTCGAAAGGGTAAGTGACCGAGCTGAACGAGTTCAAGATAGAATAACATCGATCGTCCAGTATCGGCTACGTGGAGTTCCGCACAGTTGAACTCGTCGAAAAAGCTTTGGCCCTGACTGGAACAATCGTAATGGGTTTACCCATCATGATACAATTGACTGAAGCAGAGAGGAATAGACTTCACCCAGGAGACGGGTTAGTCCCCCTTCCGTGACAGTTTCCTTTGACTGATCCGTCTCCCTAGGAATCTGAACCTACCCCCCGGGGTAAATACATCACACGGGGCAATGCAGTGGGCGCCCATTTCTTGATGCGTGCTGATTGTGCTTACGCGATGTACTATAGACTCTATGTTGGTTCCTTACATTTCAACCTCACCGAATCCGATATCAGACAGGTTTTCGAGCCATTTGGTGAACTAGCATTTGTTGATTTGCATAGGGACCCGATGACTGGGAGGAGCAAAGGTTATGCATTCATCCAGTCAGTTTGGACCATGTGGAGCTCCTTTATAGTCTCTCAATTATCTACAGGTATAAGAGGGGCGAAGATGCCAAGATGGCCTTGGAACAAATGGAAGGTTTTGAGCTTGCTGGAAGGACAGTAAGTATTTTGATCGACATCATCGCACCCCTCATCAACATCGTGACAGCTCCGTGTCAACACTGTGCATGAGAAGGGCAGTGTGAGATATACCCAGCAAGATTCCTTGGACGAAGCTGGCGGTGAGTAAATCCATCGATGCATTGGTTGATCTTTGTCTCACTTCCCTCTCAAAGGCGGTAATTTGAATGCAGCATCACGTCAAGCACTAATGCAAAAACTTGCTAGAATCGAGGCTCCTCCAAAGCTTCCGCCTGCGTACGTGCCGTCAATACTATCTTGTTCACCTACTCTCATGTCATGACGACAACAGTAACAAACCGAGTATTCCCCAGACAATGCAATCGCGTTCAGTCTTGTTGAAGAACATGTTTCACCCTGAAGAGTACGTATTGTGATTATTGGTTGATCCTGCTGACCGCTAGGATGCAGAGAAACGGATCGCGATTGGGATAAGGAATTGGGGGAAGACGTTAAAGGCGAATGCGAAGAGAAGTACGGCAAGGTGGACGCCATCAAGGTTGAGAAAGACAGTCAAGTACGTGAACTTGTCACCGTCGCCGAAACGTGTGACTGACTATTCAATAACAAGGGCGAGATTTATCTGAAATTTGCCTCCGTTGAATCTGCCAAAAAAGCTATCCAAGGATTAAACGGAAGATGGTTTGGCGGACGACAGATTACTGCCACGTACATTTCGGACGCCATTATGATGGCTCATCAATAAATGTTTCTTCAAGCTAACCAATTTCCAAATATTTTTGCAGAAGCCCCGGTCTCGTTGATGGATCGTATTGATTTTTATGTGTTCCAGGTTCCCACTTACCGGCTTTGGTACACCTTTCGTTTCCTGCGTGCAGCTGCACCAGGTCATGCAGAGGCAGGTTCACCGCCGAGTTTTAATTTGTGCTGTACTATGTTTCGTTTTCTCTGAGGTTCCCCCTGTAGATTGACACGAATACAAAAGCAATTCTGCAGTTCGCGCGGCAGCAGGGTATCGTTCATATCTAATCTTTGATTTTTACGCAATTTGCCCTCGTGTGAGTACCAAGTTGATTGTTGCGGGAAACTTCAGAAATACCACCAGGTTGTAAATGAATGTGACTATCCCTTCTGCGCTCGCCTGCGCGACGGGGTGAGCAGGGTAGGTATTCCACCGAACAACACTCTTCTGATTGTAGTCTGAGTTGTCATCAACCGCTGTAGTTCCTGGTTATACCGTACGACTAACAAGAAAGCCATATGGTGCATTGCACACAAGTTGGTGCGAAGGCTGCCATTGACTCAGGTCGCGAACGCGATGTGGTCGTCCAGCAAGATGTTGCCTCGACTTCGATAACGGTATAAGGAATCGATCATGTGTGGGTTAAAGCCAACTCGCCTTTGTTGGGGGTGTATCACAATGTCGTTATTACTACGATCCATTTCTGTTGTGATAGCTTTGGAATTCAGGCATGTCTGCTCAATATTCAATGGGTACCTTCTTCGAACAAGAATGCCCTCATCACCCGATGGCTATGCACATTAGCTTGGAGGCGCAACCCCAACCACGGGCACCCAACAGCCAACTTTCAAGTGACATCATGGAGAGGGGAAGATTAGTACGCTTTCTTGGGGCCGCATTGTACCGTGGGAACAATGCTGCGTGTTGCTCTCTCAACAGCCGTCAACGTCTACCACGCTGAGGTCCGCAAGATGGCACTCGACGACTATGAAGTTGATGCCACAGAGCTCCTAGAAACATACGGTTCGTTTGTATTCGTACTACTCCGCCCCACGCTCATCGACGAGATGTCAGATTTCCTGATGAAATACATCATCATTGGTTGGTTCGGATCATTGACAATAAATCGCCGAGCTGAAGGATGCTGCTCATTGTAGGTGAGGCTGGCACGGGTAAATCGTGCCTGCTTCATCACTTTATACACAACGCCTGTATGTATCCTCGTCCCCTTTACCCCTCAGGCCCCTACCTGACAAACGCATGCAGTCAAGGATCACTCACAACACACCATCGGCGTCGAGTTTTCTAGCCGGACAGTAAAGCTGAACGAGAAGAGAATTAAACTTCAGGCAAGTTTCTGATTGCAACTGCCAGCCAAGGACCTAGAACGCCACTTTAGCTTTGGGATACTGCTGGGCAAGAACGTTTCCGGTTTGTGTCTGGTATGGTATGCGTCCATCAGTTTATCCACTCTAGTCCTCTAGGTCAGTTACGCGTAGTTATTACCGGGGTGCGGCAGGAGCGATACTTGTCTACGACATCACAAAGTTTGTATCTTCACTAGCTCTCTGTTCATGGCATTGACAACCTTACATATAGTCGGGATTCATTCCTCAGTCTTTCTCGATGGTTAGCGGATGCTAGGGCACTGGCAAGTCCTCACCTTGTTACCGTGCTAGTTGGGAACAAGTCCGACAGAGAGGAAGAACGCGAAGTGGAGTGGGCAGAAGCCAGTCGATGGGCAGCTGAGAACGGCAGGTGCCAAATTATAACGTTGATGTACATGTTTATCCTTCCGATCTCCAGATGTTCACTTTCTGGAGACATCCTCGTTAACTGGAGAAAACGTGGAAGCCCCCTTCTTACTTGCAGCCCGGTCCATCCTGTTGTCCATAGAGTCTGGCATGCTAGACCCAGAGAAAGCAGGAAGCGGCGTCAGCTATGGCGACCGAGCGCTGCGAAGAGTAACAAGTTCGAGCCATCTTAGTTTTGGTAGCCTGAGTGGCTCACGGAGAAGACGATCGGACCGAATCAAGTTAAAGAACTGGATACCGACCGGCAAATGCTGCTAGAATCGGCATCGGTTTGGTGTTTATGTCGCTGGGAACCTTTCAAGGGTTGCGGTGTCCTTGAAAGGTGTGTTGTATGTGAAACACGTCTCATACCCTCCGTCACTTGTTATACCATCTACCTCCTCATAACGCTCTACATATTCCGATTCGAGGTGCTCAATATTTGATGATTTTAGATTAATGTGTTGTATCATTTTCAGGGTATTTTGATTATTTGCGCATAACAGTCTGACAACTGCTAGGCGACTTGTGTACGATTCCCAAGGATCAACCCCCTCTCAACTCCTTTTGCAAGTAGTCTCGGGATGTATGCAGTGGAATAGGGCCCCATACGTGTTCGGTCACCAGTACACCACCCACAAAGAGTTATACTCATCGTACAGTTGCTTTGTCTATAAGGAATATATGATCTTTACCGAGAAATCCACATGAAGTCTTAGGGTGTCGGGGAGGAAAAAGTAACGTACAGGCGTCCTGCACCACAAGGGAAAACGTAGGGTAGTGTCGAACATGTGGCACATATTTTCATAGTCTCACAAAACGAAGTGTAAAGTCTACCAGGGTCTGTGACGTCCATGCAAGTGAGGGTCAAAAATACAAATAAGGTGGGAAGTGCGGGTGGTCGCTAGGAATGCAACTGCGTACTAAGTAACTGTTCAAAGTTCAGGTAAACGTCCATATTGATTCCCGGGTCCGTCGTCTTGATCGTGGTAGTAGTACAGACAGACACTTTGAGGAAAAGCAGATGCATGATCAAATATTAGGGTCATAATAACACGAACGTCAATCACGACGAGTGTTCACTATGTGTATCGGGGATATTGCGAACCTGACCCTATATTCATCAGATGATAAAATGAGCAACAGACCCACGCACCGTTAGAACAGGGCGGCTGTAATCCTCCTCATCTCTGAGGCCAGCAGTCCCGAGACTATTTGTCCTTTTTCGTTTCCGCATTGCCGGATCGAGCCTGTCATCAACACTTCCTTCAGAGGAGCCATTGTTATCAGCGACGGGAGGTGCAGCACTTCCAGCTCCTTGCTCAGGTGCGTTGGATACATCGACGAGTCGCTGTGGGTTCCGGGGTGGAGGCGTCGGAGGAGGGTTATGAGCCGGCTCTGAGTGCTGGACATAGCCTGACAGCAATGGCTCGAAACTACCAGCACTATATGTCGGTGTATGACCGAAGGAGCTTTTACGATCGCGATTGGAATTAAATTCGTCAGTCCCCGCAGCAGGCGTCGGACGTTCAGCACCGGGCGGGGGACTTGCCGAGCGAGCAGGTATGTAACCTCCCATATTTCCCATATTCCTAATCCCTGGATGCATATGAGAGTAGTCGGCATAAGGATTGAAGCCTGTATGGTCTTCATCATATTGGGGAGGTCCGAAATAGCTCCCTCTTTGACCCATTTCCGTGGAAAACTGGGAACGGGAATAGGGCGTTCTGGTGTGTTCATCATCGTCATCAAGCGGAGAGCGATTGAAACCCGCGGCGGCAACGGCAGCCTGGATCGCACTGTCATGTTCTATTCGACGCATGCGATAACGTCGTCGGATCGCAAAAAGAATCCAGAGAACAATGGAGGCAGCTGCCAAGCCGACTACGATGAAAACACCCACTACGGCACCTGTGTTACTGAAAAAGCTACTTCGATGTTAGCCAATGCGCCATTATACAGAATGTAAGGCTTACGAGGCAGCTCCGTCGGTACTATTGTTCGAAGCGAGTGTTGGGTTTGCCATGGCTTGGGTTATTGTCGTGACAGACCCAGCGCCATTGGTGGAGGTCAAAACTGTGGTCACTACCAAAGGAGCACTAGTTACAATCTGTCCTTGGGCGTTGGTGGTTGTGACATATATGGTTGTGTTTGCAGTCACGGTTGTTCTGAGGGAGCCTTGAGAATGTGTTGGATGCGAAAAATAGGGAATCTTACACTGGTATCACTGGAGACGGGTTACTGGTTATTGTCGTCGTGGAAGAAGAAGAGGGAGATGCAGGCGTAGTGCTGGTTTGAGTGGCGGAGAGCGTACTGGGCGGATTAGTTGATGGGGAAGATGTACTAGTAGAAGGCGGTTCAGAGGAGGAAGGAGTGGTGGTCGAAGAGGTTGGAGTTTGAGTAGCGGTCGTTGTCGTCTGCTGTGGAGTTGAACTGCTGGGTGAAGAAGAAGGAAGCATTGAGGTGGTGGGTTGGAGAGAAGAAGCGGTGGTGGAGGGCGTGGACGTTGTGACAGCGGCAGAAGTGGAAGACATTGTAGATTCCATAGATACACTAGTGGAGACGGTAGAGGAAGATGACGGGCTAGCCGTCGTAGTGTCTGCGGTGCTAGCCAGGTTTGAGGTTGACGCAGCACTAGACAACTAGTCACGGACGTACAATGAAACGTGCGTGACCGACTTACGACTGAGAAGATGCCGAAGATGCTGGGGAAGAGGATGACGAGACAATAGATTGAGATGTCGTGACGGGGGGCGATGTCGAAGATGGGCTTGAAGGAAGTGATGAGGTGACCAGGGTGGTTCCAGTTGAAAATATTGACGACGTCGAAGCCATAAATTTTCGGACCGGTAGAGGGACGCGTGGGTTGGGGGGGAGAGATCAATATTGAAAGGTCAGACCAGCCTTGGGAAGGAGAGAGGACGAAGGGCGTTTCATCCAAACGCTCCCGCTGAGCGTGGTGAATTTGAAAAGAGATGGTGTGACCAAGAGGGACAGAGGCGACCAAAGGAGCCCTGCGAAGGCAGCGAGAAGCGCTGGAAGACGGCTCACCTTGATATAGGCTTAAACGCGAGAGGGCTGGCTCGGACAAGGAAACCAATCGAGCATGGTGGACACAGCTCCGTGTTAATATCACCGGGAAGTGGTCCAATGACACCCGATTACCTAAGCATCGCTCCTCAACCCATTTCACCACTAAAACCGAAATTTCTTGAGAAGCACATACATTTGAGTTACCATCTGAGCAATTAAGACAATCTGACACAATATGCTATTGTGCCTGATAACCTGGCTGTATGCATTTAGATTGCTATCCCCATCTGCGAATTACTTCATTGTGCCAACCCATTGACATCAACAAACCTGATTTGTAGCACATGGCCCAATTGGGCTGGTTTGCCCTTTGGCACTTGATAGATTGTAAATGAGCAATGAGCATAATCTGACAGAATCTGCTCTTATGTCTGATAACCCACTGTATCCAATTAGATTGCTATCCTCATCTGCAAATTGTACCATTGTGCCAACCCATTGTGCACAACAAGCCCAATTGTGGCACAATTTTCATGTGCTATAATTTTGTCAAGATTTTTTACATTGATGTCCAGTTTGCTTTTAATGGGCTTTGGGTTCATTGTGCACACAAAGCCTATGAACTCGTAACATTGCTACACTTTTCCCCTCTGCACCATATAGACATGCATTACTAAACTGTGCCATTTACCCCAGCCCTGTGAAATATATTCAAATTATGCTACTCTGTGATCCTGTTACATAAATATTGTCCTGAGTTCCCTCCCTAGCATTATCATATTTACCTTCTAGCTTTCCGAACAAATATGTTGAATGGGAAATTGTTGCAATCATATTCTTGTTGTAAAATATCTTTCAAAAATGTGATGCATTAGGCAGTACACCCACCTCTCCAGGGTTGTGGAATGTTTAATAAAGATATTTGTGATGGTCAATGAAATAAAATAATCACACCAATGGCTCACTGCAGCAGTTCAGAACTTGATATTGTGCTTCACATTGGCAAAAAAATCTGTATTACATTGTAGTAGTGAAGTGGTTGAACAATGACAAGAACAATATACAATAGGAATGAAGCAAGAGAGAAGCGACACGACAAGAGAACAAAAGGTGGACAAGAAACTGGACGAAGACCAAGAATGATGCAGTGCAAGGAAATGAAGCGAGGATGAGGCGCTACCCTCCAAGCGACGGGTGTGAGGAAATGAGTACGACGCAAAGAACGCAAAGACCAGAACGTGAGGGCAGGAACACCAACGACGAGAAGTGAGACACGAAGATAGCAGGGACTAAAGGATACAAGATACACAGTGCTCAACTACGAGTCGCCCTTGACCATGACGGTATGATGAACACGACACGACGGGAACGAGAATCAAGATGACTTGGAGGGCACAAGAACTGAGACGACGAGAGACGAGAGCACGAGAGCCGAGACGAGAGCATGAGAACCGAGACGAGGGCAATGGGAGACGTGCAACAACCGAGGAATACCGCAGCGTCCCCATCAGCAAAGTTACAAAGCATCTACGTTTGTCTGACACGGTCTGCGCCAGATGGCCAGACACGTCAGACAGCGTAGATGTCTGACTTGACCGCTTAATAATATCAAGAGTCATCTGACACGTCTGAC
>Ga0307518_10001996_pt1 | contig 15005 bp, 17 predicted proteins | sample 25_EM_MG_FD_203889 | JGI IMG/M metagenome (GOLD analysis project Ga0307518, IMG submission 203889) | Populus trichocarpa ectomycorrhiza microbial communities from riparian zone in the Pacific Northwest, United States - 25_EM | ecosystem: Host-associated > Plants > Roots > Unclassified | place...
CCCCCCCAAGACGATGCCTTTTAAGGACTTGGTACCAATTTTCCTCCAGTGCTCATGTGCCGATAACGAGGCTCATTATGGTCCGACAGTGGCGGCCCCATGTTAAAATCGGGTGGGAATGCCGAGGACACGTCAACACCACTGTCGTTGAACATGCCCATCATCTCTGGTGAATGGATGTAAATGGTGGGGTCCATGTCCAAGCCATTTGGCGCGTCCATATACGGCACCGAGAGCGAAGTCCGCCGACTACTCATGCCGTAGGGCGAAGCCGAAGCTACTTGATTAGGGTTCGGAGAGAATGCCTGACTAATAGTCGATGGGCTCCCAAGGCCCGCAGGATGGTCCGCGAAGAACTCGGACGGGGAGAACGATTCCGGACTGCTGTGATGAGAGCTGCCATCGCTACCGGCCTTTGTGGTACTTGGCGTCTTCTTCCGGACCGGTCTTATCCACGGTGGCCGGTTCTTGGACTGTTCTTGGTCAGGGCGAGACGGCTCCAGAGGGATCTGCGTCACTAATCATGTAAATAAGTATTTGCCATAATGCACTTGTCAGGGAAGTGAATGCTTACGTCTGCAGAACTCTTCCATCAAGTCCTCTGACCGCTGACCACAGACATATCTCACACTGAACCGCCGAAGAAGCGCAACACATGACCGGATGCCCTCAAGAGAAGGCTGAATCATGCGCTGGAGCTTCTCAGACTTACAATTGATAACAATCGCAACGAGGGTCCTTCCTGCCTGCGTGAGTTGATGGATAACATGCACGCCATCTGAACGGTGCCAAGTTTGCAAAACGGTCAACTTCGAGAGAGCGAGGTGTACTCACAGTACGTCATTAGCCCCTTCGCTGCCACTTGCATGTGTGACGAGATGATTTGCAATGCACAAGATTGCGCTGCCGTCATGGCATCCCGTTCAAATTCGCCGGGTTCCTCTTCTGACAAGCCGCTATAAACCCTCTCCGCCACAAAGATAGACATTCGGTGCCTGTGAATCAACATCCGGACAAATTGCTCCGCGCAGTGCAGACGGACAGCCTGGGTGACCCTGAGCACATCATCACTCGAAAGCGTATCAGACGTGTGGCTCCAGTACGTGGGTATCGATCGCTGGATTTCGTCCAAGAGCGCCTCTTCTTCGTGCAAGTCTTTCGACCGCTTACGTTCGGACAGCATATTCGCTGCACGCAAGAGGAAGGACGAAGTGTGCCCCGAGCGGTATCGAGGGGGAGGCATATCCAGGACAGATTCCATCACCATCATAATGCGGACGATGGAAACGAAAGCGCCCATGCGACTTTCTGTCCCAGGAGGTTGCGACAAGATCCCATCGTGTGTGATAAATTCGTCGTCGATAATAGTGGGCTCCCCAATATCGCAATCTCGCAGACGAATCATCGGCGGCCTGCCAAAGTGCGCCGAGAGCTGCTTGTCCCAGACATAGACACACCAGAACGTGCGCTTTCGGATCTCTTCTTCGATCGGGTTGAAGAGGTCGTAGCTGTGTGCCGAGCGATGTAGCCCAGCATCGATTGACACCGTTATGGCCTCGGATAAGAGAGCGGCGGCTTTAGAAAGTTTTCCGAGCCCGACCGCATAGACAGCAGCCACTAGGTCGGCCTGGATGGTGTACAAGGTGGGACGGTCTGCAATGGGAAGCATGCGGAGGCGTCCAAAAAGCTCAAACCATTGAGTGCCAGCGGATAGCCCTTCGCTTGGATCTGATCGCACGCGGGGATCATCGATGTGACGGGAAGCCAAGCAACAGATGGCGACAATGAACGCGGCGAACCCGGGCTCACCCCATTTCTGAGGGTTACCGTAGTCCTATACTCAGAACGTAAGTGGCGTGATGCAGGATCAACACGAGAGACAAACCGCTTGGAAGGTCGGCACATGCAGAAATGGAAGGAGATAATAAGATGTACACAAATAGCACTGAACCAGGCTGACGGCTCATGGTCAGAAGATTGCCAAGAAATGTAAAAAAAAGGATGAATTACTGGTCCATTAGGTCTGGGACAATACTTGCAGTTACGAGCCGCCAGAGTGTCTCTGGGTTGACATCGCCGGTCCGTCTCGGCGTTCGGTTCGGGAACCAGGTCATACTGGAACCATTGGGCAGTTGGTTCGCCCATGTAGGTACCGAGGAAGCCTTTTCTGTCTCTGGTCTTATTGGCGTGTGATTTTCCAGCAGAAGGTCGAGAAGAGGAAGTCCCGATGTCTCGCCTTGCCAGCGGGTGTAGCCCTCGTGGTCGAAATAAAGGTACGACGCGGAAAGGGACGTGCGTGCGGGCTCCTCTGGAGGTTGCTCGAATCCAGGGCTTCCCTGGGGGAACGAAGACTGTGCGAGCATAGCAGCATGTATAGCAGTGTTTGGGCTCTCCTGGCGAGAACCGTTCCGAGTGGGCTGGGTCGTGAAATGCGTCGAAGGATTAGTGAGAGGGTAACTATGCAGAGAGGGAGGAGGGACACCGGAGGGAAAGGTGTGATTCACAGAAGCAAATGTGGACAGTGGACTAGACATTCCGAGTTCGGACATGGGATGTTGTGCAGCACTTAGACCGACGGTGAAGACAGAGGGCGGAATCGCCTGAATCAGCGTTTCCAGCTGATGCATTCTGTCCTCCAAGGTAGCCGTGCGTCTGAAGCAGCATTCAATACCGAGTCAAGCGACACAATGTGAACGACGTACTTGGATTTGTGAGGATGACTTCGTTTTCCAGGTTCTTCAAAGGTACATGGCGAGCTGGCGGTCTGGCAGGCCTGACACGGATGGCCCTCGTCGCATTTGATTCGCCTTCGGCTGAAAAGCAAACAAGACCATCAGATCTCAGAGCTGGTGGCGACCAACCAGCCTAGAGAGTTGCTCACCGGCAGCGATCACAAGCCCTGGAACGTCTTGTGAGACTGACGATCGGTCTGATGCAGGCGACATACCTGCTTAGCTTGAATCTCCGCTGGACAGATGATGATGGCTTTTCTTGTTCGTCATGGACCGGAGGCATGCTGGGGTGTTTTGGAGATGGTCGACTGAGCAGACGTCAGAGGTTGCAGCATGAAATATGTAGCAGGTGAAGCACATTTGTAGCCGAAATAGAAATCATGCCGGACCGTTTCGGAGGATGCCGAGGGTGACTATATCGGGTAATGAAGATTCAGTATCTGTTCCTGGGCGCACACAACTTGCCTGGGCAGGACAACAAGTGTTCGCGAACGTTTCCAAGGATCGTCACAAGGATAGCACCCAGAGCTTAGTTCTCGAGCACCGAACATTCGTCGATTCCTCATTTTAGACTACACATCTGTACCCGAGAACCTTGTCTAAACGGGGAAAAGGGACGCTCTGATAGTCGATGTAGGCTAGGCAGGTCACGGAGAAACTCATTGCACTGTGTGTGGCAGTCTAAGAAAATCACCGCAACCACAAGCCTTCAGGGGGTCAAGTTCCGTCAATCCGCGGACATTATGTATGAAAGACCCCGTGGTCTTCCTTGCCAGACTTCTCAATCCAAGTCTCCATCGCGGTTGATAATGGACGAGTAGTTGGACACAGCCATCTAGCTGAGCACTTTTGGGCAGGTGGACGGAGTCATTCATCGGTGCATAGATCTCTTCTAGCGAAATCCACCATCCTGGACCGCGATCTTCGCAACATATTCGTCCCAAAATATCCAAGCCATCGCATCACGGTGGCGTCTCTCAGTCACATTGTTGCAGACGAGAATGTCACAAGTTAAACTGCGCTTCCGCCACAACGAATCCCGTACAGTGTGGACCTCGAGGGAGAACTGGTATTCCACCCTGTGATAGCCTGTTGCAACGGGACATGTCACAGATCGGTGCTCGTTCCAAGGATTCATTACCAGTCAGGTCATGACGACGGCATCAGTGAACGGAAATACCATTCAAGCTGGACTGTCCACATCAACAAGAAGTGCAACTGCTGGACCAGGTTGCACGATAGGCGCAAAGCCGGAACCCATGGACCGAATCCGGACAACATAGCTGTGAATAAGAAGTCCTCATGTTGCACTGGCCGTCACCAAGATCTAATCCTGCGCAGCTCAGCTTTGCAGGTGCCAGCATGATGTTCAAGCGAAACCACGACGGTTCGTTCGAACGCACGGAACATGCACGAAAGTTGCATGGTCAAACAGGTACCCAGTGGCCCGCTGGAGGAGGAATTTCATGATCTGTACTCCAACTTCATTTACCCCCTCAGCGTAGCGACGTGACATAAGGATCAGCGCTCACATAACCCGGAGACTTTTAGCAATCGATGGTTCGACGGGGGGGAGGCTCCCATCTTCTCTGCTCTCGCTTCCGATGGGCTTCACACACCGCGCAGACAAGTTTCCATTTCCAGTCCAGAAGGTGGGGCCAGGTTTGCCACAAGGCACACACAAAGGTTCCATGCTCAACAAAAACCTATTTCTTTGGCGCCCTTTGTGCTCGGAACAACACGGGTTTGGGTACTTCGCCATTCAGATAGCACACACGAGGGCCCATCTGACCAAGAGAGAAGCACCCCTGGAAAAACTCGTGTCTCCTGAAGATAATGCCCCCACCTTTAAACGATACGCTTTATCGCCAGAATGGGATAGGCTTGTGTCTTTTCTCTTTTCCAAGGATCAGACTTGCCGATGACAGTCGGAGATACGCGATGAGGACGCCATCCGGAAATGCCAAAGCAACAAGGAAAGAAGAGAGGAAGGAACGAGGTAAAGTCAAATTCAACCTGCCCAAGGCGGTGAGTGTCGTCTAGCCCGATGGGTTTTTCGAGAACGACCTGCCTGCGTCCAGTCCACAAGTTGCGTTGCGTTTCGCCCATTCGACGGTGGCCGCTGACATGCGGAAGCCTGTGCGAGAGATGCAGACAACAGAGCGCGGAACACGTGTTGTGGGAATTTCAATATACGGAGACGTCCAGCCCACAAGCCTACCACAAGTTGACCGTCAAATGGTCTGCATCAGATATCATGCAACAGCCATCAGATACTCGCACAATCAACCAGCAAGTATAACCCTTGTATGCCAATCTGACAGTGACACCTCACGGCGAACAGGCGGAAATTTGATTTTGCCTGCACCGGTGGGAAATAACAAGATACGTAGTCTAAAACCCTAGGGCGAATGTTGGTGTCCACTTCCGTAGAAAAAGTTAACAGTCAGCAATCTCGGTACTTTCTGCCGAGGCAATGGCGACGTCCAAGTGCGTTATCTCTTCGTGCGCCAACCCCACGGTACTACAATACCCTCCTTCGAGGGAGAATGTGACTGCGGGAATGCGAGGGGCCCCTAATTCCTCCCGTTCTCGCAGTATGGAGCTTAATTTATGATACGCCTCTTCTTCGGTATGAGTTGCTTCGATGTACTCAAGATGAGTACACGGTATGGACATCCGAACTTCGGGGGCTCTCTGCGAGTCACAGAAGAGTTGTCGAGGTAGCAGTGAAGCAAAGGCGTATGTAGGAATGTGGCGGAGGGCAAGGCGTCGCAGATTCGGCAGTCCGGCTAAGAGAAGGGCGTAAGGCATTAAGCATCTAGCCGAGACCTGTTCTAGTACCAACTCCTGTATAGACGGGAAGAAAGGAAGTTTCCTCCCAAAATCCGTATGCGGCAACAAGCGAGATCTGAACAGCAAGGGTCATCTCCTCGTCGGGGCGGGGGACAGAGGGACCCTGTCCCGCAATAATACAGCAAGGGGCTCGCATCGGTCGGAATATCGCCATCTTCGAGGATAAGAGCCGTAAGACTGGGACAGCGCAAAAGGCTCAGTGTGAGAGCAGCCTCCTCCGCACTATCGAACATCAGGTGTAGTTTTTCCAAGTGCGGTAAAGTCACGGACGGACCCTGAGATGCCCCTCCGACCCACTGAGGTCCCGACATCTTTAGCGTTAGCGTCCGCAGCCAAGTACACCCTTCGAGAATACCACAAAATTCTGTGACATCAGGACGGACGTCACAAGTGTGATATGAAAGTTCGAGATTTTCAATTCCCTTTGAAAAGCTCCCGCACGTGCCAGAGATGAAATAGGCAAAGTCGGTCCAGTTCACGTGGACGCCGAAAAGCGAGACAGAGCGAAGCCGCGAGAGTGGCGTTGGAGAATATGAGCCGTCCGGGTGCCCAGTTAATGCAGAAAATGGGGTGGCGATTGGTTCCTCGATTTGTGGACCGAAGCTTTCGCCTCGGGCGATGTACTCATTGCACAGCATCAACGTGAGGGTTTCTAGACACGAGGCACCCCTTCTTGAATTGAAGAAGCCGCCTTTGTCCACACGAGGGAGACTCAGGCAACATATGGCGGCACGCATGGGTGCCCATGTGTCCGAAAATACAGTCAGAGACCGCCATCTGTGAATGTGATGCCCAAGAATATTGAGAATCTGGTTCATGACTTGAGGATCAAATGGATGTTGGGCAGGAGGACGGCCATCAGCTTCATTGCCATCGCTAACGGGTTCGATGGAACGATTGCATCAGATACCATCTCGTCTGCATGACAAATGGGGCTCACAGATGGTCAGAGAAATCCCACTCGGGGTCTCTTCCGTCAATGAAGATGTCAAGCGTACAGTTGCGCGAACGAATGAGAAAATAGGCCAAACTTTCAGCGTCAAGGATAGTACGCCTTGGGCCAAGAAAGCTCGAACTACACGCTATGACATTGTCCAAAGAGACAAAGAGACTTGTCCAGAGTGCTGAAGTAGACAAAGCGACACACCTCCAGCGTCGACTGACCGCGGAGAGCGAGATGGGTGCTCGGATACTGTTGGGATGAAAGGGAATTCTTCGCTGTCCAACACCCAGCGTGTCCCGTTCGGCCTGTGAGAGCGCATGCGTTACAAGCTCGAAGATATACGACAAAAGCTCCGTTGGTAAGCTATGGACAGCGGATGGCCGCATTCCACTGCCTCCTCCCGAGAGATAAACAGCAGTAGAACCCATCGACATCGATGAACGTACTACTCTGTGCATGCTGAGAGCGTACAAAACAAAAAGCAGCCTTCTGTCTCCGCGAACAAATGTCTTTGTACGGACACATATCTGCTTTTTGTTGTGTACGAAAACGATCACAATGCAACGAGTGCCATTCAACGAACAGAACAACCTGACAGTGTGGAGTGAACAGAAGATAGCTAATCTATATCGGGATCGATTGCACTGTAATTAAATCGCCGCTTCGGATCGAGCCGGTCATAATCGTGGAATCGGGGTGGGCAAAGGGTGCAAAGATCCGTGTTCTCCTCGCACAAGAATGAATGGCAGTAATAGATAGACAAAGTGTAAGTAGTGGCAGCGGGGGGGTAGGAAATAAGTCCATGCAGCTCAGGCTATCCCCGTCCTGCATCAGTAATACCTTGAAAGAAAGAAATGGGCGAGAGTACAACAAAGTGCGAGGACAGATCTGGGCGAACCCTTCTTTATGGTACATAAAAACCTCACAAGGCACGTCCCACAGACCATGATCGCGAGTCTTCAGTGTTGAAGTCCGGTGCAGTCCCCTCCTCTTCTGGCCGGTGGCGACCGTCACCGGCTAATGGTTCAACACCCGAAGGGGCTGGTTGGACATTTGGAGGCGGATAGGATGGTTGATGCCATTCTTGCATCTCATACGACTCCGGAACAGTGTTAAGGGGATATGCAACGGTGGACTGATGGGATGTTGGCGATAGAGTTGTGAAAGCCATATGGCTGACGTCATCAATGGGATGCTGTTGCGGGCCAGATATCGGTGAGGAAGCAGGGATGTCCGTGGGAGAATAATACGACAGCTGTGGAGAGATCTCAGATTGTGACTCCAATAGATTTTGTTCCCTTAGAGGCACGACAAGGGTTGCAAGAGCCGGAGGCTGCTCGTCCACTTCAGCCTCAAATGCGGGAGTAGAGACCGTGGGTTGGTAGGTTTGGTGTAGCGTCAGCTCAGAGGCTGAGCGGACATGCGGATCGCGGATCATGGGCGCTGACTCCAAGTCAGAATGCGTATTCTTTGACTTTTTCCGGTGTTTGATCCCAAGACGATCCTTCAAGTCCCCGCCGACCCACATCTCTCTGACGATCTCTTTGTCCAGCGGGAAGTAGGTTGACTGTGCGAACTTGTATATGAAGCGTGGGGCTAGAATACACTCGGTCAGTTTCTCGAAGATTGTGGCAGCACTAATCTCCTTACCAAGTGCGACCAAAACGGAAAACACAACCGTGCTCCAGAACATGAGATTGCTGAAGAGAATTTCTACTTCGTTGACAAACATCCCGGTAGATGTAAAGAAGTTGTTTGGTTGCAAATAGGAGTAGATAACAACCCACAAGATCATCACAAGCGATGATCCAATGACAACGATCCAGGTGATGAACGTCCAGCTACAAAATGCCGTCAGCACCCTAAAAACCATCACCGAAAGCAGTAGAAAGCGCACTAGTTTGTATTCATCCCAACATAGGTGTTAGCAGCGAAGATGGCAGCCACCGCCACGGTCGTGCCAAAGTCTGCAAGCGAGTCTATGCCTCTACCATTCCACGAAGCAGCTAGTCCAAGAGACCAAGCCAAGTAAGGAATGAAAAACACGACAGCCGACTGGTATAAACCATCCAACATGAAAGACCAGAACTTGATGCGCGTGTACTCCAACCCACGAATGCCTCGGACGTACAACTCGGGGAATGCAACGGCAGCTTTAGCGTTAATATCTTGATCGAACGCTAAACATGCTCATGAATGATCGGCATTCCACAAAGAACGACGGAGCGCCTACCTCCAAGAACAATCACAGGAAGGGCGGTGAAGACAAGGTTATATAATAGAATGAAACTGTAGTCGTACAAATAGGTGGCGTCGAAGCTAGAAAATCAAATGAGCGTCAACTCGGCCCAAAGGAAGCTAGACCCACTAGCAGAACGGCAGGAACCAAAACATAGCCAGCGTCCAGATGACATTCTACATGCTCCGCATTTAGGGGGGCTTCTCGTTGTGGGTAATGGGGAACGGGCTTACCTTGTAAAAAAAATTGCCGTGCATGTCAGCGATACGCTGGTAGGACCACCGGCCATGCACAAGCAGCAGCTTTGTTAAGAACCTAAATTGGCCAAAGGCATAATCTGCCGACATAGCTGCTTGCGAACCCTCGTGCCCCAGTAGCCCACAACCCACATTTGCCTCCTGGATCATGGCTACATCGTTTGCTCCGTCGCCTATGGATAGTGTCATGGCCTTGCGCCCCTCTTTAACCTGTAATGAAACTATCAGAACACGTGCCTCGGGTAAAGGTCCAATTGACCCACTAGTTTTACCGTCAGGGCCTTCTGCGCAGGCGAGACACGACAGCAGACCACAGTCTCGCACTGCGTGCCCAGGTTGAGGAAAAGAGGCTTGATATCCGGGAGGAGCGCATGTCGCAGAGTCTCTCCATCGATGACAACAGCGAAAGCGGCCTGTGCGCCTGGTACGAACCCGCGCTTCTTGGGGTCCCAAGAAGGCGGGCCCAGTGCCGATGCGATCTTATTCAGACCAGCTTCTATTTGCGCCCGCGCCCCCTCGGGGGAGTCTGCCGAAAGGATCATGATCTCCATGTCCTGTTTCAGAAGATTGCAACTGAAACCTACATAGCATAATCAGTGGAGACAATTCTAGGTTGAAATATTTCCTATAGCGCACCGATCTCAATCGCTGTCTGCAATTTGTCGCCTAAAATGGCGTATAACGTCAAACCGCCAGTGCAAAGTGATCAGTCAGCGTACAGTTTACTTACCGGTGAGAATCCATAGCTTGATACCCGCCCGATGGAGTGTCTCGATGGCATCTGGCACACCCTCTTGGAGTTTGTCCTCCAATGCGGTGGCCCCCAGGATCAATAATGATTGCTCAATTTGAGAAGCCGCCTTTTCGATCTCCTCCTCCCTGTTCTCGGTCGCCGAAGTCGCCGCCTCATAGGTCCTAACCCACGTCAAAAATTCCCCCTCGTCCAGGACCCTATATGCGATACACAGCGTCCTCAGCCCCCCGTTTGCGAATGTGTCCATGTCCTTGCTTGTCTTCTCCGTCAGCGCCGGATGGACATTTGGGGAGAGCCTCTGATAAATAACCGTGTCGGCACCCTTGCAGTACAGGATGATCCTGCCGTCCGGTGCACGGACGATGACGCTCATTCGCTTCCTCGAGCTGTTAAACTCAAGCGTCTTGAGGAGCGTGTACCGTTCGGGCTGACCCAAAACCTCGATATCGAGCGTGTCCTTCGACTTGCCCACAAACGGGAATCCAACATCTCGAGCGGCACCGACGAGCGCAGCCTCGTCCGGCGATTCTGCTTTGTACTCCAAATGATGTGGCTTCTCCGACGGCTCTGGCTTGTCAGCGAGTACAGTGTGACAAACAGCGAGCGCACGGAAGAATGCAACGATGTGGGACGCTTGCTCAGACGAGCGGTCTGCTATGTCCTCGGCGAGCTTGGGCGAGATGAGGGTGAGTTTGTCGACCTGCACATATCGGTTCTTAAATAGCCGCATCAGCTTATTAATCATTTCAGCCTTGAATGCGGCGAGCCTCTGTGAAAGCTCCTCGGGATCAATGGCCTCCCGTCCCTCCCGCTTAGCAGCTCCACGTTGCGCCTCAGTGACACCCTCACCGTATACAACACCGTGGATCGAGCATTTCTGGAACTCCATGACATTCTGAGTGAGCGTGCCCGTCTTGTCGGAGAATATATACTCGATCTGGCCGAGATCGTCTGAGATACCCCAGTTCTTGGGGATACATGCTGTGTCGAAAGGCTTGTAGTACATGTCAACGTCTTGGGCGATGAAGTAAGCTTGGACAGTCTTGACGATCTCGATGGAAATGAAGAGGGACACAGGGACGATGTTCTGGAAGGCGATCAAACAGGACCTGTAATATCGTTAAATTTCTTATCCCAGTGTCGAAGGTACTTTGCTTACACAAACGTGACAAGGGCATTTAAAATGGTGGAGTTGGTCGGATCAACCCCTTGCTCGTATATCTTAGTGCTCGTGGCTTGAAGACCATCCATGACACCGCTGATGATGGCCGAGAGCGTGCAGATGACCACCAAAAATATAAAGTTCACCACCACGCTGAAATTTGTCTCCTTGGAGATCTTGGATTGCTTAGATGGTGTCAGGCCACCGTTCAAGTATATCTTGGTGTCCGGGCCGGTGAAAACGACAAGACCGATGATCCAGGCTGTGTTCCTGACAGTGCAACCGCGTAGTAGGAGCTCGTTAATTGTAACGCCCTCTCTGCGTGGTTCACCCGTAGTTGCGTCGGTGTACCTCAGCACCGCATTGTACAAGTACAAGTTCTGGTGCGGAGGCTCTGAGTCGAGAACAAAAGACGCCTTCTCGATGTCTTCCTCTGAGCTGAGGGAAGACGTCGCACGAAGGGCTTTCCGCGCCTTGAGATTTGTCTCGCCATCCAGGTTCTTGGTCTCAACGTAACAGAGGCCGTCAGGATCAGACGTCGACAGCACGACGATGTCCGCTGGCACTTGTTCATTGTCCCGTAGAAGCACGATATCGCCGACCTCGAGCTTCTTCCACAGCGTCCGCTCCCACAGCACTGTCCCCGTTGTTCTGCGCTTCCAGTCAACGACGCCAAGTGAAGACCGGGAATTGATGGACTGTTGATACCTAGACAGCGACGGATTCTGCTGATTCCATCCACCCACTTCGTCAGCTTGATGTAATCCTGGGGGGTACGTGTGCGAATCGATGCTTTGTATGTCCTCTAGGTGCCTTCCGCCTGCACCAGTTGGTCGTGAGAAGCTATTAACACTGGCGTTGAGGTCTGCCGTGCTTGTGCTCGTCCGATCGCCGTAGCCATTTTTACTAAGGACGACGCGCATCCCATCACCGGTTTCCTTTTCGCGGAGTTTCTTGACCCCCTTTGAAATCTTGCCCGGGGGGTTGATACGTAGGAGACGCTGATACCACGGGCGAGGGTCCGAGGCCACATTGACGTTGCGCCATTGTCCGAGTTTGGTCACTGCAGATGTATTCACCTCCTCATCCACCTGTGCACGGCGATAATCCTCAACCCCATCCTTGATAGCTGTTACTGTAAGGATGAACAGGAGCGGGAGTGCGGCGGTAGACGCGGATGCAGCTCCGAAAATTGGAAATACTAGAAATGTTTAGGGACAAGAAATGGAGTAGTGGCGAGTACGTACGTTGGAATATTACCAGCGCTAAAAAGTAGATGTTGGCTATCCTGGAGATGCGTTGTCAGCGTCGTTCATATGATGCATGCAAGACACACCTGCGAAACTGCTCGAACATATTCTTTGGCAAGAACGTCAAAAGAGTGTATCCTTATCCAAGATGAGCTCATCTCGAGGATTGGTCATCACAGTACATACTGCTCGTCCGGACTTTGTTCCTTGCATATCGCGCTAGAGGTTCTCCGTGCTGGTCCAACTCTGATGGCGAAAGAGGGGAGTTGACGTATATATTTCGACGTTGTCCATGGATATGAGCACCAGCCGTAGTCGCATTAGAGACTGCTGATTCTGCAGTCTTTGGTCTCTTCTCGCGCCGAAAGAACCGAGAGCGCTTTTTACGTGTGGTTTTTCGCCTCTCTGCTCGCTGTTCGGAACGAATTGACTCTGCGATGGTGGAAGCAGCTGTGCGAACTGTGCGAAGCCGTAGTTCGGGGTCTATCGGGGCGTCGTGTCCTTCGTCGTCAGTTAGCTCTTCTGGCTGCGAGTGGCGTTTGGATAGAGACATGTTGGTATCGAACTATAGACAAGGGTATTCTGAAATGGTCCTGGACGCCGAGTACCAGCACGGGGAGGACCTAGTGTGAAGGAGAGAACAGAGTTAGTGGACGCAGTCGTGCGTTAGTGATGGAGTGTATCGCAGAATGTTAGAGCTGTGCTGACCGCGGGCACTGGTACACCGCGAGTTGGGCTGAAGTCGGACCCCGAAACCGTTCAGCCCTGTTCAGTGTGTCAGCCTTCTGTTGACATTGGACAGTTGACATGAACCCGATTTACGGCTCGCACACTCTGGTGCTTTTCCATCACTGTCAGTTTAAACGTCACAATCGTCTAGAGGGCTATATCACATCTTTCGTGTCGCATTCCATGGTGTATCTTTTTCGCAGCCCTCAGTCGCAACAACAGCAAGAATCTTGTTCTCGACAAAACTCACAAGACTCATATGTAGTCGGTTCCACAATGGTCTAGGCGACTGTGCTCGGTTGGATGGTTATGATTGACAGTGCATCCCACTGGCAGGGACAGCTCTTGGCAGTGGCCAGTATGCACAGTCGTAGAACAAAGAACAAACTATGTTTGTTGCACTTCCCCTTCAGCGCACGCGAAATTCGCCTCGGTTCCGCTTCGAAGAACTTTCAAACAGACTTACTGAGTCCTGATACTTGTTTGTTGCCAGTGACTTGATTAGGTCAGGTTGGGCCAACCCCAAAAGGTCACTCTGGTTCATACATTATGACCCGCTATGCAACTTTTTTGGCGCTTTCCCAGTGAAGTTGAAAGGCGTAGCTAGTGTGAGCATTCATCATATTTGCCGGTATGATAACTATTAACAATGTACTCCTCAAATCTCGCAACTCTCACTTGGACCATATGGATACTGACAAGGCCTGGTCAATTATGTATGTCCCTTCGTTTCTGGTACAATACACAAGGTGACGGTGACCTGTTTCAGGGACGTTTCACACTTGTTGCAAAACGGACGGTGCACTGCCCCGGTCCACTATTGAACATGTCGGATCAAACTAGTCGATCAATCCTCTTCGCACACAGGACCAGCTGCACCTGATATTATGTTATGATGACTTACCTTGTCAGGAATTATGCTTTTCCTACAAATTTCAAGCGCCCGATGAAGATCATCTCATCACCATGCACAATTTAGCTATGCCAATAGATGTTGCACGCAGCAGAAGTTGATTAAGCGTGTCCAGGAAGTGTATGGATAGCTCTCTTTTCCGTAATGGTGTTGGCTTTCTGAGGTGGGAGAATTGCCTTCACTTTTGACGAGCTCACATTTTCCAGTTCATCATGGTCAACCACCTTGCCGCATAGTGCTAATCGAGCCATTCGAAACTGGTGAAATATAAAGTGTGCAATTATGTAGTGTAATAACTGCATCATATTCGGCTGAACAAGTAGGACGCATCTATTGACCAGGATCTATGGATGTAACTCTGCCGGAGGATAATAAGTCTCGCTGCCTCTCCCATACAACATTCACAGGTACGTGAAGTTGTTGGTGAGTCGCTACTGTTGGTCCTTCATGGATTCTACGAGAATGGGGCGAATGCGTGGATAGTCAGACTGCTCCCAATGAAATTGAAATCCGATAGGGATGAAGATTTATCCCGAGCTGTAACCAAATGGCTTGGGTGATTCGCTGCCAGTCTGAGAAGAGCATTGCAGTATTTTGTTCGTGGCCCATGGGATATCTGTTTTTGCGGACAAAGCGAAGAAGTTGAGTGTGGCATCCTTTTGTCCTATATAAGTTCACCACTACAAATTTGCACCGCACCGATGACTAGCAGATTTGGTGGATAGGCTTTTGGAGTGAACAACTGTTGGATCCCCATTCTATACAACAACCATGGGCTGGCCAGTATGGGGTGAGTTAGTGCACATTTACGATGGTAACCAAATTCTGCCTAGCAACGTGTTTGCAACGTGTTGATATTTTCTTTAGCCTTCCTTTACGATGAGACTGCGACTCACACAGTTTCCTCAACGCGAAAAATGAAGTTGTGCCTTCTTGCTAATATCTTCAGGCCTCCTATGGCATCAGTCTCAAACACAACATGAGCAACACCGGGAATGAAGGTCCCACATTGGGCTGAAACTTTGGGTATGTTCACCCGCATACTCCTTTTTCTTTTGAACGAGACTCCACTTGAATTAAATGTCTTTAGCTATAGGGAAATTTTGTTTTAGTTATATGCAAGTAATCCAACACCACATCAATGGTAACCGGCCATAAGGAAGTTTGGAA
>Ga0307518_10001998_pt1 | contig 15001 bp, 19 predicted proteins | sample 25_EM_MG_FD_203889 | JGI IMG/M metagenome (GOLD analysis project Ga0307518, IMG submission 203889) | Populus trichocarpa ectomycorrhiza microbial communities from riparian zone in the Pacific Northwest, United States - 25_EM | ecosystem: Host-associated > Plants > Roots > Unclassified | place...
TTGTGTTTATCACAAGGATCCTGTCCTTTCAGTTAGTATATAAGTCTCTGTGTATCTCCTCGTACCTTAGTACGAATATCAACAAAGCCCCGTCCTCATCTTGCTTCTGCCTGACTCTAAGTTCCTACTCCTACTCCTACTCCTACTCCTACTCCTACTCCTACTCCTACTCCTCCTCCTCTGTCGTAACTCTGCTCCTCCGAAATACGAGGGCTGAGCCTGTCCAAGGGTGCAGCACATAAGCTGAAGCCAACGCCCTCACCCCCTATGTCTTCCTTCCTCTTCTTCAGGTGCTGAACTCCTCCCCTGTAGGACTTGTCCTCCTCTACGTCGGACTTGCATCTCCTCCTTTTGGAGTTGTACCTCCTCCTGTCGGACTTGTCCCCTTTTTCGTCGGAGTAGCACCCAGAAGCAAGGCGGAGATCGTAGGTGCTTGACAAGCGTGAATAACATCCAACAGCGAGATGATTGCCCCCACACGAGATCTACCACCATCTGGATGGTTGGTGAACATACGCTGGATGGTGTACATCGCGACGTCAGGTTGATGAGCCGGGGTTGCTGTAAAAGCGAAATAATGGACATATAGAAATGGGTCGGATAGACCAGCGGGTAGTGGCGAACCTCTTGCCGAGAACGAAAACACAGTGCGGACTTGAGCAACGACAGCAGCTGAAAAAAATAGAGTGAGACCAGTTGTTGCTCAGTGGGCAGGATGCTTACTTCGTATTCCTGACAGGGGAGTATAGTGGACCAATACAGCATCACATTTTCCATATGGATACTCCGTCGAGGGCGGAAAAGCCTGTACTTGCTGGCTTGGCAGGAGGTCGCTTGGATGAAGGTGTGATTGCAACTGCAATCGGAACTTTGTCCATCCCTTCAGCAGATGCCCATGGAGGCGAGAATTGTCGCCAGGAATGGCGTCGATGTAGTTCCACAGGAGAGCCGGGAAGTTGGGGAGATTATAGGTCATAGCCACGTAATTTGGTGGCTTATCTGCAAAGTCAGGCTTCACGGTGACATGAAATGCGGTCGTTGAATCCTCAGTGACGATACCCTTTAAGAAGTGGTTGCGATAGGTCCTTGGACCATGGAACCGCTTGGCTTCTTCCGGGGAAATACGCTGAACCCAGTCCATCGTTGGATCAACATAGCGAGGATCGTCGGATGCTAAGGACGTGTTTGTGAGGCTGGCATCTCTCTCTTGTAGGAATGAAAAAAGGTCAAATCGTCGAATAGATTCCTCACGGTCAAGGAGTAGCACGATTTGCCGTGTGAAACCACTCCTTTGGTGATTAGTGTGCGTAAATGGGTCCTTGCAATGAGTAATTAGAAGGCACTCGCTGACGTCTGCAGTATAGGGGATGAGGGAGCCAGAGTTATGAATACTACGGCCGAATGACTGTAGCAGTTCGAGTTTCGGTATGTCGAAATGCAAAATCTCCTTGGATTTTCCTCGCCGTGCACCTGCCCTTAAAATAGCACCCTTGAATGAGTGAAACTCCTGCAGTGACTCCTCCATGGCACAAATTGACAAGGGGGTGAAAGTTGCCGCTTGCGCTCGGTAGAGAAAGTCAACAATGGCACGGATGGCGTGAACAAAATCCGGATCCGCAAGGCCAGCTATCGTCGTGACAATGGTACATTGGAGATCGCGATGTTCGCAGCCTGTCATTTGGCTGATGTGCGATACTCCATTGAAGTGACGGACGCCGACTCGCTTGTGCTGGATACGGTAATGAACGTCAATCTCGTCGTGCCCCAACAGTACCTTGCACCATTTAAAAGGGTGATCAAAAAAGAGTTTGTGTCCGTAGTGTAAGAGTTCCCCAATTAAAAAGATGGACGGGTTGGAGAATTGCCAGTTGTGCCAGAACGGAAGTTGGACCCCAGAAAGATTGTGTTTCTTGGCCTCAGCCAAAAATTCTTGAAGTCTCCATGGATTGATCTGCTGACACAGTTCGTGCAGCTTTTGTAGTGTAAGCTCACCGTCACACGGTGCATACAGGATCCCATCGCCAAACTGGTTCTTTTCAGCAATCGTAACGGGAGATACAGACTTTGTGATGCAAGCGATCATGAGTTGTTCAGGGAGGTCAGTGGTGTAGGCAATGAGCGGCGTAAAGCAGTAACGAGTGAGGTTGGTTGGGTTGCTGTCAAGATTGGTTCTCCTCAACGATCTTACTAGGAGGTCCAGGGATGCAGGGGACTAGTGAGGAGGTAAGTCCAGACACTAGTAGGTGCTAGTTAGTGCAGACAATCAAGTCCAGGTCATATGGACAAAGTCCAGGCACTAGAGAAGCACTGGGAGTAAGTCCGGGTTTTTGCAGAGTAAGTCCGGACCGCAGGAAAGTGGACCGGAGTAGCGCAGCTTGTCTGGACAAAGGACACATCCCAGAGGTGGGATAAGTCCCTAGAGGTCTAGCATCGAGTCTGGGACAGAGTTGGCTTTTGCCCTTGTGCGAGTAGGAGACTTGCTAGGATCGGACATAGGACCAAGGGGACGAGATAGGACGGAGACCGGAGTTGGCCGGAGTTCAGGAGTTCAGGTGGACAGATGGATTAGGAGAGCATAGTGGGTAGTACAGAGGGAGGAGTATCTTAGTTGAGATTTGATCTAAGGACTACTAGGCCAGAGTTTGGTAGTTTATATAGTAATGAGACTAGAGGTGAGTATATACGGTGACAAGTAAACACCTTAGTCGGGACAAGGGATGGAGCGGAACCAGACAGGAAAATAAACTAGGTACAGGAAAATAAACCAGAGCGGAAGCAGAAACGGGGAACTAGGATTACAGGGACGACGGAGGAAAAGCAGGGACAAGGGAACTAGGTTGGAACAGGACAGGTAAGGGTCAGAGGTGGACTTAACTAATGTTAAGTCCGGAGTGATGTCCAGGACCGGAGGAAGTGCAAGAGCGGAGGGAGTGTGCAGGTGGAGGAAGGGCGGAGTAGCCGGAGGAAGGTCTGGAGTTGGACATAGAAATGTCCTAAGCCTTTGGTGGACCTAACAGAGGAAGCAGAGCAGGAGCAGGAGCAGAACTGAGCCGGAGTTGGATATACCAGCCAGAGTTGGGCTATGTCGCAGACAAGGCTAAGGGAGTGGCCGGACTGAAACCAGAGTAGCAACTAATGGTAGGTACAGGTCCGACACGGAGGAGTTAGACTGCAGATCTGTCTGTAGGAAGACAGGGGTTAGTCCTGAGGCGGAGATGGACGTAGTGACCGGAGTTGAGCTGGAGTGCAGCTATGGGGCTGGAGATGGCCGGACTAGATCCGGAGTTGTGTCTATGCCTAAGGAGAGGTCAGGCGGGCCAAGGTTAGACCGGAGTTGCGACTGGGAAAAGTATGGATATGACAGTCGCTCATGAATGTGCCGACACGTGTGGCAAGCTTGAGGCCAGTACAAACGATGTTGACACAGCGATGCCAGACACACGCCTCCAGAACTGAGTGAAAATCGGGGTGGGTAAGAAATTCCGGTGTGGGGGTATACGCTACGCATGCCCAAGCATGCGATGTAGCCTTCATGCAGACCTTGGAGTTGATGTTTGCAATTGTGAGAAAAAGTGGGTGCATCTCGATATTGCCGGTCATTCGGGTGACTGGCACCTTGTCAGATGCCAGGACTATTGGGACAATCGTGGCGCCAGCTGGTAGTTGATCCTGCATATACTTGTAGTTTCGATCTAGTAAAAGATGACATTGACTTACCTGTATTCGATATGCCTCATCGCCCGACATCCATTCCCCATACTCGCGTTCAGTTCCTTCAAAAATCTGGTAAGGGTCATACTCCATGTGCTGGGCAAATACAGGATCTCCGAAGATCTCCCACATGACCTCTAACGCATCGTGCCAGAAAAGATATACCGGCTCCTTTGTTACATAGCCCTGAGTGTTGATTTTCATGCAATGCCAGACTGGGCCTTTCGGTATTGCATCTAGCAGCGACAATAGTTCTTGTGCTGTGCGAAAACTAGTCTGCAATCTAGAAGTAACCTACGGAACATTATAGAATGACAAATGCAATGAAGATGAAGGCTTACCCAATGGAGCTTCAAGAAGCTATTGATTTGGGTTTGCATGAGATTTGTGTATAGGAATTTCGCTAGTTCCCACTCGTCCCTATCGACAAATGGGAAATACGGGTTGTTCTCCCTTGCGAAATGGCGATCCTCTTGTCTCATTCGTTCAAATGTGTTTGAGTCAGATAGGTTGTATATGTAGCCGGATGTGGGATGAAATCAGCTGGTGCGTGGCTTATGTGGAGATCTGTCTGGTACAGTGAATGCGGACAGGGTGGGTATGAACTTGTGACTACATCCGGGGTCGTTGTACAAGTGTTCACAAACAGCATCAGTCGAAGGGAATACCTCTCGGCATACTGGGCACTGGACTGGGTGGCTGGGTGCAAAGTTTCGAACTTCTTCAACTAAGATGAGCATCAGACTTACTCCTCATTATCCAAGGATGCCCATTCATAGCCATTGTCTACGTCAGTTTCAGTCATACTTGATGGTATCGAGTTTGATGGTGGTGCTGTATCCATGGACGGTCTGCGTCGGAGTGTGGAGTAAATTCTTCTAAGTCTTTCAAGCTCCGCCAATCGTAACCCACTTCCGCCCCCCATCTAAACGACAGTGACTCTGATGCAATCTGTTAGATCAAGCTTGCCACATGTGGAACTTCGACCGACTGAGAGTACTGTTAGAATTCTGGATTCTACAAGCGGGAAAGGAGGTAAGTAGCTAACAACCTGTGGTCCATCGAGATAATTGTATTCTTTCAGTGAATCATGAAAGGACCAAGAAGTTTGGCCCTTCTGCTAGCCCTGTATCACCAGCAAGAGCAGCCCGTCGGAACAAGTCTTCACCTTATTTAATCCCTCAACAGCTCCTATCTCCAGAGCCATCCTATACACCAAGGGCCCTTTCGGATGTATACCTTCTGACTACCCACAGCATTGCTGGCCCTGATTCCCACAAGGTAACAAAGAATGTCTTGCAAGTAACTACTTAATTGGCTCATTTTGTGTTAGGATACCTTCGGCGAGGTAGTCCACAGGTTGCCAAAGGAACTTGTTCTTGACGCTCTCACGGCCCAATTTGCAGACTGTGAAGTGACTTGTCTCCGTGTCCTTACAGTGACATGGGAGCTCGAGAGGCTTCAGAGGTGGCAGAAGTTCCACGCTCGTTCTTTGACGTACCTCAAAGAGCAAAACGATGTCTCCCGACAGAGCCTGGACTATTGGAGGAGCTGGTGCAATGACCAAGGTTTGGACTGCTTCCCACAGGATCGAGAGACCTCGCAGCACCTGTTGGAAAAGGAGTGCTTGACACTCAAGCAGATGCGAACACACTTCAAGCGCAGTGAGAATACTGCTCTTTCTCTTGGTATTTATGACGCAAAGGATCTTGAGCGATCCCGTACTACCTATTCAAGTGACAGACATGAGTCTGATCTGGAGGGATCCGAGACTGAAACCCTGGAGCTTTCTGCTTCTAGTAACCCAGAGCAACCTCCCACCAGTGACCCCAGGGTTCTTTGTAGCTCTAGCTCCAGCGATTCGGATTTGTATGTGCCCTTTGCCAGGAGGTTTGCTGCATGTACTGATAGTAATTTTGAATTAGATAACGGCGATGCACGACCATGATTGTATTCACATGTTCAATTAGTTTCCCGATGTATATCTCCTACTATGTGTAATCAGATTTCCTGCGACCCATCTGGGTACCCAATCTGATAAGCTGGATAGCGGTTTAAATAGTCATAAATTGCGCTGTTCGCTGACCTTGACAATCTCTTCCTGACAGTCCACCTGACAGTCCACCTGACAGTCTGCCTGACAGTCTGACAATGAAGCAGATACGAGGACGAAAGGTATGTCCACCCTCTGTCGGTGCCAAATATTTTCTGATCGCGGCGGCCTCATTCAACAGGATATCAGAAAGCCGGGAAAGGGAAGCGATCTAAACCCGTGTCTTCACTCAAACACATCCCAGCTCAGTATCCCCAGCGAGTTCACCCAAGATCCATCCCAGACCGCTTACCCCTCCTTGGTGGATGACAATGATCAAGTCATGACAATCTTCGACGATGTCGAGTTGTATGATCACATGGGTAATAGTCGGGTCGGGAGTTTTGTAGCAGATACCATCCGTTCGTCCACCACCCCAATCCATTCCATCGATCCGTCGCACCCTAGTTTTCATTCGAGGTCCCTCCAACCACCTCAAAGGATCATCCGCCTGACTCCTTACCCACCCGAACTAGGCCCTATTTGCAATGTGCGCGCATTTGGAGCTCTGCGCTGAAAAGACAACAAAGTGTTTGGGTGGCTGCTCCCTCAGATGAGGTGCATTCGACCCAGGAGCTTCTGGAGGTCTGGCAAGACTCCCAAGGGATGGGGAGAGTAGTGGTGTTCAGTCACTCCAGGACTGAGCTCAAACATATACAGAGGAAAGAGGGAGATTGCTTAGTAAGCTAGTACAAGCCTACATAAGCTAAGGTAAGAGTCCAGTGTCAGTACTACTATCAGCAACTCTACACACCTAGAGACAGGACAGTCTCTACAGCGCGGGATTGAAGAAGAGCATGGACACCTGATGCGTTCTGGTGTCATCCAGGTAAGCCAATTCCTTCGTTTTCATGCCAAACCTCTAACCACATTTTAGGTAGTGAGTGATGTGGCGATCACAGGTCCGTCCCGGCAACGTCCACTCAGGCACAGGTCAAGTGGGCCATATCAAAATCACTCCCGAGGACAAAGCTCCCAAGTACTTCCAAACAAAGACCAAACAGCTACAGCTCAGGAAGCTGTAGTATCTCCTACAGTCGGTGATGACACAAAAGAACAAATCATATCGGAGGCAAAATGTCTCTTTCGTTACCAGTTTTTTACAAAGTTCCCATTTCCGTCTCAAGAATCAGTGAATGACCTCTCTCGTACCTCACTGCACGATGCAATGAATATGATATTAGGAGGTAATAATTCATGTAGCACATATTGTTGATCTCTTTTAATCCTGTAGTATGAACAGATTTGATGCACCAGTCGACTGATACTATTTGCAGTGAAAAGGTACTCTCTTCGATCATCTCGAGCACAACCGCAATGCGCCTATCGTTCAAGAGTGCCGCGCGATCACTAGTCCCATCGGCATATTCATTGACACCCAGCCTGTCACAAACTTCATCACTGAATACGCCTGAACTTGTTGAATTTTATAAACAACAAGTCGAAGCACTACTGAAAGACTACAAGTTTTTGTACAGCCAGGTCAGTGACTTAGAATAACAATGGCACAAGCTGACAAGCCATGACAGGACGGAACGGATCGCATCGGACACCAGGCATTGGTGAACTTACTGCTCGTTGTTTTATGGGCTCAGCCAGGCGACGCGCCTGGCTTCCAAATTGATGACAACCTACTTAGTGGGCTATTTGCCCTGGCTGGTACAGCAATTTATTCAGTATTGCAAGAATACGAAACCGGGCAGTACATTAGTCTTGAATTCTCTCAGAAAAACATAGGCAACACCTTTGATAGCATTTTACACATTATTAACAGTGTTCGGCGCAACGACCCTACTCACTACTCACTACTACATAGACATATAGTTGCTCTTAGTTCTGCATTGGGGAAGTAGTTAGTACTAGGCAAGTACTAGTAGGGGTAATCAGATTCCTTTTATATACTCTGGGAGATTGGATTGAAGTGCCAACATAAGGCCACATCGAAGTGACTAAGAGTCTGGCCAGGAGGGTTGCTACTAGGCTCTACGTCGCTTACTATTTCGCATAGCTTTGGCTAGAGTTGGGGCAGTGCCAATTAAATTGAACTTCCGACTTTGAATTTGAACCTCCGACCAGCTCAGATGAGCAAAGACCCCAGGACTCGCGGACAGTCTGGGCCTTCACATAAGGGATATTGTGGAGTTCCAAATATTCACTTTCCACCACGACTTGTAGCATCCAACATGCCCTCAAACCACCACACGCATCTCAATCATCCCACTCTTCACAGTTTCTTACTTGGCTTCTCTTCATTCATTGTTCTGTGCGGTATCAAAGCCCTACAAATGATGCAACATCAACAATAATCGCAGCCTGGTCGACCACCTAGGATCCCACAGCAAAATTTCTCGAACAACGAAGTCTTCAACATGCTTAATATTCTTATCGAGCAAAAGCCGAAGATGGGCCAATCCTCCAGTTTCACGCTCATGACATTCAACCTGGTGGCCAGACAACTGGGTACTGGTAGGCTAGCTTCGTCTTACCAAACCAAATACAATTCAGTATGTTGCTTTGTTTGACCTAGACTATCCACTGACCAATATATTTATTTGCGTAGCTCAAGGCAGCTTACAGGGCTATAGAAAGGTATACCAATAGTTCTGGAGGAGGTAGCTGGAGTATGATGCATGGTGCAAATATTGATGACGAGTCACAGGATGAGGTTTTGAGATGGACACAATATCTTGCAATGCTTTCTGGCAGTGAAGTATGTGGCACCTAATGTCCAATGTGTTCTTATACTCATTCGAATTCAGAGTACAGAGATGTCTCATTTTTGTAACAAGGGATTCCCGTTCTACTTGAAGATGAAGGAGATCTGTGCAGGTGAACCAGCTGGCACTGAGGGTCGTGGGTCATACACCATGGGGTCACGACACGATCTGGAGCAGACTGGGACAGAGGTGGCCACATCGACTTCGTCTGTGTATGAAGATGCAGGCGAAGACATCCTGGCAGGGCTGACTGATAACGCTGAACTTTATGGCCCCCAATCGATTCTCGGGAATGCTATGCAGTTCGGTAACGAGTTGGATTTGACTGGGCTACTTGAACTTGGTGGTCACATTATGTCACCCGACCCTCTGACCAGGATGACAGCAACTTCCGATGCTATGTCAACTATCTCGCAATTGAATCGGGCATCGTCTCCCTCGCTCACGCATTCCCCTGACTTTACGTCGGGAAGTGGAAGTCACACCCTTTTTTCTGACATTATGCTGCCCTGCTCGTCCTCTACTCACACGACACTTATATCATCGGCTGCTAAGATTTCGAAACCCAGCAGTCGAGCTAGGACTCCTGCTGCATCCCACCGAGCCCCTTCCACTGTTTCATCGTGTCCTAGTAAATGTTCGAAAACAACTGGCACACCATCTGCTATGGCAGATGCTGCTGCCATGATGACCATGACGGGCACAATCAACCATGCAACGGACTGTATGCTCAGCTTCCAATCCCTTCTTGCTATGCCACAGTCTGCGACTTCTGCCCAGGCCTTGCCTGAGACTCCACCCCAGGCCCTACCTCAACATTCGCCTCTGCCATACATCGCGCTGGCCACTGCTCATATCAACCATGATGTCGATCTTCCTTCAACCATTTGTAGCGCTCTGGTTCTGGAATTTCTCCATAATCATGTCAGAATATACGGCCACTACGTGGCAAACTTACAAGGCTAATTACTGTTATTAGTTTTGATATATTGATCATTCTACCTATGAGATAAATAGTCCGTAGTCATACTGTGTATAATCATCGCGTTTGGACCTGGTTCGCACCCATCCACCCATTGTGGTCACCCCGATCGACTCAGCACGCGAATTCTAACACAAACGTGATATCCTTCGTCGTTGTGCGTGTTGTTTTGCAGCTGTTGACCCCTGTCATTGTCCATTCTCGCCATCATATCGTTGTCGTACCATTGTTCCCTTGCTGTCGTAACCGCCATTTGGGGCCGAAGCCAAATCGTCGTCATCATCTCTGTCGTTCCGTTTCCCCTGTTGAACCCCTGTTGTCTGTTGCAGCCAAATCACCGCTATCATCACAGTCACAGATCTCGCGCCATGCCAAACTCGTCGCTGCACTTCGCGAACTTGAATGAATCTAACTATGCGGAATGGTCGTTGTACATGTGATCTACCCTGATTAAGAAAGGATTATGGAAAGTTGTTGAGGGATCAGAGACTCGCCCACTCGGCTCCCCCAATTTGAAAGCTGTCAAAGCATTTGAGTGCCGCCAAGCCGAAGCTCATGCTGAGATCATCCTCCGCCTTGAACCATCGCAGCTGCCGCACGCACACTCCACTGATCCCCATGTCCTCTGGGAAGAGCTCCAGCGCATGCATCGTGCCCAGCTTCGCCACACGCATGACATTCCGTCGAAGGTTTAACACGATGACTAAGTGTGCTGACCAATCAATGGGCAGTTGGATAGCTGATGTCCAGCAAGCCGCGTTCCACCTGAAAGAAGTCGGATATATTGCTACGGATGAGGACAAGATACTCGTCCTTACTCAAGGCCTCCCCCCGTCCTATGACCCATTTATCATCTCCCTCAATGCAGCCATTGCCAATGGTACTACTACTGCTGATAACCCATCCATTTCACTTGAGGTCGTCAAGGCATGCTTACTAAATGAAGAATCACGTCAGCGCGCCACCCATCCGGTAACGAGCCCTGACTCTGTCACCCTTGCTGTCACCACTATCGCTTCGAAGCTGCGCCGCCCGCTCAAGCAGATCACCTGTTTCCACTGCGGAGAAAAAGGTCATTACCAGATCAATTGCCCAAAACGGAAAGTGGAAGAGAAGGGCACTGCTGCCGCCATCTTTGAAGAAGAAGAGCAGTCTTGGTGAAGTCGTGGGACATTTCTCCTTTTTTCTTCTTGTCTCCCTGTTGCTTTCATACTTACTGTCTTGTTTCGTTTGCGGGAGAGTGTCAGAATATATGGCCGCTATGTGGCAAACTTACAAGACTAATTACTGTTATTAGTTTTGATATATTGATCATTCTACCTACGAGATAAATAGTCTGTAGTCATACTGTGTATAATCATCGCGTTTGGACCTGGTTCGCACCCATCCACCCATCGTGGTCACCCCGATCGACTCAGCACGCGAATTCTAACAAATCATACATTTTGTCAGATGTTTGCCAACCTAGATGATCCTGTGGTACGTCACGGTGTAGCTGTGGCTTGGTACCGGAACCACTACCGTCCGTTGCCATCAAACTCCATGCCTGTATCGTCGTCGACTCCCCCCTTCGCATCAAGTTCTTCATTTGTTGCCCTGGCCTCTGCTGTTGACTTGGACACTCTATGGGGTAATTTGCCTCTCACAGATGCCGCAACATCGTCGCCCGGCTCTTTTTCTGATCCTCCTTTGCTTAGTGTGGGATCCAATTCTGATGGGGGATACTCAGCAGGGATGAGTGGTGTGGGGCATGCTGAAATGGACCCATATGCCAACTATAGTCATGAGTCTTAGTCTGTCAGCGCTACATTTCATGTTGTTTTCGTTGTTGCTTGTCGAAATTCCATGTACTATGTCGAAAACATGTATTTGTGTAATGTAGCAACTACATGTTATCATCGGCATCAATGCCATTATTTACACCAAGTCCTCGAGCATGCAACAATTCAACATAATCGTCCCACATCTGACATGCAATCCGATCGCGCATGCTCACATCTCCGTCGTCCTCGTCCTCGTCCTCGTCCTCACCCTCATCCCCACTGCCATCACCTTCATTGGGACCACCCATTGGGTCATCATCATCATGGATCGGTTGGTCGCTTGGATGGTGCAACATGATGAAGTTGTGGACAACGCAAAGTGCTACAGGAATGCGTGCTTGGATATCGAGGGGGTAACGGGTTGGCAGGAGGAGGATTCGAAATCGCTTCTTGAGTACACCAAATGCACGTTCGATCACATTGCGTGCGGATGCATGGCGCAGATTGAACAGTTCCCGTTGATCGGTAGGCCTGTACTTTGTTAATGAACACCAGAAAGGGAAGGGCTAGCTCACCGTAGATTCGCCCGTCCCCACTCAGCCAAGTGATAGCGTACCCCACGATAAGGGACAAGAAGAGATGCTTTGGAAGGAAATCCGAGGTCACCAAGAAGGTATTGGCCCTCCGGAATTTCCAGGTTCCGCATACAAGCGTCACCAAAAATGCGAGCATCCGAAGCGGACCCCTCCCATCCCGTAAGCGCATAGGTGAAACGGAGATCAAAGTCGCATGCAAAGAGACAATTTTGTGAAATGAAACCTTTGCGGTTTCGGTAGGTGGAGGCAAGACGAGCTGGTGGTGCAATAGGAATGTGGCTGCCATCGATGGCTCCAATGGCATCCTTAAAGTAGGGGTAGAGTTTGTGGTTGAGTCGTATCTTGGGGGAAAGGGGGTCAATGCCAGGCGGCTTGACAAACATGGTGTAGATAGGTGGCTCGGACAATGTCTCGACCATCTTGCAGAAATAGCTGGTAATGTTGTCAGTCTCCATCATCTCCATCATCCAAATAACGATCACTTACCGTGAAATGGTGTCATTTGATCGTTGAAAACGCTCTCCTACATGCCTCACAGGCAACCCAGTGACGCAAGTATACAGAAAAATTGCGAGTTGCTCTTCTAAGGAAACAAATCTTGAATTGACGTGGTCATGGTTTCTGAGAATTGTGATAAGCTCATTGAAAAGGTCAGTGGACATCCTGAGTTCATTTTTGATGCGGTCTGGATGGCCAGTTAGCAACTCCAGTACCCATCCTTCACCAGACAAGATGGAGGTGTGGTATGGTTCTGGGTCCCTGCGGGGCGGACGAGCTGCAGATTCGGAGGCAATGCTTGCAGTAGCACAGATGATGATGCTGAGAAGTAATGACATGTACTGGATGAGGCGTAGTCGCTGCTCTGGCCATAAGACCAGCATGGGAGGCAAGAATGGCAGTCAGATTCAGACACCATAGCCTGCCAGTCTGAGGTTTGGTCAGAGATTTGGAAGTTCAACTTAATTGGCACTGCCCCAACTCTAGCCAAAGCTATGCGAAATAGTAAGCGACGTAGAGCCTAGTAGCAACCCTCCCGGCCAGACTCTAAGTAGAGACTCCCATCTAGGGAATAGTGCATATTAAGCGACTGTTAAGCATCAGAATGGCCAGGAGTGTTGTGTCACCTGTTATCGTTCGGGGCCTTATTCGGTCCGTCATTTTGAGAAGAACAAGGTACGGTCACATGTACGTCAATTGGACTTCGGAAACCCATTCTCTATTTTCCCTTGATATTCACAGCCGACGTTTAACAAACAGTATATCAAGTCCACATTCCACACTCACTCATGTGCATCCGCCTCCCCTTCTTGCTGCGCCCGACTCACGCCTCCCCTTTCTCTGCGTCCGACCCCCCTTTCGCCGGGCCCGACTCACGACTCCCCTTCTCACTGGGAAGCCTCACGCCTCTCCTTTCGTTGGGCCTGACCCATGCCTCCCCTTTCTCTGTGTCTGACACCTCCCTTTTCGCTGGGCCCGACTCACAACTCCCCTTCTCACTGGGCCTCACCCCTCTCCTTTTGCTGGGCCCAACCCACGCCTCCCCTTCTCTCTGGGAGGCCTCACCCCTCTCCTTTTGCGCCGACCCACGCCTCCCCTTCTCTCTGGGAGGCCTCACCCCTCTCCTTTCGCTGGGCCCGACCCATATCTCCCCTTCTCACTGGGCCCAACCCATGCCTCCCCTTTCGCTGGGCCCGACTCACGACTCCCCTTCTCACTGGGCCTCACTCCTTTCGCTGGGCCCGACCCACACCACCCCTTCTCTCTGGGCCCAACCCATGCCTCCCCTTTCGCTGGGCCCGACCCATGCCTCCCCTTTCACTGGGCCCAACTCACGTCTCCCTTTCTCCTGGGGCCTGACTCACGCTTCTCTTTTCACTGCGTCCGACCCATGCCTCCCCTTTTGCTGGGCCTGATTCTCACCTCCCTTTTTGCTGCGCTCGACTCTTGACTCCCCCTATTGCTGCATTTGCCCATCATATTTTAGTAGATTTATATACAGACATTTGTAATTTGTGGAATGAGATTCAATTGCAACTTGCAAGTACTGTATACAAAATGTAGCGACGCAATCATCCTCGATCTATGGTGGTATGCCACCGACAGTACCGCTCGTATGCAGTTTCTTTTGCGGCCATAACAAGCCTCCATCGAAATGTACCTTCATCCAGAAGAGGATCAGGAGGCAACCACTCTTCCACACCGGTGTCCACAATGCCAGCTGGAAGCTCAGCAATGACGGCGTTCTTGATGAGTGCAAGGCCGCGTTGAAATACTTCGTTTACATTGCTGAGATTGACATCGGGATAAAGTGTCTGATCATTGAAAAAATGAACAGTTATCAGTATGCTATATAATGAAGAAGATGACATACCCCGACACCATAATAATTACCGTCTAAATGGTCCAAATTGACGCCCGAATCACCAGGCTGACGAATCCAAACATGAATTTGGACTGACGACACTGCGAACCACTGGTGACCACCTACGACCACTCACGCGAACTCTGCATCACCCACACTGTTGTTCCATTCGCTCTCTGTCATCAGCCTCGAGGCTCGCAGCTGTTTTGCAGTCCTTCCGCGCGGGCTGCGGTAATGGCCGACTTGTTTGAATACAATCTTGCAGGCGAGCAACAAATCAGGTTCATTGCAAACATAGTGATGAAGCTTGTTCATAACTTGGTCATCAGTTTGTGAAAACGCGGCTTCCATGAGCAAAATTCTTCGAGCTGTGGTATTATGCTCGCTCCATATCTTGATGAGTCCATCAGGAACACCGATTATTGAGTCTTTTCTAACGAGAGTGGCGCCTCAAATGTCAAAATACACTCGGCCTGAGACGGGGATGCTTTCCAGAACGGAACCGAGCCGGATCATGACTGCAGATAGGATAGACTCGTGAGCGGGCGAGGGTGCAGAGGCCATGAGACATTCGGTGTATGGGAAAAAGGTCAGCCTAAGGATTTATACGACCAATAAACCACACGGCTGCAATGCGATAGTAATATGTAACACACTTCAGGTAACCACTTTTGATAAGCATTTAGCCTGAATAGTTTAGTATCACAATTCAGCCAAATAGCCTATAAAACCATGGTCATCCCAGGGAAGGTCTGCATCCCTCCTGAGATGGGCCATT
>Ga0307518_10002001_pt1 | contig 14981 bp, 5 predicted proteins | sample 25_EM_MG_FD_203889 | JGI IMG/M metagenome (GOLD analysis project Ga0307518, IMG submission 203889) | Populus trichocarpa ectomycorrhiza microbial communities from riparian zone in the Pacific Northwest, United States - 25_EM | ecosystem: Host-associated > Plants > Roots > Unclassified | place...
TTTATTGAGATTCACTTGAATGGTTGCAAAATATGAATTATTGTAATGGGATTGAGGGTTTTATTAATTACACATTATTTAATCCGAAAATATTAGTGGATGTGATATTAGATATTCATATAAGAGGTGTAAAAATAAAAAGAGGTTTTTGATCTACATGTTGTAACAATGCATCTTCTACAAAAAAAGGGTTCATGGAGAAATATTCCACCAAATCTAAGGCCCAAATAATGTGATTGGAATAATCTAATAAAAAAATAAAAAAAATTATAAGCATTTTTTTAAAAAAAAAAACCTTTTAACTTTTCAAACCTGTGACCCGAGTCATTAGACTTGAAGAACCCAAATTTCAAAAAACTATGAAGATTAATTCTCAATCAATTGAATATTAAAGAATGAAATTGAATAAAGAATTTCAAATATACAAAAGGATTTCACAAATTGCAATTAAAAGAATAAGGATAAAAAATAAAATACAAAATAAATTTTATATTTAATTGAATAGTGAAATTGAAAAAAAAATCAATTTAGTAGAAGGATAAAAAAAATAAAACTAATGAGGATCAAGATTGACATAAAAAATAAAAACAATATTGTTATTAAATTGAGAGATTGAAAAGAATGATAACTTTTACAAAAAGGGCTAAGAAAAAAAAATTGAAATGAAAACAATGATGACCAAATTAGAAATTATAATATCATCAATTTGAATTGAATTATGAAATTGAAAACCACTAAAACTTTTACAAAAGAGTCAAGGAAAAAAATTAGAAATTCAAAGACTGAGGATGACATTGAAAAATATAATATTTGGTAAATTGGGATTGAATGATGAAATTAAAAACAAATTCTATAAAAGAACCAAGACAAAAAATTAGAAATAAAAAAAATAAGAACTGAACTTGAAATACCAACAACTAAGAGGGTCAGGTTATAATGTTTTAGGAAGAAGAGAAAGAAGAAGAAAAAAAAGAGAAAGGTCCACTAATGTCAAACCGGACCACTATCAATGATACGTGTTGCACAAATAAGAAAAGGATACGATAACACTTCTAACAACATGATGAAATGACATGTTTTAGTGCTAAGAGGTGCATGAGCCTCTTACATGCCCCGGTGTGCTACACGTGCACCCACATTGTTTTAGCTAAATATGAAATTACCCCTACACTAACATAATAATTATAAAAAAAAAAAACCACGGTAAAAAACTGAAAACATGCGTAATCCTTAGGCTTAAATGTTTTGGTTTTAAGGTTATTTTTTTCGTTTCACTATACATTTTAATTATTTATTATTATTTATATTTGTTCAAATATCAAATTGCTTCTCAATATAATAACTACCCCTTAATGCTATGTTTAGTTTTTTTGTTTTTAAGGGTATTTGGTATTTTCATTATGCAATTAAGATGAGAAAATATTTATTTGTCCTCGCTCTATTTGGTAATGGCAAATGAGCCATGTGAAAAGACTTCAATGTCCTTGTAAACCCGTATTAAGTTTTTTAGGTTCAGGGTTAAAAATATCATTACACTATTCTAGTGAACAATGACAATGAATCTAGAGCTACAATATTTTTTAAAAGGGTCTTAGTTCTTTTTAATGATCGATAAATGATGTAATATATAAGGATACAATTATAGATTTTTCCAATAATTTTATATAACAATTCATTTAAAATGAAGAAAAAGAGTAATAAAGAAAGAGTTTGCATGTTGGTGGCATGGATGTAGTGGTTGCATGTAAATTTGGTATGTAATAAAAAACAAAGAGGCTATTATGGTATCGATTATTTAACAAAGACATCCTTATAGTTTCCATTTAGGCAGTTGAATTTATATGGCTTGGTTTTTTGGATAGATAAAGCCCTTTGGTCCATGGTCAAGCTAAGTTTTCTTTAATTTTGATTTATAGAAGAAAGAAGGGATAAATGTTAGATTTTCATTGGTTCTAATTATAGTGAAAAGAAATTTTGATTAAAAAATTAAAAAATAATTAAAAAGTAAAAAAAATGAAATAAAAGTTTCTATTTTTATTTATTTATGGCCCTTTAAATGTTTTTATTTACTTTCAAATTTGATATTATTCTTTTCAACAATGTTATGTTTTTTCTAACTATTTCTATATTCACACTAAATATTTATATTTATTCATATATTTTCTAAAAATTCTAAGTTGAATTTTTATTTTATTTTCAAAAGAACAAAAAACAATAGTATATAAATAAATCTTATTTGAAAATTAGAAGAGCTTGTGTACATGAAATAAAAAATTTCATGAAAATTATATTGTGAAATCATGTTTATTAAATTAATATGTATATACTATCATCAAGTCAAGTGTGTTTCATCAACAAATACATATTTTTATTACTATCATACCATTTTTTTATTTACAAGACCTAAATGATCACAACACTATTTCCTAGTTAATTTATGATATAAAAATAAGTAAGTATATATAGAAACTTTAATCAATTTTTTATGTTTTTCCTCTTTAAAAAAAACAAGAGAAGGATTACGTTAACCATTCTAAGGTTTATTCTAAATTGTATTTTCCCTCACACATTAGAAAAATTATACTTTACATATTGAGTGAAAGCCACCTTTAAAAATTGATGAAAAACTAAAATATCCTTGGCTTAAAGTTTTTCTCTTTTCCCTTTCTTTTTTTCCCTTTCCTCCCCATTTTTTCTCCTCTTACTTCTTTCTCTTCTCTCTCTTCCTTCTCTCTCCATATCAAGACCTGAATTTTTTTTTCTTTTTAAAACTAAAGGAAGAATTACCAAGATGATCACTTGGTGATTCTCCATTTCCTAATTATTTTGAATCAATATTGAGGAAAAGATGGTGGCTGGCATGAGATGATGAGGTTGCTATTATGTTATAGGTAGTTGATTGGTGTGTGAGAAATGTTATTCTTGTTTAAGCATATTTAAGAGGGGTTTTCATACTGTAGTGGTACAACATGAGTCCTTCAAAGTTCATTGTTTTCTTTCCATGGATGTTTATAATAAGAAATCTATTTATATTTATATAAAACTTAAATTTATACAATATATATGATGTTAAGTAAAACTTATGAGAAGTTGAAGCTCCTTTGGTTTTTAAACCATAGACTAGTATTTAAAAAGAGTTTTTATCATTGTAATTCTACGACCTATCACTTTACACAAAAAAACTCAATACAATATTCTTTTAAGATCTACTCTCTCTACTATGATGCTTTCTCTCTTCTCTATTTTTCTAGTTATTTATAGTTAAAACATCGTATTTTCCTATAAAGTAAAGGTCTAAAATTCTAAAATTAACAATAAACAATACCATTACGATCTTGCGATCAAATTCCATCTAAAACTAATGAAGCTACTGCTTTAGACATAAAAGGAATATTTTTTGACCAATTAAGCATTTCTTCTTCATCCTCTTCCTTACTCTTAGAGGCATCATCATTTTCCTAGATTAATTATTCTTGATATCCTCCATTTCTTTTCTTCATCATTGATCCTCTTAGACCAATTCTTCCTAGTATCCTCCATTTTATCATCATAAAAATAAAATCTAGGTACCCCTTTCACTAGTAATGATATAGGTCAACCTTGGTTTCATCCATAAAGATATGGCCAGTCTTGGTTTTACCATGTGTGTGAATTTAATCTAATTCTAGAGGAGGTGGTTTCAGCCCAAATAAGTTAGCCTAAGTTTGGGTTGATTAATGGCAGGATGAGAGGTATGTTTGGGCTATATTTTAGGTCTTGAATGGACCTTAATTCTAATGGGTTTGGGTATTATTGGGCCCTAATTTTGGCAAGCATTAATTAAAGTATTAGAATCCTTTTCTTACAAGAATTAATAAAAATCCTCAAATAAAAAGGACTTGTGGGTGGTAGTTATTTGAATGCTTATAGAGGGAAATTTCCTTGTGTGAAAAGGAGTCTATTTATGGAAGCAAAGATTGAATTAATAGAGGAATTATTGTGTTTCCTTTATTTGCAAGGATTCCAAGTATAACTTGGAAAGTGCAAAGATTTCAACTATAACTTGGAAAGTAAGAGGCAACTATAATGGAGGAATCTTTGCCATTTATTTCTTAATATTTAGCAAGGATTCCATGAAAATTAAGGCATGTAAGAAGCAACTACAAGAGGAAGAGATTCCTTGCTATTTGTTTTTTATTTTGTAGGAATTTTCTAATCTATAAGGATTCTTATGGAAAGCTATTTAAGGAGATTAAGTCAACCTTATTTCTTCCTAAATTTGAGAGGCATAAGGGTGGAAAACAAGGAAAGAGTATCAACAACTAAATTCATGAATTTCCATGCTTGTAGAAGACACTAAGAGCGACAACACTTCCTACTTTTACTAGGAAGAGATTTCGGCTACAAGGAGTTTCTCAAGCAAGGAAAGATGTTCTTTGGAGCTGAATTAATTATTGTAATGGCTTGATCTTTTATTTAGACTATTGTTGTTCTTAGTTCAGTATTTCAAGGATTTTAATGTTAGTTTAAGACTTTGTTCTAGTTTGTGTTTATTTTAGCCCAAAATCGATGTTTTAGGAATGCTTTAAACATTAGACTTGTGTTAGCTGATTATTAGCTTGAGCCTATTGGTTTGCAACATAATAAGGGTTGATTAGGGTTATTTTAGGAGGACTGTATATATTTTTCATGGTTGAAAATTTTGTAGCCTTTTAATATTGAATAATTCAGATATTGCTTAGTGCAAATTATGTTCTTTAATAGGACCAAGATCAACTACTGACTTATCAATGTGTATTTGACCTTATGGCATCTTCATATACTTTGGATTCTTGTTTTGCTATAAAGAACGAGTCTAAGTTCTTTTTCAAAACCTTTGGTTCTTATGTACAAGGTTATCTCTAGATCAAGGTTTCAATCCAAACCTGAATTTTGGTTTTCTTAGGTTATTTAACTTTTTTTCTTTTTTGTGGGTTTTAAGATTGTTATCCTTGGAGTTCACATCAAGTAATCTCCTCTCACGTTGTTAGCTTCGAGCATCATATTTGATGATGAAGTGACATGTCTATTATGAGGATCGTATTTGAAAATAGAAACAGAAGTTGTGTCAAAAACCCTTTTGAAAAGCATCTATAATACGAGATTTCTTTAAATTGTCGAATTACAACTACATGATCTTAGATAAAGCTATAAGAATGTGCATCAATGTCAAAAAATCATCTCAACCCAATAGTTTAAGTTGTTAGGTAAGGTTCCAAGATATAATTTATATTATTCTCTAACATATCCCTTCAAGTAAAAGCTCTTTGGACTTGAAACTTGCACAAACCCATGTTACCTTATGCTTAATTTTTATCAAATAAATGGGGATGGTGTGATTCGAACTCGTGACCGCTTGGTCATCAAGGCTCTGATACCATATCAAAGAACCATCTCAACCTAATAGCTTAAGCTGTTAGATATGATTCCAAGATATAATTTATATTATTTTCTAAAAATCAACAATTTATTCTCAAGCTTGTTCATCACAACAAAAATAGTTCTTTACTTTTGTCTATAGCACCGTTTTTTTTTTCTTTACAAAGACTTTCATATGCTGATTTATGAAGTACATGGGTTCACGGTTGAAAACTTTTAATGGTGTGAAAACCTAAGGAGCTTAAAAATAGATTATCCAACATTCAAATACATATCCTACAGCTTATGATAGACTATTTTGAGTGAATTTTGTGGCAACTGACTTGATATGAAGATTCACGTGGTCATGATGAATGTTAAAATCTCAATTTGTAGATTACAAATGTGTCCAATATAAAGTTTATATTCAACAAAAAGCTTGGAAAATCAATGATTTTAGAGTTTTTTCTGACAGGATCATGGATAATTCAATGGAAGAGAGACTTCTTTCCCCGGAAGAACTTAACAGCTCTGACTTGAAGAGGAGGGTTTGGAACGAGTCCAAGAAGCTATGGGTGATTGCATTTCCTGGAATGGTGGCGCGAGTGTCTTCATTTGGAATGATAATTGTGACACAGTTATTCATGGGGCACATTAGCGAACTGGATCTCGCAGCGTATGGCTTACAGCAGAGCATTTTGCTGCGGTTTGTAGATGGGATATTGGTACGTCCTCCTCTCAACATTTTGTTATTATGATGTAAAAAAAGAGACCTCCCCTTCAATTGATATTTTGTCCGAGAAAATCCAGGAATCCATATTTAATTATTATGATGTAAAAAAATGGATTGGGTAAAGTAAAAAGAATAAATGTTTGTTTATTAAATATTTTTAATTTAGTTTGACTACTTGATCATATTTTATCATACTTATTTCTATTTCACCTTCCCAGAATTCATATTCCAATGGATTCCATGCCAAACATTTCAAATGATTTATCAATAAACATGTAAAATATTATCTAGATGGATTAATAGATTGATTTTAAAACAACACTGATTAATTACTATTGCTATAAAAAATACTTGTATTTTATCTTCAATATCCTTTCTTAATAATGAAAGATAATTTGAAAAAAAAAAAAAAGACATTTGAACTATGTCAACAAACTAATTAATATATCTATTAACTCATATTTGAATTATTTTGGCCTCAAGGTTTTTCTTATAAAGTGTTGATCTACATTAATATGCTTTGTCCAAACATGTTGAACTAAATTATAAGCTAATTATATGGCTACTTAGTTTCATGGAGTAGTCTCATCCCATCACTCGATAAATAACTAATTTCATTAAGTAGTTATTTCAACCATAACATCACACATAACCCTTTGATCATTCCTTTTAAACTCATCCTTTACACTAAACAATACAAAAACCTTTTGCTTCTGAACTCAACCTCTCTTTATTGGACAATGCTCCTACCTTTTATTTTATATTTCTCTATAAATCAAGATTACCTCCCATCAAGATAGAATACTCTAATATGGATTTTGTTAATCAATGATGCTTCTTACCCAATCTTCATTTGTATATCTATAAATGTTCAAGTGCTTGTTCTTTAATAACTTAAGACCTTTCTTATCAGCTAATTTCAAATACCTGAGAATCTAGTTCATTGTATTCACTTGATCTTTACTAGGGTTATGTATAAACTGACTTAATTAACAGTTTAACAAAATAAGCTATATCTAAATGTGTATGAGACAAGTAAATTAATTTTCCTACTAGCTGTTAATATCTCTATTTATTTAGTAGGAATTTTGATCTAGATATTCTCCAAGGCTATAATTTTGTTTTACTGGAGTGTCAATTGGTTTATCATACCTGTCTTTGAAAGCAAGTCTAGTACATACTTCCTTTATGATTAGAAGATACCTCTTATTGATTTAGCCACTTCAACTCCAATGCCTATGAAATATTTTAGCCCCTAGGGTTTATTTCAAATTCAACAACTAAGATTTTCTTTAAGTCTTATGATTTCTTTTGCATTATTGTCTGTAATTATCCTATCATCAACATGATATGATTTGTATTACTTTGTTTGAATTCATACTTCTTCATAACTGAATCGAACCATCCAAACAATGCAAAAGGTGATTGTTTTAACCCAAATTTTGTAATTTACTTACTACTCCAATTTAGTGAGCTTGTATTCTATTCAAATGGAATATCCATATACATTTTTTTTTCGAGATCTACATTGATGAAAATATTATTTTTACATAAAACCCATGTAATGATCAATCTAGATTTGTTGCTAGAGATATCAGAACCCAAACTATATTCAACTTTACTAGTTGAGAGAACGTCTCTTGGTAGTTTACACAATACACTTGAGTATATCCTTTTTCCACGAGTCTTGCTTTGTACCTTTTAATGGTCCAATCTGCTTTATTTTTTATATAAAAAAACATGCATCTACAACCTCTAGTTCCTTTAAGTAGAAGAACAAGATTCCAAGTCTGATTCTTCTATAGTGCCTAAATTTCTATCATTATTGCCTAAGTTCATTATGGTGAAGAAATGACATCCTATAGGTTGTTAGGAGCCTGTATAGATGACAACTGATGTATGAAAGCTTGTAATGGTTTTAATAGCTTATGTGATGTTACATGGTTGTTAACTGGATGCTTTGATTTCTCATATGTATATTATAGAGAATAGTGATTAATTGGTTTCCCCCGATTATTCCTGAAAGTTAGTTTATATCCAATATAAGTATTTATTATATTAGGAGATGAGATGTAGTGTATTACTTAAGAGTATTGTTACGATGTCGCGGTTATACAAATTAATTACCTAGCTTAAACATATAAGATAGTATAGAGTAAGCAAGGGGTCGGTCCTATGAGAAAGATGTAGTTCAAGTCTTTATACTAAATGATTCAAAGTTGGGGGATTTTGAGGTTATCTCTACTATGTTATGGTAAATAAAATAAAATAATAAAGCTAAATTAAATAAACCAAAACTTATTAAGAGAAAAACCTTGGTTTTAAGTAAACGTCCACTTATGAAAATCAAAATTGATCATTGAAATGATATCTCAATTTATTTTTCAAATATGTATATTTCCTTAACATTAGTTAGTTAACCGATCCGCAGTGTAGTTAACCCTAACTATTAAACAACCATAGTGTCTGCACTAGTAATTTAATTCAATGGCAGCCTTAAAAACTAGATAGATTGATAAATATAGACAACATAACTGTCTATAGTCTATGTTCGATTTAATTGAATGTTTTCTCTAAGATTAACAACATAGATCCTCCATAATTATTAAACTTAGTCGCCTCACAAGTTTAAATATCACAACTCTGGTTTTGATAGCAAACTTAACAGTAGATTGGTTTAGAATAATAACTTAGAGTCCGCTCTATCAATCAAACTAAACAATTATAGGAAATAAACATAGAAAAACATTCATACTCATCATATAAACTGAAAAGAAAAGATACAATAGATCTTATAGTTTTTGAAATCCCAAGGTTTTTGTATCCTTTCGAACAAGAAAAATAACTTAGCCTGACATGTCTATTGAAAAACTAAGAAAGAGAAAAGATGAAACATAATTTCGGGTATAAGAGAAAAGGGTGAGAGTTTTCTTCTTCTTTCTAGCCTCCCCCCTCTCTTTCTTTTTATTTGATAGGAAACTCTAATCCTCATATCCGTCCAATCCGTTTGTATCCTTCAAAAAAATAAAAATAGTCATTTCCAAAATAGACAATCTACATTTAAGTAATACAATAACTATTTTTCTAAAAACAAGAAAAAATAGTCTTGCATAAAATCTTAAAGCTTTGACTTTGGACTTATAGAAGTTAAATTGCCCAAATAAAGACCTTTTTGATACGAAGAAACAATTACCATATTGGTTTGGATGCTTTGGAAGTAAGTTGGACTTATTTCCTCACAAAACCTGTTGGCTGGCTGAATTTATAGGTTGTCTTAGAAAAATCATATATATCTCATATGAGCTTTTTTTTTTACTGAAATTTGGTAGGTTAATAGGTATTTAAGTCTAGAATCCAATAAAAGTGAGCTTGCATCAAATGAACTTCTCTAACTCAAGATATTCAAGTCGGAATGACCGAAGATCAAAACTAGTAAAATACGAAACTTATCTTTGAAGGCTGCGATTTCCATACCCTTTATTTTTCTTGTCATATATATATAGAAAAGTATGGATATTCGCTTTTTATTATCACTGAAATCACTTCATTTCAACCTCTACAACTTAAGTTCTACGTAAAACATCGATCAGAAGTCAAATATGCAAATATTTGACACGAGTTGTAATATGGTATGAATTTTATCTCCAATTTATTTCTTTTCAAATCTTAGATCCAAAAGTACCTTCAAAACATAAAACAAATATTATTAAAGCATTTTATATATAAAACATGAATAAAATACTAGATAAATATAAATAAAATTATCAAATAATATAATTGCATCAAGTATTCTTAGAAGATTGGTCTTTTGACACACTTAAAAAGATGATCTTCTCTTGTCGCAACAACTTGTAGCTGGAATAGTTCTAGTCTGGTGCCTTCATTTTCTATATCTTGAAATTGTAAATTCATCCATTTATCCTTTTTGTTATGTGTCCTCCCCTAAAAAGAGGAGAAGTAGATGAGGAATTTAAGAAATATTATTTTGATTCCAAGAGGGTAGCAACTATGGTGACATACATGTAGCAGATATAAGGATGATAGCAACGATATTCTTTTTGACATGTTCCATATCCTAGAAAAAAACAATGAATACAACATGGATCAAGCTTGGTAAGAGGTTGTAGAGGAGTAACATTAATATGGATGAGAGGATTTTATATTGGGAAAGAGCTTGTAGAGGAGTTCGAAAATCAAACACCCATAAAAACATTCTATCCATAAGGTATACTGATGTGACAAATGCCTAGTTCGAATGATAACGTGGAGCATGGGCTCCAATAAGTAGTGTATTATTAGTTGTTTTTAAGATGTGTCTGATCTTCCTTTATGTAATACCATTATATTAAGGTGTTTGAACATGACATGTTTCATGAGGAAAACTGCGTGTGAGTCTTAGAAATTAATTATTAGTATTTTCTAAATACTAAAATATTCATATCACTGCAATTTTGAAAGCTAATTCTAAATAATTAGTATAAAAAAAAAAAAAACAATTTGGAACCAGAACAAGATTAGTATTGACTTTCACTTGAAAATATAACAGAGAGAAAGGTATTGGCCTCTTTGTAGCCATGGAAGTGAGGAATGAATCGATGTGTCTTTCCTATTTTACATGTCTTGCCACCTGTGTGATCTTCCAAATATATACAAGGTAAAGACAATTATTTCAATAATTTACTTACCTAAGTTTTTCCTTTCTCATGGAAGATTGGCATGTCAAGTGCGACTGAGACCTTATGCGGGCAAGCATATGGAGCTGGACACTACCACATGATGGGTGTTTACTTGCAGAGATCATGGATCATTGATGGTGTAACTGCAACCATCTTGCTTCCCCTCTTCATTTTTACAACACCGATATTAAGACTAATTGGGCAAGAGGAGAATATAGCAATAGAAGCTGGAAAAATCTCCATTTGGTTAATTCCCGTCCTCTACTCTTATGTCTTTAGCTTGACCATCCAAATGTACTTGCAAGCACAACAAAAAAACAAGATTGTCGGGTGGTTTTCTGCTTTCTCCTTTCTGGTTCATGTGCTTTTGTCCTGGTTATTTGTGATCAAACTTGGTTTAGGGCTTCCTGGTGCCATGGGTGCATTCAGCATATCATCTTGGTTGCTCGTTATTGGAGAGTTTGTGTACATCTTTGGAGGTTGGTGTCCTAATACATGGAAAGGCTTTACTAAAGCTGCATTTGCTGATATGTTACCTCTAATAAAGCTCTCAATATCCTCCGGAGTCATGATTTGGTAAGTTCCAATTTTGACAATATAGTGTTTTTATTCCATTTCGTATGGGAATTTAACTTGGATGATTGTTTTTATGCACAAAATACTTGATTCCTTAATGATGTTAAGCACAGCAGAAATGGAACCAAGTTTTTGATCATGATCACGAACTTATCCTTGCCTTGTTTTATCACACACTAGTATCATTTTAAGATTACGAATGATTTATGGTTCATTTATTTCGATAGTCATCACTTGCTTTCTAATTGTGTTTGCTATAACCTTACAGCTTAGAATTATGGTATTCCTCTATTCTTGTCTTGTTAGCTGGATATATGAAGAACGCAACCATTGCAATATCTGCTTTCTCCATTTGGTAAGAATTTGTTGTGCAAATCTCAATACAGTTGCTCGGCACTATATAGTTCTAACTGTTGAAAAGAAGATGATTTATGCTAATTCCTTGTTGCAGCCTCAACATCAATGGATGGGAATTCATGGTCTGCCTTGGGTTTTTAGGTTCTTCATGGTATTTGCTTTAACCATTAGAAATGCTACTCAGTTTCGTTTTGTCTCTCTATATCTCTGTTTCTGAAGTAAGTGATCTCTATTATAAAATGTCATGTATGTGCATTTCGTACAGTGTGCGCATATCAAATGAATTGGGAATGGGCAATGCCAAAGCTGCAAAATTTTCTATCAAGGTTGCCCTTGGTACTTCGATAATTATCGGAATTATCTTCTGGGTTTTGTGCATGGTCTTTAGTCGGGAAATTTCATACTTGTTTACGAGTAGTGAGGAAATAGCAGAATCTGTGTCCAGGCTTCATGTTCTACTAGCATTCTCAATGCTGCTGAATAGTATTTTTCCAGTACTCACAGGCAAGTATTTCATTCTAATTCTATTATTATATGCAAATACTATATGAACATTTTCTGGTCCATTAACTTTTTGCATAGCTTTAATTCTATGTATCTTAGAATTTATTTTATGCAATTATACGATCGATCGCTCACAATGACAGAAGTAAGTCAAGTGCTGGTGTTTCCAGCAATATATATATATAAAAGGGCACGCGCACATGTGGTAATGTAAATCTTAACCATTAAAATTCCCTCTCCAGGTGTAGCTGTAGGTGCTGGTGTGCAAAGTATGGTTGCATTTGTCAACTTGGGGAGCTATTATGCTATTGGGTTGCCGGTAGGAATTCTTCTTGGATATGTAGCGCATCTTCAGGTCACGGTACGTAAGAACAATATTGTCAAGATATCATAAGATAGCTACTGCTTAACATTCAAATTATGAATGGAGAATCAAGCTAAAGCCATGAATTTGATTGTCTAGTATTGACCATTCACTCTTTGCTAATCGGCCAAGTGAGTGGATCTAGTTAAAATTGAACTTTATAAAAGAAGCATTTTTATTTACCAATAGTTTCTTCTCTGCAAATACAGGGTTTGTGGATTGGATTGTTGAGTGGAGTCGTAGTCCAAACACTTGTGCTATCCTACCTTACATGGAAGATTGATTGGAATGAACAGGTTTGAAAAGATGTCATGAAATTATTATGTTAGAACATTCTAAAAATCATAGTCAACTCAGAGCTATATCACCATAAGCAAACAACATTTTATTCGTGTAACGCAGGTAAACAAGGCATCAGAGCGTCTTGGTCGATTTTTTATTGAAACAACAAAGGGATCTGATGAAAGCTCCAATCTTTCTTGAAAGTAATGGACACTGCTTGTTGCATGTTGAAACCAGATTTTGAGATGGGAAAAATGCTTCCGAATCCTGAGACCATATTAAATGGTTAAATTCTGCTGACAGGACTTTCTGGCCCCGTATTAAATGGTTTTGCTTTCCTCTCTATGAGACTATTTACGTTGCAAATTGATCAGTGCTCTCGGCTGGCTCATCATGCTGGCAATCATTTTGATTTTTCTTTTTCCCTCTTTTGTCTTGTTTATCTATCTTCCATATTTGGTTTCCAGGGCAGTTCTTTTCTATGTTTTGTGTCCATATTCGTCATGTTTATCAATATTCTCACCATGACAAGAACATGTATATCAAAAAACTATTTCAACCCAATAGCTTAAGCTATTAAGTGAGGTTCCAAGATATGTTTTATATTATTCTCTAACACACCAACTCAAGTGAAAGCTCTTTGGGCTTGAAACTTGCACAGACCCTCACTATCTTGTGCTTAATTTTTATTAAATAAATAAGGATGATGATATTTAAACTTGTGACCGTCTAATTATTAAGGTTATGATACCATGTTAAAAAAATCATCTCAACCTAATAGCTTAAGTTATTAAATGAGGTTCCATGATTTATATTATTCTCTAACAAGATGCGTCATATTATTTTTCATGGGCATTTTGCATAAAGTTTCGGCTATTGTTAGGTAGTTAATGGGGGGAGTCTAGGGAAGATGGGGATCTCCAATGTTTTAAATTGGGACCTTATTTTGTTTTATGTTAGGCTGCATGTTTTCTGTGCACTCTACTGGTAGGAGAAATAATGAAGAACACTTGCTTTACTGACCATGTAGCTCACCAATAAAATGAATTGTTGACATAAGGTGATAACATGCGAAACAAGGTACTCTATAAGTATCACATTAAAGACTTCTAAAACAAAAAATTCAGGTAACGCATAGTAACACTTTACAGCTTAACTTGTCATTCAAGTGTTAGAAGGAGAGTGGTGTAAAGAAAGACTTGCAACTTTTGTTTGTATAGAAGCTCTTGTGACTTATTATTCCTTCCTTGACATCTTTGTTCCCGCATCACTATCAGAAATTCACTAAATAGCAACGGATTTGCCGACGGAATATGTCTGTTTGTAATTTGAGGTCGAAATTACCGACGAAAAATTTTTCGTCCGTAATTCAGTCGGTAACTACCGACAAAAACTTTTTCGTCCGGAATGCAGTCGGTAACTACCGACAAAAAATTTCTGTCGATAGTTACCGACTGAATTACGGACGGACAAGTTTCCGAATTGAAAAAAAAGGCGGGTCGCTGACGTGGAGGTTTTGGCGGGTTATTTTTTCCGACGAACTCACCGACGGATTCAAAACGACAGCCCGTACAGTGACGTGACCGGTTCGCCTTTTAAATTGCCGACAGACTCATCGAGGGATTTGAAATGGCAAATCCGTGCGGTGATGTGTTGATTTTTCCATCAGAATCACCGACGGAGTTTCCGTCGGTGAAACCGTCGGAAAAAGTTAATATATGTCAGCTCTGCCGACCCTCTCCTCCCCTATTTCTCCTTCTTCTTCCTAATCCCAACTCTCCCCATCTGCAAACAACCAGCCCCCCTCCCCCCAAACAAAAATCTCCCTCATATCAGCACAACAAGTTATATTTCTTGAAGTTTTGTGGTCACAGCATCCGTATTCTGATTTATCGACGGATTTTATAAATTTTTATAAGTAATTCTATCTTTTTAAATTTTAACATTTAATTAAATGTTAATTTTATTGTTATTTTAGTATATGTATTTTGTTAGTAGATGTACATGTTTTATTGTCATTTCTCAAACAAACTTGTAGTATATGAATGTATAATTCTATACCTGTTATGGTTTGTTTTAGATTTTGTAAGATTGTATTTGTTTGTAAATTGTT
>Ga0307518_10002002_pt1 | contig 14967 bp, 5 predicted proteins | sample 25_EM_MG_FD_203889 | JGI IMG/M metagenome (GOLD analysis project Ga0307518, IMG submission 203889) | Populus trichocarpa ectomycorrhiza microbial communities from riparian zone in the Pacific Northwest, United States - 25_EM | ecosystem: Host-associated > Plants > Roots > Unclassified | place...
ATTTTTGATATCAGCACATCAAAACGATCCAAAAGGTACAAACCGCACTCAATTTTAGCAAAAAAAAAAAAAAAAATTTGAAATTCGCCGAAAAGCAGGTTGAACAGCAGAGCCAAACGCTCCCTAATTGTGTTTAGTTATTGGTTCAAAAAATAAAAATATATTTCAGTGTAAGAAAATGAAAACAAAGAAAATATATTTTTTTAATTACAAGACTTGGAATTCGGCAAACCATAGGAAAATGTATAAATTGAAAGGAATCAGTGAGGAAATTTACTGTCATGCATCCTGGAGACTGAAAAATGCAGAGGTAAATTTTCAGGATACAACTTGTTCATTGAAAACTACATAACTAGGAATGCCCCAGGCGGCCGCTCAATCACGTCTGGTCATAAAGATCATAATTTTCTTGACTGGGAATTTTTTTAATAATAGATATTAACAATGTTTTATTTTTAAATCACATTGTTGATTAGGATTGAAGTTAACATTCGAATTTAATCAAATATGACTCATCTCATTCTCGAGAATATATATATATATAAAATCCAGCACCCACAGGCATGCTTAGTTGGAGAAGAGAATCCTTTGTGAACTAGAATTCTACCAAAACTTTTCCATCCATTTCTCTCAACAAGTTCTTTGAAACTAAACCTTGAATTTTTTTGGGGGGCATGGTTATTAGAATTGACTTGCAAGTTGATTCGAAAAAAGAGAATAAATCATCATATTAATCGTTTTAATTAAGAAAATATTTTTTTTGCTCTTTCTTTTTTTATTATTTTATGTTATTTTAGTTGGGCTTGGATAAAATTTGGCTGGATAAACTCGGTTATTAACAACTCAACCAAATAAATATTTTTTTATTATTTCAATGTCTTATTTAATTTAATTACAAATCAGACCCATTTCAAGCTTCTACTCTTCTTTTTTTTCAGATGCAAAATTACTATGTGGGTTTCTAACTTTAGACACAGCCTGCAATTTCTGTTCGAAAACGCAGTTTATAGCTACTCCAAGCCCGGATAGAATCCGGGCGGCACAGCCCAATAAAAATCTCAATATCAAGTAAGTAAAACGGCGTCACTTCCATACGAAACAATCGGTACTTATAACTATGCAATCAAGGCTAGGGTTTTTTGGCATCTGACTTTCCTCTCTATATAACAGATGCCGCTTAAAGGAGGACTAAACACACCACGAACATGACGCCTGCGCAGCCCGCTTCTCATCCTCTTAACATATTTTCCTCTTTTTTTTTTTTTTATGTTTCTACAAATTTTATTAATCAATTGCTCCATCTACAGATAGAAAAAGAGATTAAAAAGAGGGTTGGCTGTGATGATTATAAAAATTCATCGTTCTGAATGCTATAGCCATGGCTTGACAGACTCATTTACACCCATAGAATATGAGCACCGACCCTCTCTTGTCTTCAATTTCAGATTCTATTTTATCGAATTTCTTTGCTTTATTTTATTTTTAATTGGATTAAAACTTATTTATCTGATTTGATTTGTCTAACTTAAATCATTTCCATGTTAAATTTAGTGTTTTTATGCTGAATTAATTAAAGGGTTTGAAGGAGCTGGACCATGATTTGCAATGCATTTGCTTTAAATGCTTTGTGTTTTGTCAGCTCCTTAAATTAAATCTGGTGGTGTTTAAAGCCCTAATTTGATGGAATTTGAAATTCTGTGGATTAGGGTTACGCACGCCTCCATATCACTTGATGACTTTATCTTAACTCGTTTTTTGTTGAATTTATTTCTTATTTTCTTGAGCATAAGATGGTTCTTCAATAAACTGTTATTTCTAACCAATTCGGATTTATTGATAGTTACAGCTTAAGCATCGTAGAATCTTTCTAGTAAATTGGTTTCGCATCGTGGGAGTTTTGGGAGATTTTGTTTGCATGTGCTCTAAATTGTTATTTCTTACCGATTCATACTTCTTGATTGTTACATCATAAGCGTCATAGGATTTTTATAGTTAATTGTTCTCGCATTGAAGGAATTTAGGGAAACTTTATTTGAATGTGCTGTAAAACAGGGAAACTCGAGTTTATATACTGTTTCTGATTAAATATTTGGTGCTTTGTTTTCTATTATACTTGCATGGTTATGGGTTTTACCAGCCTTACAACTGGAACCTGTATGCAAAGGATTGGTGTTGATGCTTGTTGAGTACCCAGGCGTGGGTGCCTTGTTAGGTGTATTGGCCAGAACCTCCAGCATGAGCATCCATCTATTGAACATAGACGAGTCAAGCGAAACTAAACGAGTTTGAAATTGGAGTAGAATGGGTGTCCTGCGGGTTCGTTGTTGACAGTACCGAAATCTATCTCTGTTGCAGTTGTCTGTCTGCTGGGTGGTCACTAGATAATTGTGGGAAGGGTGGTTGGGACCTTAAACTCGTTAAAGATGCGATTTTGCTAGCATTTTATGAACATTTTGACGCAGAACTTACTGGGAGTTCCATCTTTGGAATTTGATTGCTATCTTCAATCATTCTCCGGCTACATGTTTTGTGGTCTGTGACTTGGAATTAAGAAGGGAAGAACAAGAGCGTAACGGACAGAAACCGTGCCATTAAACCAGAAAGCAAAAGTGAAGGCTTGAGAAGGTTTCAAGAACTTTGATGCAATCATGGTAGAAAAAGAATAAAAAAAAGCAGAAGAAATGATAGAAATTTCTTGATTTTCATGTGGCACTGATCAGCTAGTAATTTGATGGCCTTGGTTTCTTGTTAATGGACCAAAAACGTAAATTTATCAAATTTGTCAGTTAACTAGAAGCAATATGATGAGCTCTGTTCTTTGCTTCATCTTATTGTGTCTCTCCTCTAGTCAAGCATGTAGTCTCCGCAATACAGTTCTTGTTTAAAGTTCAAACGATTGTCTTGGACGATTTCCTTTGTATATTGTACAATATCCCATTCCTTTCCCAGTTCAAATAAACGTGTTGTGCAAGGATTTTGTGCCTAGAGTTGCCATGCCAATGGATTCTTTAGGCCTGTTTCAAGGCACACCGGATGTTCTACAAAGTTCAATCTGGTCCACGGCAACCTACTATTCAATAATTTGTATATCTACGGTGTGTTTTTTTTTCAAATATATATATATTACCGCTTCTATTATTATCATTATTATTACAGCAAGTATGATTTTTCAATCATAATTTGTTTCCATCTTAAGAAATATAAAGTTTTTACCCTTCCAAACTATCAAGGCTTGAAATTTTCTGGAGACTTGATTTAAATTCCGGAGGGATGGGAATGAGTGGTGAATTTAGGCATTGTGATTCTCAATGCGTAGGCTTAGATTTATTGATCTCCCATTTAATTAATAAGAAAAAAACAGGCTAACACTTGTGAGTATTTTCTATATGGAAGCCCAACTTAAGTCCACAAAGAGCCTCACCATGATTGGCTCTACTCAATTCACTTCAAATTTGCAACAAAAAGTATCACGGAATTCTTTTTGTACAGAGATCAGAGATGCTAGAGCCGCTTAGTTTTCCCCTGTAAAAGCCGAAAGCCTAATGTCAAGTCCCAGGGTTGGACGCCATAAATACTCTCGAGTTTAAAGCCCGTGAACAAAAGAAGCCCAATATGAAATAGTCAAAAGAAGCCCAATCGTAACCACTAGTTAGGCAGCCAGCTCACGTTTGTCACCCTCGCAGCACCGTAATCAGCTGATACTTCTATATATATAATTTTACATTTGCCTTGTTCGATTTGAAGATTGCCCTAGAAAAGTGTTTCTTCGTAGTTTAACTTGCTTTTTTCTAACAAAAAGATTAGATTGTTTTTCGCATAAAAAATATATTAAATTGAAGTGTTTTCTCAATGATTTTAATATAATCATATCAAAATTAAATAAAAAGTTTTTAAAAATATTTTCTCAAATGACATTTTCTTTTACAAAAACACACTATAACTTATTACTAAACATTATTATGTCAACTCATTGCTTCCCTCGTCATCAATTAATTACTTTCATTAAAATGGTTGCTCATTATGTCATCTGGATTAATTTTTTTATAAAAACAATTATTAAAAAAAAATATGCTTATAAAAACAATGTAGATTCATCCTTTTCCCTTTTTATTATTATTTAAAGCTGACTAAATTAATTAAAATAGAGTTTGGTTAACTCAATCAAATTATTTTCTTAATTTAAAATTGACCTTACTAAATTAATTTAAATAGAGTTTGGTTATTTCAATCAAATTAGATATTGCCTGATGAAGTCGGATTTCACATCACAGCTATGTTCTAAAATGTTCAAAAAAAATAAAAACTCACATTTGACATTTTAGCCTATCAAAATATTCATCGAGTGATTTAGCAAGTGTATCTGAATTCTTCCATCCAAGTCTTGTCGGTCCTAAAAAGAATAAAATAAATAAAATCCATCTCAATTTGTAAAAACTACGTCAGGCACATCTACAGCAACAAAGCCTCTGGCTCAACATCTGAAAAACAATAATAGAACAATCACAGGTTATATAACACCACATAGGGACTGAGAGTCAAAATTATACTAGACAAGCATAATTCCATGATACAAATTACAAGCCTTTAAACTTAAAGGACCTTTCTGCCAAGCACATTGGCGATCATCGTTGAAACTGTTCTCCATTTCTTCTGAACACACAAATAACCAAAGAAATACATATAATAAAATTCGAAAAATAACAATATAACAGACAGATTAACAACTTCAAAAACAAAGTGCTCCATGTTTTGTCAGCTACGATGACAGGAGACTTCTTGGATGGCAGCAGATCAACAGAGTTACATGGCAGGCAATGAAGAAGAATGCACAATAGTGGATCCAAGGAGGTCATTGCAGAGACTGCCACCTTCATTGGTCTTGTTCTCTGCTCTTGGGCTGCTTCCCGCACTGCTATTTGAAAGGGAAGCAAACGCTGACTTTTGTAAGACCCCAGTTGGAGATGAACCTATACGAGGACTGTTGTCCCATCTATAGGTCATCAGGTTCAGCGATGACGTGGTCTTGCACTCTGCTGCTGCATTGTTATTGGTGTTGTGCAAGACCTCCCCGAGCGGACCACCCATTGAAGTTCCCCAAGAAATGGGAATCCAGTTGGCTTGCCTTTGGTTTGGTTCGTTGGCAATACCACCACCTCCACCTCCCACTCCCAGTCCCATCTGTATTGGATCAAATTCTCGTGATAATCTCAATGGGGAGAGAGTGACTTTTTCATTGTTTGGGGAGGAAGTAGATGACATGAAGTCTGCAGGAGCCATGGGGATTGAAATCGATAGCTGGGTTCTCTCAGATTGCTGATCAAGTTCAGGCCAAGAAACAGCAGAACGATCAGACTGACTTTTAGGCCAATCATCCATGAATTGGCGGAGGGAGTGCTGTGAAACAGATTCCTGGTCAGTGAGGTCCTGAGACGAACCAAAATTTCTGCAACTCATTAAAGATGAGCTTTTCTGTGAGTGATTGAGGAGGGAGTCGGAGGTGACAAGTCCAAACTCATTTCGTAAGGATTCCCCATATGAGTTTTGTTGTTTTGATATGAAGAATGGAGTTTCTTTAGATTTAAGATCCATGTTGGATCGAAGCATGGACAAGGCTGTCGCATCCTGCGTTCTCTCACCTACATTCTCTTTAGTAAGGAACATCCTGCAAGTTATCCATGAATACAAACCATTAATTACCTTCAAACAAGCCAATTTTGGGTATAAAAAAGAATAAGCTACTTGATCTGAAGACATCAACGAATTCCTTACAAGTAGAATTCCGATTCCCTATTACATAGAAATCCTATGTCACAATAAATAAATAAAAATAAAACCTTCTTTAAAAGGATAGAATGGATTCCACGACAGTCAAGGTTTAAATTCATCTTGCTTTTACCTGCTGAGCGTATTAGAGGCAGAAAGATTAGATGGACTAGCTGCTTGCTGCTGATTATGAGCAATAGTGAGGCTGTCGGACACAGTGCTGCGAAGCCCCACCACTGATGATGATGTAGAAGACGAAGTGCCATTGGCTGGCTTTACAGTGGTGGCGGCTGCAGCGGAATGGCCTGATTGGCCTTCCACAGGCTTTCTTGAACGATGGCGGCCCCTGTTCATATGCCGCTCACAATACTTCTGATCGGCAACTGCATCTCTTGAGCACCGCCATTTCTTTCCATCTGTCCTTCGACACCGTCCTGGCTCCGGATCAGTGTTGCTGGAGAAACCCATATGGAAAGCACCCCATGGCACTGTATTTGCACATTTCACAAGACAAATGGAACACAGATACGAATGTCAGATACAGAAATGATATTTCGATTCCTGACTAATCTGCTGGATACAAATTCGAAGCAGCTAAGAATAGAACTTCCGTGTTAACTTAGATTGAGTGAAACTAAATGGAGTACAGGTATTATAGCTGAAATTTTAGTTCTTTTCAAAGGACTACTGCTTTGGTGATTACTTATTCGCAAGGACTAATAATTAGAGCTCGATTGAATTTCTTTTCACTAAGATGCTAGAGATTCCAGCGGAAATGATCTGTGGCCATGCGTTCAAAGATTTACCATTTAACCACAGGATTAATCTCCACGGAAAAGAAAAGAAAACCCATCTTGCACAAACGACCCCTTCTTCACATACAAAATACAAACACTGACGCACACCTAGACAGACACAAAGGCATGTATGGCTACTTTGTACATCAAAATAGACAGAATCAATTCGAGGGAGAGAAGCAAATCTGGTGGACAAAAAGCAAAAAGAACTTGGAACTCAGTTCTTTATGGAGGAGACAAAACTTACATGTATTGGGCCTGAAAAATCCAGCAGAAAAGCTAGGAAACCCAGCAGAATCAAGAGCTTTTCTAATGGGAAGGAGCAGATTAGATGGTATAGGCACATTTGCTGCTATATACTTGTAGATCAAGGCCTGATGTTCAAGCTCCATCCATTGTGATTGAGTGAATGGCCATCTGGTCTCGGTCAAAACCCCATGCATGCTGGCAGCATTGTAGATACCAGAGCTGTAGCCTGAAAAAACAAACACCAAAAAAAATCAGGTCAAACTATGTAGAAACTTCAACATAAATCCAAAATCTCTTCGTCCGCAGAGAATATAAAATAGAAAAGGTCATGATCTCCTGATGTAGAAAGGAGAAGGAAAGCATGGAAAGTGTCTAGAAGGTTACTAAAAATCAATTTTTGCCTACAAAACTTGAAGAGGCTGAAACATTAATGAGTTTCAGTCTGTGAGAGGCCATGAAAACAAACCATAAAGGTAGAAAGTAAAGCCATGAAAGGGAGAAACAGACGAAATCCAAAACAAAATTTTCTCCTTTTGAGCACACTGGTTCCCTGTGCATGATTAATTACCAGAACCCATCACCCCAAAACAGAAAGGAAGACACAGATGATAACAATTTCTACTTTATCTTGACAAGACTTTTAAACAAGACCACTCCTAGATTTCACCAAAATGACCTCTCGACACCACTAGCACCGGGAATCATACCCCAAATAACAAGCTATTGATCAAATAGACGTTAACAAAAAAACCACAACCCCGTCACCTGTGAGTTCAATAAAAAAAATCATGGGTTCATGCAATGCGCCCCATAAAGCCATGATGTCTGTAGAAGCCACTTGCTTCCACAAAGGAAACCAAGGATAACACTATCATATCCTCGAATAATGAAGCATATCCCACTTATAGGCGAACCCTTAATGGTGTTCAATATGGTACCTGTATTTCTATTATGAGCAGAAGATGTGAGGTGAAAGTACGGCAATGTGCCATTTTGGGAGCTTCTCTCCGCTGAAGGAGCTGATCTGGGATAGGAGAAGCTGAGCATCTGCTGCTGCTGCTGCTGTCCATCAGCGAAGAGAAAGTTGGAGCTAGATTTCAGAAGTGAAGTGTTACTCTGCTCAAGCAGCATTGACTCAGTTTTCGACAATTTAGAGCTCCTCCAATCACCATCGATGTTGCCAGGTCTCTCTTGCTTCAAGAACCCAGATCCGTACAACTTCTGCTTTGCTTCAGGATCTGAGCCAGCAAGAGAAGCAAAACCACTATTACTTGTGTCTGAACCCACCAACCCATCCAAACCCACCTGAACCCCAAAATCCATATAGAAAATCCCAACAGAAACTACAAAACCTCTACGCTAAAGAAACAATACTGAAGAAGCATTAGCCCGTTCGGTAAAAAGACAGGACTTTTAGGTGTTAGGGACAGGTTCATCTTAAGAGCTTCATATGAGAGAGTAGATGATAGATATTAGTTAAAAGCTACAAAAGCTGAAACTGAAAAAACCAGACTGGTTTTTGTTCAAGACTTGATTTTGTTTTTTGGAAAGATAAAAAATAATTGGAGAGAGACAGCGGTGGGGAGGAAACTGACCAGACAAAGCTGGTATTAACTACTCTTATATATTTCAGACAAACTCACAAGAACCTCTGTTCAATAATATTACAGAGAAACCCCTGGAGGAGGGGTGTAATTGACATGGCATAACGAAAAAAACCAAGGGTGTTATTGTCTTTTAGAATCTATAATGGTCACTTTTGTCTCCTGCTAAAACCTATCTTCCAAATTTTTCTTTTGCTACATTCGGTAACGCGGTTCACTGTTTATAATACGTTTTAAACTGTTTTTTACCTAAAACAGTTATTAAGTTAATATTTTTTTATGTTTTTTTTTATAATTTTAATGTTTTGATATTAAGGATAAAAAGATATTTTTTTAATATATTTTTAGTTTTAAAATATTTTTACAAAATAATTTAAACTACTTTAATAAATATATATATCGAGCAACAAAATTTTGTGTTGTCAAACCACTTGATGAAGAAGAGTTAAGTTTTACATAATCAGATTAATTTCAAAATAGAATTAAACCTAATAATCAACGAATTAAAAGATAGAACTTTTATTTACAAGGACAGTATTTATTACTTTTCAAAATATTTTTTATTTTAAAATGCTTTAGAATAATATATTTTTATTATTTTAAAATTTATTTTTAGCTTTAGCACATAAAACAACCTAAAAATAGAAAAACAATAATTTAAAATAGAAAAAATCAAAATTTGTTAAAAAAAGCACTCCCAAACACAGCTATATATAATGAGAGCATCTGTGACTGTAGTCTAGATTATTTTTAAAAGTTTTTTTTATTAGGAAGTATATTAAAATAATTTTTTTTAATTTTTTATATGGTGTTTGAAAGTGAGTTTTAATCTGTTTTTTTATTAAAATTTAAATTATTTTTATTTTAAATTATTTTTTAGTATTTTTAAATTATTTTAATGTGTTAATTTTAAAAATAAATTTTTAAAAATAAAAAAATATTATTTTAAATAAGATTGAAAGTACTTTTTCTCGTAGTGGGAGGTGGAGATGAGAAAGAAATATGGCTTACTTTGCCTTGCAAAGTCCGCTAGCGGTTGCAAATGCGATACACAATGAATCTATTCGCTCTCTCTTTCTCTGTCGTTCATTGATTGGAAAGGCGATGGCAAGTTGGGCTGCATGAAGGAAGATGCATTGCCACGTGACAGACGCCATTGAAAGAAATTCTAATGTCGTCTCATAAAGCCGTACTTACACGCCCCATCTTTATCTCCCCCATCTTTCCCTGTCTCTTTTATGTGAAATGGGCCCATGACATTTGCATCGGGCACCACCTAGATTTTATTACCCTTCCTTTTCTCTCAAATATTAAGATTAATTTAATGATGAAATTATGATTTAATTATGAGTTAATGATAGATTTCTGTAAGTTTCAAGTTTAAACTCTTACTTGGTCTTGATTAAGTTCTTAAATTAAGATTTTTCTTTAATTTTTGTTTTTTTTCTTAATTGATAGTGTCCCATATTTCCATGAGTTGGTTGAGATTGCATAATTGAAGGGACAAATATACTATTAAATCTACCAGCTAAAATGTCTCTAAATTTGAGACACGTATGTTAGTTCTTCCTCAAGCTACAAAAGCGCAACACTGCAGTTTCCATTCCTCACTCTTGCGTGCGTGATGGGAAGCAAATCCAGCACTGACGAGTGCTCCACCCACTCTTCGAGTTGGCATTGATTTCTTAGGCCCCGCTGCAGGACTCAGTAGGAAGCAGACATTGTTTTTATTTCCATCATGAAAGCCTAGCAAGATTTCCACTTTTTTTAAAAAGAGAAAATTGCATTAATGCTCGAAAGTATACATGATAATTCATACGAAAACATGAATAAAAAATCCTTGAAATTAAAATCATCAAGTCTTATTCATGTTTGAACTGGTTGAGTCAACCAAATCGTAAATTTACATACTAGATTATTTAAGTTTAACCCAATTAATATTCAAAATGATTCTATATCAAAATAAAGGTTTGATAACTACGAGCCGGTCATCCAGTTCGGAAAAGAAAAATAAATTCCTGCATGGGAAGAGAATTCGAGAGAATCCATGTAAAACCATAAATAAAAACACGGGAATGATTGAAAGATTTTTAAATAGAAACGTCGTATCGAACTGGGCAGGTCATTGATTTATTGCATGCATCTGGAGCGCAGGTGAGGGGAAAAAAAGGAAATTACAAGGCAGAGTTCACTCTCTGGAAAAACTGAAAAGTCTGAGCTCAACAGTCAAGTTGGACGAACAAATTAGACAACAGAAGAATATAAATAAGAACATGGACGTGCTTATGTTTGGACACACTTTCACGCTGAGGGACATTCTGAAGTTTTGAAGTTCTTGCTGCTTGTCATTGTCACGATAATTGATGTTGTCATCTGCAGTTCAGGTAACCAGCAGCTGGTCCAAGTCCGGGACTCCGAAGAAGTTTCTGACCTTCGGATCATTGGAACGGCAATGCACAGTTTAATCACACATGTTAGAGCTTGTTCAGTGACGCGGCTGCTTCAGCGTCACCGAAATATTTTAATTTCTTTATGTTTCTAAATTATCTTGATATTAAATTTTTTAAAGAAAAAAACCTAAATGTGAGAAAATATCTATTGAAAAACCAGTCATGTAGTAAAGTAGTAATTCCAAAACGGGACTCGTGTGAAAACGAATGCAAAGTTATCATGCGCCCATGGAGATAGCTAGATTGCCTCGTAATTCCTATTAATCTCCCCGTGACTAGGATTTTAGAGATCACGAGTTCAAGAATGTGTGAATACAGTACAAGGCAGAGTTATTCCTCGGCGCAGCGCGCCAACCACAAAGCAAGAGGAGTTGTTTGGATAACGATTGATGTTTACCATTGCTCTTTTAACAATGATCGGAGCATGGTAGGTTGACTTTCCTTTTCAGTGTTCGAACCTCATAAAAAAGTCATGTGTTTGTATGGATGAGCGCCTGACTTAATTTTAAAATGTAAAAATTAGGAAGCAAATAAAAACTGACCCAGTACTAATAAAATCCCACGCGATTCATATTAAAAAAAAAAAAATACAGTCAAGGCATGATGGTGCGAGCAAAAGTATAAAAAAAAACATGAACGATTTTCCAAACAGGAACAAGCATCGTTTTTAATTTAATCGCTCGAGTTAAGTTGGGATTTTATCAACACCTTCCACTCGCTTGAGTTAATTTGTTAAAAATAAATGGGATTGTTTTTACATTCGAGTTGGGTATGAAAATTATTATTTTATATATATTTTTAAATTTACTGGTTATTTTTAGATTGCAATCTTGATTAGATTTATATATTTAATTTAATTTGAGCTTCGTAAATTAAATATATTTAAACCCTCTATCCTTCATTGTAACTCGTGTCACATGACCTTTGAAATTATAATTCAGGAGACTTGTTTGAAAATGGAGAGCTCAATGGAATGTTGGGAAATAGTGGGGAAAGGGTTGATGGTATTGGGAAAAAAGAGAAGAAAAAACAGAAAGATAATTTGACATTGAAAGAAAGATGCCTGGCAGAGGAGGCATGCTCGACGCATCCTTGTCAAGGCTTGTAGCTTAGGAAGACAGCTTGACCTCGGGCCATGCTCCATAATTATTCTTCCACCACAGTGCAAGAGATCCTGTACAAGCTTCTGATTAAATAATTTCGCCACCAAACTGAGTAGAGGTACCTCCACCTCCAAGAAACCTCTCAAACAGAACTGCTAGTTTGGGTTGATGAATATGTCATTATATTATTTTTATTATAAACCTCCAGAAACTGTCAGGAAAAAAAAACACTAGGTATTGCTGGAAATAATATTTAGATGACTATAATTTAAGATAATTTTGGTTAAATTAACTAAAACACGATTTAAAATATAAAACCAAAAGAACTTGTAAAAAAATATAGAAAAATTATAAAGTTCAAGATCTAATAACCTGATGTTAAAAATAAAAACAAAAAATTTCAAAAAAATAATGTCGATGAAGAAAACCCGAGTCAAACTGGGGTAACTTGATGAACCCACAACTCGTGATATGAGACCGGGATAAAAAAAATTTCAAACAAAGAACATAGTAAAAATAAACAAAGTTCAATGAAAAACAAATATTACAAAAACATCGAGTTAACTTTATCAACCTGCTCTTGGAATAACCAAATAAAAAAAAGTGAAAAAGTAACAAAGTTTAAGGAAAAATAATTTAATACAAAATATTAAAATTATATATATATATATATATATATATATATAATAAAATATAAGTTAGACGGAGTTAACTTGATTAATAAGATCAAGATTAAAAAAAAACTAGAAAAAAAAGACCTAGAAAAAAAAAACCAAATTAAATAAAACAACAATGCTAAAAAAAAAATACAAGCTGACCAAGTTCATTTGACCAGTCCATCCTCAAATATAACAAAATAATTTGTTCTCACATCTTGAATTTTAATAGCTAGGAATCTCGATGGTCCGGTGTCCTTTTTTAATGGCCGAGACATTTTTTTTTATCCATTCTTAAATAAGCTATCCATACTAGTATTAGTACATCTACGAGAAGATTAAAAAAATATTACTAGAACCTCTTCCTAATAGTTAACTCGAGATGGCAACATTGAAGCAATCACTATCCAGGCAAAAAACCTCCACAATAAACTAAATATCCATTTTTTCTAATCGGAAGACCTTGAAAAATTAATAAAAAGAAAAAAAAATTATTCCGCCTAAAAGCATTATGTTCAAAGTCGTTCCATTGATTTTCTACAAAGATAACACATATTTATGTTTACTTCACTTTATTTGTAATGATATGTTAAATTTAAATTACATGATAGATTTATAATTCTCTGATATGTTCGTGAGTATAATAAAATACATGATCGAAGACTAAATGTATTGTAATGAAAAAAATAAAAATTAAATTTGATATAAAAATCAAAGGTGAAGTGATAAAATTAAAAAATAAAATCAACTCAATAAATAATTGAGACCAAATACATTGTAATAAAAAAAATAAAAAATTAATTTAATATGATAAACAAATAACTAGAATATTTTTTTTGCAATGGTTAACACCCTTTTTCCTAGGAGAGGGGCGGAGGGAAAAACTTGTGTGTGGAGGTTTGCTATTTGTCAAATGTGAACACACGCTCGCCACCGTGATGTCTCGGAACCACACGTGCCACTGAAATGGTGCAGATAATGTTCACTTGTTGATGTTCGACTAACACGCATCAACTGTTTTAAAATTAAAATAATAATAATATATATTTCAAAAGACCCAATTACTTGTGAACTCACATGTAAATTACAAAACAAATATAATAAAATGCCTAAAGTGCCCCTGCATCCAAGGTTAATGGAGAGTATTTTTAGGGGCATTTAAGTAATTGAGTTGTAAAAAAAAGATGAAAAAACTGAAAAACCCTTGAAACTATGAAAATTATTTTTACCCAATGGTCATTTAGTAATTACATTACATACAAAAATGTGAAAATACTGACGAACTCCCTTCCTTAATGTAATTACCAGTAGGTCCCATTAAAAAGATTTTCTTGCCCCAAATCCAAGTTTGCTTACCAGGATAAATCAGATATTCATTGTTCGAATTCATAATAAATACTTGATTTGATAATCCATAAACTAACTGATCTAACAGCCTAGATTTTTTCCTCCAGAATGGTGTCCGTGCGAGGTTGTAAACTATAAGCTTATATTTGAAAAGTAAATTAAAACTTGAATTTTTTTTATTTAAAACTATAGTGTATGTGAATTAATTGAATATTTTTAAAATTATAATATAGATAAAACCTACTGCGACGAATCTGACGTGGTCCCATATTGAAAAAAAGAAAACGAAGAGGAAAAAACTCATGGAAAGCGCGTGAGGCAAGAGCGAGTTTGCGTGTAGCAGGAAGGGAGACAAACGGGGGGTGCCAATAAAGAAGGCATGAGAGGGAGAGAAACCAAACCATAAACAAACAAAACAAGGCAAAGGTTGAAAAAAGGCAAAGGAAGCACACATCTCTCCGTCATCATATCATCTCGGAATCACCATATCTGCATGTGCTTCATGGAGAGAGAAGGAGAGTCTTTGATGTTGACGTGTCAACAGAGGGTGTGGCCAAGACAGTGCCATGTGGGCCCTCGTAATGACCACTTGCAAATGGTGGTAAGAGATGGTGTTTGTTGGTGGGCTTGGAGAGGGCGAGATGTGGATAGAGCAATTCGCTTCCCATTTGCCGACAGTCATAGGCTGGGCCCACACCGCCCTTTCTCTTTTTTTATTTTTTATTTTTTTCACTTGTCCTCACTTGCGTCATCCCTGTCGTGCCATTTCAGCGGGCCTTTACTCCGCATGGGGCTCACTAACATTTGATATTTTCAAGGCGGTGTGCTGGTATGTGGCGACCCTCATCGCCTTACAATGGTTTCTCTCTTCCATGCACATGACATGAGTAGAGTTGTTCAACACGGCTTTATCCGATGGATTAGCCTAGAAAATTTAATACACCGAGCTTGACCAAGAATATTTTATACTTGGAACTTGATTTAAATTAAATCCAGTA
>Ga0307518_10002003_pt1 | contig 14966 bp, 10 predicted proteins | sample 25_EM_MG_FD_203889 | JGI IMG/M metagenome (GOLD analysis project Ga0307518, IMG submission 203889) | Populus trichocarpa ectomycorrhiza microbial communities from riparian zone in the Pacific Northwest, United States - 25_EM | ecosystem: Host-associated > Plants > Roots > Unclassified | place...
CGCCGCGGCGATCCGGATCGCGAGGGGGAGCCGGGCGCAGCGCCGGACCACACGGGTGACAGCGGGGCCGGCGGGAACGCCGGTGACCGTGGTGAAGAGATCCACCGCCGCGTCGAGCGGGAGCATGTCCAAGTCGACGTGCGTGGCGTCGTCGAGCGCGCTCAGCCTGGACCGGGACGTGATCAGCACGCGGCATTTCGGTTCGGCGGGAAGCAACGGACGCACCTGCGCCGCGCTCACCGCGTTGTCGAGTACGAGAAGCAGGCTGCGGCCGCGAAGCCGGGATCGGTAGAGCGCCGCGCGATCGGCGGGCTCGGCCGGGATGCGGTCCGCCGGGACACCGAGCACACGCAGCAGCCTGTCGTGCACCGCGGCGGATTCACCGGCGTCGTCGCGAAGATCGACGAACAGGCAGCCGTCGGCGAATCCGGTTTCCAGCCTGTGCGCGCAGCGCACCGCGAGTTCCGTCTTGCCGACACCGCCCATGCCGGACACGACGCAGACGCCCCCGTCGGCTTCGAGCGCCGCGCGGATCGCCCGCAGTTCGGCCGCCCGGCCGGTGAAGGAGGACGTCGCCGGTGGCAGGCCGGACGGTCTGACATCCGGCCGTGTCCTGCGCCGCACGGGTTCGGCGGGCAGCAGCGGTTTCAGTTCTCCTTCCGCGCCGAGTTCCGTTTCGCACAACTCCGCGAGTGCCGGGTTCGGCGCGGAAATCCCGGTCTCGACTTTACTGAGGTAACCCTTGCTGTAGTGAGTGCGGGCGGCGAGTTCGGTGAGCGAAAGGCCCGCCGCTTTACGACGGCGACGCAACTCCGCTCCGAACGTGGCTCTCTCGTTCATCGGCACCCATCCTCGTCGGAGGATCAGTATGGCCGTGTGGACGATGTTCCGGCAGTGGCTTCCGTCCGACGGCCGGATCCGGGGATCCGGCCGTCGGACGCATGCGTGTTTCATGCCGTGTCCTCAGCCGAACACGATGCCGAGCAGGGCCAGGATCAGGCCGATGGCGTGGGTCTGCATGGTCAGTCCACCTCCTTTCCGTGTGTGGCGACCACGGGTGAGACCGGGTTCGCGGGCGCGGCCCCCGCCGCGCTGCCGAGCGCCATCCCGATGAGGAGCGCGACCACCCACAGCCAGAAAGCGATCCGTAAGAGCAGCGAAAGCGAGCACTTGACGGTCATTCCGACTCCTTCGGTGAGCGCATGAGGGCAGCACCCGACAACGCGGGAAAACCGCTGGTTGAGGTGTTATCGCCGCGAATTGGGGCGGCTCACCAAGAATGCGTCGCCGGTCCGGGAGCGACAAGGAGTTTCCTGTTTCCCGTATGAGCGGGAAAGGAAAACCCAAAATAACGATCGGCGATACCCGCCGCCACCGGCTGGACACGGGCCGCCGGGCTGGCGACTATTGACGACCGTGCTTGAACCACTAGGGGAGGACTGGTGACCGTCAGCGCTGCGGATCTGGCCGGCGAATTGAAGCTGCTTCGGAGGGGCCGGGGAATCGCGGCCCCTCAGCTGGCCGAACGGGCGGGACCCGCGTTACGCGCGGTCTGCGGCATGTCCGAAGGCGAGGGGAACGCGGCGATCCGGCGGACGCTCGGTGAATGTCTGTCCGGATGGGCGCGTTCGCTGCCCGAGGACCTGTGCACCGCCGTGCTGGCCGCGCTCGGGCTGCACCCGGACGCGGTACATCCCTTCTATCAGGATCGGGTGCGCTGGCTGGCCAGGCATCTGCAGCGCGACGACCGGACCGCCCGCCGCCGTATCGACGACGGCATCGCTCGGCTCGCCGAGGTCGCCGTCACGTCCACAAGCGAATCCGATGAGGGCGAAGCGGCTCAGCCCAGCCGAAGGTGGCACACGGAGGAACTGCGCGTGGCGGTGGCGCTCGACCAGCCGGTGCCGGAGGTCCTCGAATCCCGCCGGATCGTCGCCGATGCCGACGACATCGCCGAACTGGACCTCGCCCTCACCCTGACCGACTCCGTCTACCGGGGCGAGGCCATCGGCAGCGAGGATCTCCGCGTGGACGTGTTCCACGGTGGACGGCTGACCGGACGGGTGATGGAGTCCACCGATCGCGTCGGGCTGGCGTTGCGGTTGCCCAGCCCGCTGAAGCGGCTGAGCAAACACGAGATCGCCCTGCGGTTCCGGGCGGAGTTCAGGCATCCGCATTTCGTCTGCGTCCCGCGGCATCCGGTCGATCTGTTCGATCTGCACGTCCGGTTCGCCCTGCCGGTCCCGGTGGAAGTCGTGCTGCTGGAACGGGTCTTCCAGGACGACGCGAGCGACGAGGCGGCGCGCGGGTTCTCCTTGACGCCGGACGCTTCGGGCGAGGTGCACGTCCAGTTCCGTCATCTGACACCGGGTTTCGCCTACGGGGTGCGCTGGCGGCCGTCGGAGAACTGACCCTGGCCTCGTGGTGGGGCACGTCTCGTGAGTGGTAAGGACGGTTAGAACCGTCCTTACCACTCACGAGGGTCATGACCAAGCCGCGCTCGCCGTGCCCCTCAGTACGCGTTTCGCCGCGATCGCCTTCTCGGACAGTTCGGTCGCGGGGCCGAGCGTCGCGACGATGTCGTCGGCGGCGCCGTCGACCAGTTCGGTGGCCCGCCGGTACTGGTCGCGTCCGCTGAAGGCCAGCGCGAGGCCCAGGTCGAGCCGGCTTTCGAGGGTTTCCGGATGGGTCGAACCCAGCAAGCGGATCTGTGGCTGGAGGATCTCCTCGAGGAGATCGGCCTGGCGGGCGAAGTCGCGCAACTGTCCGTGCGCCAGGGCCATGCCGTGCCTGATCCGGTACCGCAAGTGGTTCTCGCCACCGAAGACGCGGAGCACGGTCCGCTCGGTCGAGCTCAGCGCCGGCAGGGCCCGGTCCGGCTGCCCCCGCAGCAGAAGCGCGCGGCCGGCCAGTGCCGCGGCGGTCAAGGCCGCAGAGCTCTCCGTGCCGTGTCGCCGTCCATATCGGCTTTCGAGTTCGCGTAGTACGGCGAGGGACCGGTCCGGGTGGACGTCGCGGAGGTCGAGGGTGATCGTCGCCTCCGCCCACAGCAATTCGGCTTCGGCACACCGGAAGTGCCGCACCCTGCCGGTGGAGTGGTACGCCGCGATCACCTCCGCCGCGACTTCGCGTGCCCGCCGCGGCCGGTCGTCGAGCAGCAACGCGCGGGCGTATTCCAGCAGGGCCGACGGCAGGAGCGAGTCGTGTAGCTCCGGCAGGACCGTGTCGAGCGAGGCGATGGCCTCTTTGGCCCGGCCTCGGAGACGCAGGGCTTGCGCCCTCGCCACGACCGCTTCGCCCCGGCAGGGGGACTCGTGCCAGAACGTTCGTTCACCGGCGCCGTAGTCGCCTTGACAGTCGAATGCCTGTGCGGCGACCAATCCGGCCGCGCACCGCTCGTCGTCGCCGGACGCGGACAGCAGCGCGTGCCTGGCGTGCCGCACGGCCTCCGGGTACAGCCCGCAGGCGATCTCCACCCGGGCGGCCGTCGTGAAGTCCGTGCTCGTGGCGCCTTCGGTGGACAAGATCGCGGCATGGATCTCACCTGCGGCGAAGAAGTCCCGGTGTCGTTCGTGAGCGGCCGCGACCGGGCGCAGCAGCCGGAGCCTGAGCGCCGCGGACGTGCGCTCGGCGAGGGCGCGGGCATGCTGGAGGAGGAAGTCCCGGTACTCGGCGCGATCGTCGGAAAGCAGCCGTAGCAAGGACTTCGCCGCGGACTCGGGAAGATCGCCCGGATCGAGTCCCGCCCTGGCCACTTCCGCCACGAGGGGTTGCAGCCGCAACCCGCCGTCCACAAGCGAGGCGACACCTCGTTCCTCCAGTTCGCCGACGGCTTCCGCGGCACCGGCACCGAGCACGTCACGGGCGATGCTGAGCGGAAAGGGGGCCGGCGCGAGCAGCGCGCCCAGGTGGACGATCCCGGTGGCGACCGGACCGCAACCGGCGAGCAGGCCGCGGATCGCCGGTGGTGCCGTGTCCGGACGAGACACGGACGACTCGGTGCCCTGCCGTGGTGCGGCCAAAGCGTTGGCGCGCAGCGTGATCGGATGCCCGCCGCAGTGTTCGACGAGCCGGAGCACCGCATCTCGTTCGGCGTCGTCGGCCGGGGCATGGTGGTCGCTGAACAGCCAGAGCCCTTCTGCCGGTGACAACCCGGCGAGGTCCAGCGCGGCGACGTCCCATGGGGAATTCCGGCTCACGAGCACCGTGGACACCGCGGGAGTGGGGAGGAGCAGCCGTTCGAGCAGGTCCGGAGGGAGTTCTGACGGTATGTCGTCGATGAGGACGAGCACGCGACGCCCCTCGGCGCCGATCCGTTCGGCCACGTGGTCGCGCAGCCGGTCGAAGTCGACGCCGGAAAGGTCGGTGCCCAGCCGATCCCCGGCCGCGCGGGCCAGCGCGAGGTGGAACTGGGACAGGACCTCCTCCGGCGCGTGCTGCCCGAACGGGCCCAGCCGCAGGACACCGCCGTCGAAGGTGTGCCGGAAGAGGCGGGCGTACTGTTCGGTCAACACGGTCTTGCCGACACCCGGCAGGCCTCGCACCATCAGGACCGGGTGCGCCTGCAGGCCACGATGGATCGCCTGGAGTTCGCGATACCGCCCGACCATCCGGGCCGGGCGCCCGCGGCGAGCGTCGGCCACCTTGCGCCGGACGAGCCCGACGAAGGCGGGCAGGTTCCGCGGATCGACCGCGTGTTCGCCGTCCGCCCCCGGATCGACGACCAGGACCCGGTCGGCACGTGGGCAAAGGACCAGCACGGGTCGTGAGTTCGCGAGCGCGTCGGAGAATTCGTCGACGGCGGTGTCCCGGAGAACACGGAGTCCCGCGTCGCGAAGAGCCGCTTCCCATTCGTCGATCGGCGCCGCGCCGTCCGGAGTGAAACACAACAAGACATCGAAACGATCCGTCATCCGCGCTCTCCCCGTGATCGTGGCGATTCGACAGCGCAGGGATCGATCCCGGGGACGGTTTCGCTACCGATGATCGCGCCGTGGCGAAAGCTGTCCTTGATCTGCCCGCTTTCCGGCGAACGGCAACGGACAAAATCAGGACAACAAACCCCGGTGCGCAACGCCGTCCGCGATTTCCTCGATTATCGGGCATTCGGACCGCGAACGCCCGGGAGAGAACATGGGAATCGCCCTTGACACCACGAGCGAGGGAAACGGCACGTCCGGTGTGCTGATCCTCGTCGTGATCGCCGTTGTGTACCTGGGCTATATCGCCTTCAAGAGACACGGATTCAGGCCGCGGCGGGTGGAAACCACCCTGACCGGGCACCAGTTGCGGCAGGTGTTCAAGAAGAAGATCGCGAGGAAGGGCTGGTCGGTCGCGGACGACGGCAACCCGATGATCGCCCGGTCCGCGGAATCCGACGGAGTCCGGCAGGGGATCTCCCTCAAGATCTCCGAGGCGGACGGGCGCACCGTCGGCGAGCTGGCCGCGATCCTCCACAAGAAGAAGGTCTTCGGCGACACGGCGAAGGCGTACAGCCTGCGGTGGCGGATGAACGCCTTCATCGCGCAGGTGCGGCGGCTCGATTCCACCGCGAAAGTGATGGGCTGATCCGATGTCGACCATCGACACCCGCCCGAGTGACGGAGAAGTCCGGGGATACCGCACTTTGGACACCCTCCCGCGCCCGTCGGGCCGGCTGACCAAAGAGATGCTCGATCCGCTCGTCATGGCGGCGAAGGCCGGTGACGAGGACGCCGTCGAAAGACTGCTGGCCGTCGTCAAGCCGATGCTGGTGCGCTATTGCCGCGCGCGGATGGGCGGGCGCGACCTCTCCTACCTGTCGGCCGACGACGTCGCGCAAGAAGTGTGCCTCGCGGTCTTCAAAATGCTGCCGGTGTACGAGGATCGTGGCGGCTCGTTCCTCTATCTCGTGCGGGCGATCGCGGCCAACAAGGTCGCCGACGCCTTCCGCGCGGTGTCGCGTGACCGGTCCGATCCCGTGCCCGAGCTGCCGGAGGCCGGGCCGGTCCGCAACGAGCCGGAAAGTCACCTGCTCGACGTCGACCTCGGCGCGCGGCTGGGCAGGCTCGTCGCCCGGCTCCCGAAGCTGCAGCGGGAGGTGCTCACCCTGCGGATCGTCGTCGGGCTGACCGCCACCGAGACCGCGGCCGCGCTCGGGCTGTCGCCGGGGAACGTCCGGGTGAAACAGCACCGGGGCCTGGTGAAGCTGCGCGAAATGGTCCAAGAGGAGGGCGACTTCTCTTGAGGCGACCCGCAAGTCCGTGAAGGCCTCCTTGAGGGACCCAGAGTCCCTCAAGGAGGCCTTCACGGACCGGGCCTTATGTCAGGAAGGGGTCGCCCCACGCCAGTTCCGGCAGCCATTTGCTCTCCGTCGTACCCGGACGGTGGAATTCCAGCCGGAGCCGCAGGACACCGGTGACGCCGACATCGATCAACGCCGGTCTCCCCAGCGCCACCTTGACCTCCGGTGACGGCCGTCCGTCGAGGACGACGCGGAAGTGTCCGACCTGGAAGGGCTCGGCCGCGTCGTCGAGGACGCCGGCCATCGCGGTGAATCTCCGGTAGGCCATCCCGAGGTCCACTTCGACGAAGGCGAGCCGTTCCGCCGCCCGCAAGACGATGCTGTCCTTGTAGTGCACGTCGTTGATCCGCGCGCGTTCGGTCCGGATACCGTCGCTGCACGCCCGCCATTCCAGGCCGGTCGCGACCGAGGTCTTGCCGGGGCCGGCGGAGTTCGCCGCGCCGCCGCGCCACTGGCCGCGTTCGGGCCGCTGGTGCCGGGCCCTGCCGGTGATCGCGGCCAGGAGATCCTCCACACCCTCCTCGGTGAACACGTCGACCGGATATCTCGTCGTGGAGTGCGGGTTGAGGAAGTTCGGGATGTCGTCGACGGACTGCTGGGGGAACACGACCGGAAGGATCCGCTTGATCTCGCCGCCGAGATCCCTCGTCAGGCGATCGCGGATCCGCGCCGCCTCGAACTGGGAGCCGCGCCCTTCGTCGAACGCCGCGTTTCCCTCGGCACGGCGTTTGTAGTCCGGCGAGGCGATCACGACTACGAAATTCGCCGTGTCGAGGTGCTTCAACGCCCATAACGACCAGTCGCGGCGTTCGCCGTCGTCCCATTGATCAAGGTGCACTTCGAGACCGATCCTGCCGTGCAGGAAATCCGCGAAGCGGCGGACCCGTTCCTTGTGCTCCGGTGAATCATGTGCGTAAGTGACGAACACATGCGGTGGCTCGTTGTCGGCCATCGAAACTCCTGTCGGTGAAGGGCGCACTGCCCGCCGGATGGTCGCATTCTCGACGATCGAACGCGCGGGACAGCCATTGTCGCCCGCTTGTCATCTTTCTGTCTTTCGCGGACTCTTAGGCGACGCCGTGTCCAGTTTTTGTCGTGTTTTTGTACCTTCTTGAGAGTGTCTTCGGCCCCTACGATCGGTGCTGTCAAAAGGATCCGGGTGCGAAGGGGCGATGGCGCTCGTGTACGAGTACGACGTGTTCATCAGCTATCGCCGAGGCGGAGGCGACGCCCCGGACTGGGTGCGGAATCACTTCCACCCTCGGCTGCAGAGACTTCTGGACGACAATGTCGACTACGACGTCAAGATATTTCTCGAAGACAGTGTCGCCGTGGGCGGGAAGTGGCCTCAGGAAGTCCGTGACGCGTTGCAGCGTGCCCGGATCCTGATCCCGGTCTGTTCCCCGAAGTACTTTCGCGACGAGCGGTGCCTGGCCGAATGGCACACGATGGCGAAGCGGGAGGAAATCGTCGCGCGGGACGGCGTGACGAAGGCGGGCCGGTTGATCTATCCGGTGATCTTCAGCGACTCGGATTACTACCCCGACTGGGCTCACGAACGCCGGATGCGCAGTTTCCGGGACTGGAACAAACCGCATCCGCAGTACCAGAAGACCCCCGAGTACATCGAGTTCGAAGACGAGCTGGGGCGGATGGTGGAGGAACTGGTGGAGATCATCGCGCAGGCACCGCCGTGGTCTCCGGAGTGGCCGATCGAAACACCGCCACCCGATCCGCCACGACCGTCGAAGCTGCCGAGGTTCTGACCCATGCCGGGAACCGTGGTCACCTTCTACTCCTACAAGGGCGGTGTCGGCCGGAGCTTCACCTTGGCCAATATCGCCGTTCTCCTGGCACGCTGGGGATATCGGGTGTTGTGCCTGGACTGGGATCTCGAAGCGCCCGGTCTGGACACCTACTTCCGGCCGATGATGAGCGCGCCGCCGTCGGGCGGCGTCGTGGACCTGATCGACGACTTCCGTGAAGGCAGGCTGACTCCGGGCGCGCATGCGACCCGGCTCACCGGGAAGGTGAAGCTCGACGTCATCACCGCCGGCCGCGGGGACGACGACTACGTCCGGCGAGTACAGGATCTCGACTGGGAAGGCTTGTACGAACAGGGTTTCGGCGACTACCTCGAACAATGCCGTGAACAGTGGACGGCCGCCTACGACTACGTCCTCATCGACAGCCGCACCGGGATCTCCGACATCGGGGGCATCTGCACCGCCCATCTTCCGGACCGGCTCGTCGTCCTGTTCACGGCGAACGTGCAGAGCATGCGGGGCGCGGTCGACATCGCCGAACGCGCCAACGCCGCGCGCGACCGGATGCCCTACGACCGGCCGCAGTTGACCGTCCTTCCGGTGCTGTCGAGGTTCGACGCCCGCGAGGAGTACGCGCGCTCGGAGGAGTGGCGGCGCATCTGTCTCGAAGAGACCAAGGACCTGTTCCGCAGCTGGCTCGACCGCGACGTCTCGCCGGACGTGATGTCACGCCATCTGACGCTGCCGTATGTCTCCTTTTGGACATTCGGCGAACAGCTCCCGGTGTTGACGGAGATCAGCCCGACCGCCGACCAGATCAGTTTCGCGCTGGAAACGGTCGCGTCGGTCGTCGCGCACGACTTCGACCGGACGGACCTGCTCGCGGAGAACCGCGACGCCTACGTCGCCGCCGTTCGGGCGGAGAAGCGCACCTTCACCCACGACGTCCGGGTCAGCACGACCAGGCCGACGATGTACCTCGCCGAAGAACTCATGAAATACCTGGTGGAGCTCGGTGTCCGGCCGGTGCTGTCGTTGTCCGGGGAACGGTCGCTGCTCGAAAAGACCGCGGACGACGCGAAACACCTGTGCCTGATCGTCGACCGCGAGGTGAGCCGGTGGCAGTCGGCCGAGGTCGAACTGTTCCTGCACCGGACCCTCGGGCAGGACCGCCGCGTCGTCCCGGTGCTCACCAAGGGAACCGAGCCGAACAGCCTGCCGGGGTACGTCGGCAATCTGCGGCATCTGCGGTTCGGCCCGTCGCGTGGGCCGATGGAGATCGCCCAGAACCTCGTGGACCAGCTCAGCGGGACGACGGCACTCGTCGAACCGGGCGATCTCGACGTCGCCGGCGTTCTCCGGCAAACAGCACACGCCCGGCTGCGGCCGCTCATGTGGGGATTCGTGGACGAGATCGTCGCCGAACTGCAGATCGCGATCGGCGCGGGGGACCGGGCACGGGTCCAGGACCTCGCCGACGAGCTCATGTCGGCCACGCGGGTCCGCGCGACCGACGCGGCACCGGGACATCGCGTGCTCGCCCCGCCGGAGACGCGGGAGGCGATCGAATGGGCCGTGCGCACCTCGGAGGCCAGGGTGACGCGCCAAGGATTCACCGGATTTCTCGATCAGCGCTAATCACGTACGGAAGGATCACGGATGACGGATCGATTGGGACAGAAGCAGACCGCGGCGATGCTCGTGCTGATGGTGGTCGCCCGCGAGATGTCGAATCCGGAGCTGGACGAGATGGTGGGTTTCAAACTCGACGGGAAGGAACGCCGTCAGCTCAACGAACTCGATTTCGTCGCCAGCGAGCGGCGCGGACGTCCCTTCTACCACGAGCTGACCGAGCGCGGCTGGGCCTGGTGCGAGGAGGAATTGAGCCAGGGAGAGGCGCCGCCGCCCCGGAGCAGCCTGGGCAGTGCCCTGTATGTCGTGCTCGGCGGGCTCGGCAGACATCTCCGGCGCGAGAAGCTCCGGCTCGCCGACCTCTTCATGCCCGAGGTCGACCTGACGGTGGAGGAGATCGAGTCCCGGATCCGGATCGCCTACCGCAAACTGTCCCGTTCGCCGCGTGACTGGGTCGCGCTGGTGGAGCTGCGGCCGATGCTCGGTGAAGCGTCCACTGTGGACGTCGACGCGGTACTGAAGGAGCTCAGCCGGTCGGGACAGGCGCATCTGGTGCCGGAATCGAATCGCAAGGCGCTCACCGCCGCCGATCACGAGGCGGCGATCCGCATCGGCGGTGAGGACAACCATCTGATCTCGATCGAGGCGCCGTGATGGACGAGCTGAGCGCGCTCGCGGCCCTGCGGTTCGACTGGGCCGACACCCCCGATCACGTGTGGCGTGATTCGCCGTATCACGTCGACGGCCTGCACACCGGTGTGCTGAAGCAGGTCAGCTCGGGGATCAAGGAGGCCGTCGCCAGTGACGGCCCGAGCCCGATCGGGCTGGTCCTCCAAGGGAAGAAGGGCGTGGGCAAGACCCACCTGCTCGGCCTCGTCCGGAAACAGGCCCACGACGCCCGCGGCTACTTCTTCCTCAACGACCTCACGGCGGGCGACGCGTTCTGGGAGAACACCGCCGAGGCGATGCGCCGGGGGCTTTCGCGGCTCGACGGCTCCGGCGTCCCTCAGCTCACCAGCTTCCTGCGACGTGTCTGCCTTCGCGCGAGCATCGACGCGAACGTCACCAAGAAGATCCTGGACGGGCGTGGCCTGTCGAGGGCCGACGTCGACACGTTCATCGACGGCCTGCGCGCTCTCGATCGGGACGTCGCCAGGGAATGCGCCGACACGGCACGGGCGCTGGTGCTCTATGCGAGCGAAGACCCGAGCAAGAACTACGTCGGGGACGACTACCTCGGCGTGTTCCCGGAGTCGAAATCCGGGGACCGCCGCAAATGGGGGATCCGGTCGGACCCCAAATCCGCGAAGACCCAGGTCAAGAACATCACGCGGCTGCTCGCGCTCACCGGCCCGATCGTGATCGCCGTCGATCAGCTCGACACCCTGGTGGCCCGGTCCGCCGTCGGCCAGCGGCAAGTGCGGGACAGCGACGAGCAGGACCTGCTCGTCGCCCAGATCGCGGACGGGCTGATGGGCCTGCGGGAAGTGACGAGAAGGACCATGACGGTCCTCGCGTGCCTCCCCGGTACGTGGGAGCTGCTCAAGGAGAAGGCCACCGACACCGTCCCGGATCGCTTCCGTGAGGCCCTGATCCTCGGCCGGGTCACCGATGCCGAAGTCGGCAGGGCCTTGGTCGAGAAACGCCTCGGAGTCGCGTACGAGGCGATGAAGTTCGTGCCTCCCTACCCCACTTGGCCGGTGTCCCCGTCGGCCTTCGACGGGGAATGGGAGGAGATGTCGCCGCGAGACGTCCTGAAACGGATCGGTGCGCATATCGACGCCTGCGTCCGGGCGGGCCGGGTCATCGAACTGACCACGTTCGACGAAGGCGGTGTGCGGTCGGCCGGACCGCCGCGTCCGGCGATGGCCGCCGATCGGTTCGCGGAACTGGACAAGCGGTTCGAGGAACATCGCTCGGAGGCAGACCCGTCGGCACTGCTGGATCCGAAGGTCGAGGACAAGGTGATGCCCCGGCTGCTGTCCGCCGCGATCCGGGGCTGGATCACCGAGGTCGGGGACGACAACCTGGAGTGGGTCTACGGGGCGAAGAGCGATCGCAACGAGCTACACGCCTGGCTCACCCGCACGGTGGACGAAGCGTCCGACCTCGAAGAGCACTGGGCGTTCCGGGCGATCGCGGCGTCGCATCCGATCGCCGCGTTGCACCGGTTCCGCAAGGCGCGGTCGGCGGCCGGGGTCCGGAAGGGCGCGGAGAACCGGCATCTGGTGCTGCTGCGCAACCCGGCGTGGTCGGGAGGGGTGAAGACCCAGGCGGAACTCAAGGAATTCTTGAAGGAGGGCGGCAAGTCCCGGGGAATGTCCGATGCGGACATCCGCACGTTCTGGGCGCTGGACAAGATGTTCGCCGAGGGAAGCCGGGAACTGCACGAATGGCTCGTCGACCGGCGGCCCGCCGGCCGGTCGGAACTCCTGTCGGAGGTCCTGCCGGAACCGTTGCCCCGGGCGGCGTCCACCGAGACGCACGCCCCATCGGCTGACGGCGAGATCACCGTCGGCACTGTGTCCGGCAGCGGGAAACCGGTCCGGATCGACCTCGCGGCCCTGCGCAAGCACGCCGCCGTGTTCGCGGGTTCGGGTTCCGGGAAAACGGTGCTGCTGCGGCGGATCGTGGAGGAGTGCGCGCTGCAGGGCGTTTCCGCGATCGTGCTGGATCCGAACAACGACCTCGCCCGCCTCGGCGACGCCTGGCCGGAGCCGCCCGAGGCCTGGGGAGCGGACGACGCCGAGCTGGCCAAGCGCTATCTGGCCGAGACCGACGTCGTCGTGTGGACGCCGGGGCGGGCGGGCGGCAGGCCGCTCGCGTTCCAGCCGTTGCCCGATTTCGCCGGTGTCCTCGACGACGAGGACGAGTTCAACGCGGCCGTCGAGGTCGCGGTCGCGACGCTCGCACCGCAGGTGAAACTGACCGGCAGCACGGGGAAGGCGACCGTCGGGCTCGCCGTGCTGCGGCAGGCCGTCGTGCACCACGCCCGCACCGGATCACGGAGCCTGCCCGAACTCATCGAGGTGCTCGAAGACCTGCCCGACGGGGTGAGCACGTTGAACGACGGGCGGAAGCTGGCGGCCGAGCTGGCCGAACTGCTGAAGGCCTCGATGGTCAACGACCCGCTCCTGGCGGGCGGCGGCGAGCCCGTCGACCCGGCGCTCCTGCTCGCTCCCGGGGAAGGCAAGCGGGCCAGGGTTTCGGTGATCAGCTTCGTCGGGCTGCCTTCGGAGAAGCAGCGGCAGAACTTCGTCAACCAGCTCCAGATGGAACTTTTCGCCTGGGCCAAGCGGAATCCGGCCGGCGACCGGCCGCTCGGCGCGCTCTTCGTGATGGACGAGGCGCAGATGCTCGCCGCGTCGGGGACGCTCACGGCGAGCACCCGCAGCACCATCGTGCTCGCCTCGCAGGCGCGGAAGTACGGTCTGGGACTGCTGTTCGCGACGCAGGCGCCGAAGGGCCTGCACAACCAGGTCGTCGGCAACGCGATGACGCAGTTCTTCGGCAGGCTCAACAGCCCGGCCCAGATCGCCGCCGCGAACGAACTCGCCAGGGCCAAGGGCAGCCCCGTCGACGACATCTCGCGGCTCGAGCGCGCCCAGTTCTACGTGTCGGGGGAGGCGTTCGGCTTCCAGCGGGTGACCACGCCCCTGTGCCTCACCCACCATCCGGCCAGCCCGCTCAGCGTCGAGGAGGTACTTCGCCGTGCCCGCGGCGAAACCGACTGATCCACCACCCATACGTCTCATCAACTGTGCTCGCTGGAAAGGATTTCGCACCATGGCAGGAATCTTCATCACCGCCCGAGCCGGTGACGGCCAGGACCGGTTCCGCGGTCTCGACCGGAGTCTCGGTCACGTGTTCGGCAAGGACCGGATCGTCCGGTCCGGTGACGCCGCCTCCGTGCTGGTGGTACCGATCGGCGCCGAAGGGCTCGACGACGCGGTCCAGGAAGAGATCGCCGAGGCCTCGCGGCTCGGGAAGAAAATCGTCGCGGTCCTGGCGGACGACGCCGTCATGCCCGGGGAAATCACCGCCGATTCCCACCGGCGGATCGGCGGACGCACGGCAGGGCAGGACATCGCGGGCCTGATCACCGAACTGACCCGGGTCGCCCCGGAATTGGGCATCGGTGTCGTCCCAGGCCTCGAAGACCTGGCGGAGTGGCTCGAATCCTGGCGGGACGAAACGCGTCCCGTCCTGCCCGAGACCCTCCCGATACTCGGCCGCGCCCGCGAAATGGACCGGCTGTGCGACTGGCTGGACGCCGAGCCGTCGGTCCTGCCCGTGTACGCGGGCAGCCGGACCGAGGCGTCGGCCTTCGTCGCGACCGCGTTGGCGGCCCACCGCCCGGGGATCCGGGCGGTCAGGGTGTCCAGCCCGGAAGCTTGGCGTCAGTGCCGTGACCTGGACGGGCCGTTCGTCGCCGTCGTGGACGGCGTCGAGGTGGGGGAGGAGACGGTCGGCGGCCATGTCGTCGTGGTGCGGAGCACGCCGGACCGCGACGGCGCCGATGTCCTGGTGCTGCCCCGGATTCCGCGCGACGAGGCGGCGGAGGCGTTCGCGGCGGCCGGGGTCCCGTCCGCCGACGCGACCGCTTGCGCGGACTTGGCCCGGCGGAGTCTCGGTGCCCTGCGGCGCAAGCTCGCCGTCGCCGGTGACCTCCCGAAGTGGGTGAATCCGCTGGAGCGCGATCTCGCCGCGCCGCTGCTGCTGATCGGCCGCTGGTCGGCGGGGTCGCGGCACGATCTGGAGGAGATCGCCGCGATCGCCGGCCGGGAGATCGACGAGCTCACGCGCTTCTTCGCCAGGGCCGGGACCGGCGACGATCCGCTGCTCGCCCGCTCGGGCGACGTCGTCCGGCTGGCGGATCCGCACGACGCCTGGGCGCTTCTCCACGGCAGGCTGAGCGCGCAGGATCTGCGGCGCTGGCACGAAGAAGCCGTCAAGGTGCTCACCGAGCGGGAGCCGGGTCGGAAATGGTCGGCGGAAATGCGGCACGGGTTGGCGCGGAGCGCGGCGCTCCTGGCGGCCGAGGGGGAGACGGCGCTGTCCGGCGGTGTCACGGGCGCCGACCACGCCACGCGGCTCGTCCGCGAAGTCCTCGCGCGGGCCAACGACGACGGGGACGGAGCGCTCTGGCGGTCGCTCGCCGACGTGCTGCCCTTGCTCGCCGAAGCCGCTCCCCACGAGTTCCTCGGCGCCGTCGATCACGCGCTGACCAGCGATCCGTCGCCGCTGAGCGGCACTTCCGACGGGCTGATCGCGGTGCTGGAGAC
>Ga0307518_10002004_pt1 | contig 14956 bp, 10 predicted proteins | sample 25_EM_MG_FD_203889 | JGI IMG/M metagenome (GOLD analysis project Ga0307518, IMG submission 203889) | Populus trichocarpa ectomycorrhiza microbial communities from riparian zone in the Pacific Northwest, United States - 25_EM | ecosystem: Host-associated > Plants > Roots > Unclassified | place...
TTTTTTGTTTTTGTTTTAAAGTAATTTTTTAATGTTTTGAAATAATATGTTGATATTAAAAATAAAAAATATTTTTTTGATATTTTTTTAAATAAAAAATATTTTAAAAAATAACTATCCAAACACAAAAAAAAAAAAAACTGAAAAAAATCAATACATCAATAAATAATATAATTAAGACAAGATATATCCTATCTCCATTCTCCTCGACGAATCTAACAAAATTTAAGTAACAAGACAAGTGGACATCCACGTGGCTTGTCCAAACCCAACCTCCACTGGTAGAAGCCACCTCATCAACACAACCGGACCTTCCTAGATCCTTCATGCACAAGGTGAGCTCCCAGCTCCCTCCAGAGAAGTCCCATCAGCTCTACACATGTTGGAGCTTGGAAACTCATGTCCTAATGTCCACTCCTAGACATCAATTAATTAAATAATGTTCACCTTAATCTCAGCCCTCCGCGCATGTCATCTTCCATGTGCCCAGCTACCAATGGACGGTGGAGATATCTTTATCCAACTTGCAAATCATTACTGGACCAAGTCAACCTCCACCACCTTCCTTCCTTCCTTCTTTCCAGATATTTCTAGGAATTTAGGATTTCCTTCACCCTTTATAGTTTATATACCTCTCATCTCTCCTCTCCCTCTCTCAATCCAATCCAGTCCAAGCAAGAAACCCTCGAAGAAGAAGAGCCCTTTTCCTTGAAATCTCAAAAAACAAACGTTGTCAAGCCTTAAGAATACAATCTTTGATTGGTTGCTTGGTTTTTGTAGCAAAAGAAGAAGAAACAAACCGAGCCCACTTCTTTGGTTTGAGGTTCAATCATGATGATGTCTATGTTCAGTTCATTTGATGCCCTATGTGCAGAATCATTTGGACAGAAGCCCAACTTCTCGTTCAGTGCTCCCAAAGAAGGGAACAGGCCAGAAGTTGAGTCTATGAAGAAGAGCTTGATGTCTGAAGGGAACAAGGACAAGTCATCTGCATCGTCAAAATCACCTCCTGCAAGCATTGACAAGTCATTACAGCAACAGAAGAGGAGACTAAGGTTTGCTCCGGAGTTGGATGGAGTTCACTGTTTTGAGACAATACTTCCTTACTGAGCCTTCATTTCTTCACTGATTTTTGTATATATTGAGCATCTTTAATTCAATTTTATGATCGAAATAAATTCATTAATAAAACTCAGAGCTGTTTCTTAGTGATTGAATAGATTCATTAGTAAATAAATAAAAGACAGTATTGAGGAGGGAAAGGAATTGTCAATTACATATCAATTATGAATTGCTCTGATCTTGGAGTTTCTGATCTCCACTCTCCAATGAAACTTGGGAATCCACACAAGGACCATGGTAATTGACTCTTTCAACAGAACAAATTTCTTACAAATATCATCGTAGTTGCGGCTGATAACGCATTCATCTGGCAGAGATGGTGTTCTGAGTGTTTCACTGCTAAAATCAAGTGACAACACAACTGGACAGCCATCTTTACCCTTTACAGAGCAGTGACATATCCATTTTTGCTGGAAAAGTTGTTAAAAGGATAATAAATAGTAAGGTACTGATTTGATTGTGCCCGGCACTGTTACATCAAGTTTTTTCCAAGAGTCCTTCCCCAGGCTACATATTTCTACTTCATGTTTACGAGTCCACCAGTATAAATCATTAAAATCCCAGATTAGAAGAATTCTAATTATCTTGAAATCATTGGTTTTTGAAGCAAAACCAAATCCAATGCCGGCTAACAATTCATTACCAGACACCAGGAAGATGTGGCCGCAGCAGCTGCACGAACCGTGTCGAATACGAAGACAAATCAAACCATAATAAGAACCCACAATTTCTACTTTTATATATCTATAAATACAATGGTTTATGATGATCATACGAGATGAAGGAGAAAATCCTTACTGATTTTGTCTCGGCGTTTACTAAGGAGACGATGGATTTTTATTTTCACATCATCATCATAGTTAAAAAGATGATTTCTGTAAATAATATTTGGGTTAGAAAGGAGAGTGTACCAAGATTTGCAGACACACCTGAACCTTATGGAAGACCTGACATGCAGCCTTGTTAAGATACAAATCACCAAATCTTCAGGCAAAAAATCAATCATCGTGTATGTTCGTGCTCAATTTTCTTCTCCAAAATCCTGAGAAACCTTTGACAGAGGAAAGAGTTATGACTTATGAGGCTCTCGTTATTTTGGTTTGTGGTTAAGATTTTGCGATCTTAAAGATGTGAGTATACTTGTTGTAGTCCATATATAGGGTTTGTCAATTCAATGTGATTGATTTAGAAAGCTTATTAATCACATGACAAAACATGAAACCAGTTTCGTATTTGTAACAGAAAGATTTTCCCGCATCCCTGTAATTTACCATGGCAATTGACTCCTTGAACACGAAAAAGTCAGTCCAAATACCAAAAGGGTTGCTGTAGTAGGGGAGGCCGATAATGCAATCATCGAGCGGCAGGGGTGTTGTCTTGAATGTTTCGCTGCTCCAGTCACAATTGAATAACCATCTTTATACCAATGACATGATGCTCCAATACTTTTGCCGGAGAAGTTGGTAGAAGGGAAGCTGTAGGGTTTATGTGATGACACCGCTAATGTTTCATCAAGTTCTTTCCAAGAATCCTTCCTCAGGCTATATATTTCAAATTCTTAGGTGACAGAGATGCTCTCCTTCATCCTCTAAGATTAGAAGAATATGAATATCTTGTAATCATTGGTTTTTGAATCAAATCCAAATCCAATGCAGAGGAACGACCTTTGTTTCATGAGTCACAGGGTTCTTCGGAACAATAGTAGAATAATTCTTCATCAGAAGACAAATCAAACAATTTCAGACAGAACCCACAACTTTTATATGGCTACCTTCATAGATTTTCTCGTCAGGAAATCATAGTAAAGTTTGAGTCCAAGGCATGTCAAGCTTCACATCATACGACAGGAAGGAGAAAGCATTACCCTGACGTCTGATCTTGTCCCGGCGTTAGATGCAGCGACGAATCCAGGATTTAAAAACTAGATGGGTTATTGTTATATTAAAATAAAATAAGTATACAAGATAGGAGTACATAGTAAGTTAATTTTATCATTATAATACATATTATACGTTTAATGAAAATACAATAAACTATTATCTAAGTTGTGTACTATGTTTTTTTATCAAATAAATTTTTTTAATTATTGATTCATCATCTATACTAGTTGAAAAGTTTTTTTTTTATATGTATGATTATACAATAAGTAAGAAACTCATTCCCTATCTTGTTTCGAAGCCGAATTTTAATGAATTTTATAGATGAAAAGACTTGTTTCATCATTGATGTAGAAATATGAAGAGTTAATACCAATTAACTCAGTTTACTAATTAAGTTGAAATTATTTATTAAGTCTGTATCAACTAATTGATGATATAATATAACAAGATAATCAATATTCTGGAAGTTCAGATAATCTATTAGCAACTTATAATACTCCAACTGTATTCTTAAACTATATAAATCTATTGGAGTGAAGTTTTCAGGATAAAATTTCTCAGCAAGCTTACATATATTTCTTTAATAAAGTTAGAATTTCAACTTGTAAATGTTCTTACGAAAACAATATCCAATAAAATGTTTACAAGTTGTCTTGACAAGTTGAGCATGTGTAATATCCATGCACCACCTTGAAGAAGAGGGGTGATTAATTATCTCCTATGATGGAGTGATTATCTCGCATTATTAGGGATAGAATTTTGTAATTATCATTAGTATAGCATATCCTGTTGTAACAATAGCATAATTTTAGCAATATACTCGTTGTATATATATCTCGCATCATTGATAAATAAGATTATCAGAAAATTCTATCAACACTTTGTGATTTAACACTTTAACCCCTCCTTAGTGTTTCTCCATATAAAAGTTGTATCATTGCAGGCCATTGTATTCAAGAATAACATAGAAAAATGGCAATGGGTGCAGTTTCTGTGACAGTACCAGCTGTTGTTGCTGCAGCAGGGATTTATTTCTTTGACCAAAGCAACTCCAATGCTCAGGTAATTTACAAGTCCCTTCATAAATTTCTCTTGTTTTCCTTCATCATGTAGTTTAGTTCTTGTTTTGTGTGGAAAAATCCAAGCTAAATTATGTTAAATTGTTTTATGTTCAGGGGTTTGGGAAGCAGAATGGGAGCATCTAGTGAAAACATGGTGGCAAAAGTGAAGAAAGAGGTGAAGAAGGCCAGTGAGATGCCAGAATTAGCACCTCAACTGGATGGTTTAAACTGTTTTGAAACATTAATATGTCACCTATCTGCTTGGTTTTTGTGGTTAATTAGCTCCAGTGCTGCCTGCAGGGGTGGCTGTTAGTTATTAATGATAAACAATGGAAATCACCTTTCTCCAAAAAGTTATTTACTACTACTGTTATAGCTAGTCATGCATGGATTAGACATTCATGGCACTTGCTAAAGAGCAGTGCTACCTTTTTAGTCTAAACGTTTTCTGATGATGTAATGAAAGAGGTTGAATTGGAGGGGATCAGAGGAGGGATATCTCCTATGTAACTTCTCATTTTGTAAGGTTTAATTTGCTGCTTTGTTGTGTTGTTTTTAACTGATAATATGAGAGAAGCTACGCCATCAAAACAGATGACCTAATGCCAACAAATACTTCTGCAAAATGAGGGATACGGTGAGACTGATAAAAGTAAACAATTACAACATCTTGTAGAACAGATATCATATAGACCATGAACTCTGTGGTTTCATTGATTGCAGAGAATTTCTGCCTTGAGTATATACATCCTCATAACATCATTATGTTTCTGAAGTATTATACAAAGTAATATAACCTCCCGCGACCATTGGAAAGGGAAGAGTGAAACAAGGTTAAAAATAGAGCATCTCTCAAATTGAATTGAGAAAAATAATGGTTTTCAACTTTCAAGTACTTCCAGCATTCAATTTAGCATTTTTTCCCATGTTTCCAAACCTTCTTCCCACACTGAATATAAATGCCTTGGTCAAGAGTCCTCTATCAAAACCGCATAAGAGTGCAATAGCTCCACCAACAATCAGAAACTTTGGTATGTTCCTGCCCAAAGATTTCTCAGGAGCAGTTGCTGCTTCAGTCTCTGACAAATCCTCATCATCTCCCAAGGATCTCAGCAACTCTGGATTTATTTTGGTGTTAATCTGAGCCATGAAAGCAGGCCGAGAAAGTGTAACTCCCGATGCTCTTGTTCTTTGGTAGGCACGTAAACCAGGCTCAATCTTCTTGACAGTTCCCCACATGCCATGCCGCACTCCAAGCTTAGCGATTTCCCATGGGATGCCCATGTCTTCATGATGGAAGAGTAATACCTCACAAGATGTCAACTGGCCATCACCTTTCCTTGATTCCACTGCCAAAGTGTAATTGAAAAGATATTAGTTGTCACTCTCTATTCTGAGTCTCGTAGCAAATAATCGCACAAACACTTAAGCTATTGTAGGTTCACTCTCTAATTTACAGACTAGCTCTTCAGGGGACAAAGCAATTGCCCAATGTTCTGGTAACTTGAACCTGAAGAGCTGTTTCAAGCTGAAATATAAAGGGACTATTCAATTAAATGGCAGAAAGAAAGAAACTACAGCATACCTGCTCGAATGCACCAACTTGAGTAGTATAGGTCAACACGTCTTGGTTTATCTCGCCTTGGGACAGAAGAACTGGGTACTCCCTGAGATTTGTTAGGAAAAGCAGTCAATAATACTGGACGTCCAAAATCTAACTGATGATTACAAAAGAGAACAAGCAAAAATAATAAAATAGCCAATAGATGAGATTGCTGGATGCTCCTTTTTGTTACCAAAGGTCTTTTTCCACAAGACCTTACAGTACAATGTTATGTCTCTCCCTGTGGTCGGAAGAGGTAATGACTGGGAGCAATAGAAAAATGTAGCTCCTGAAGAATGCTGAGTACTGAACTTAGACCAAGGGGAACTCCCTCATAACCAAAAGGAACAAGTCTTTTCCATCCCTACCATTTTACGTATCATTACAAACCAAACATTCTCTTAGATGCTCACTCCTTACTGGTACAATCTTCGTTAAATTTAATCCCCAAAACATACACAAGTAAATAATTTGTCAATTTCCCCCAATCAGCTCACAAGGGTCTAGAATCAAGTATTTTATATGGTCAAATCCTATATCATCACCTAGGACACTAGTATTTCATAAACGGGGTTATTTAATGCTTCAAATGCTCCCTTCACAAATATATCTCATCAATCCTTTCTTTTACTTTCTCTTTACTTGTGACACCAAGATAAGAATTATGCACTCAGGGAAGCACATCTCTGCTTACACCATCCCAATTTTAAGGCAGTGGCGATCAATTATTTAATTGTACCCTACAGCCGGGGAGATTCAAAATGCAGGGTTAAGAAGATCAGGCATACTTAGTTAGCATTGGCAGCCCTAGCTGACTGGCTTGATTAGACCATTGTTACATTACATATAGCCAAACTCATCTTCTATGTTTGGCCCCACAAAAACTGAGATAGGCACTAAATAGATCCTACTTGATGCTATTATTGTTGTACATAGAATAACATACTCCTGTTTCATACCTTGGTCACACAGTAATAAGATCTGCCTGATTCCCATATTCGCCGACCAATTATGTATTCTCTGTCACTACAGAAAAAAGGGAACTGCCAACACAAACCATTGGGAGGGGATGAGCACATAAAACCATGAGAAGCTATGAATTAGAACATATGAAAGGAAGACTCACTTTTCGCATCCAATGCACTAGCATGGTCCCAGTAGTGGGACATTCATCTAATATTGCAGAATAAGAAAGCATGTCATCCCACTTTGGCCGGAAATCATCATCCCAAAAGAAGTCTCTCACTATCTCTGGCGAGGCATTCTCAAAGACAGTGCTGCTACGATATTGGGGAGGACCAGTCTAACAGCCCATCAAAACAAGAACTGATCAACAAGATGGCATATATTCGAAATATATCCGATTGTATGAAAGAAAGTTGCTGAAATTCCAACCAAACTGAACCTCGAGACCTGATAAAGCTGTTAGACTGAATTAAACTACTGTTTGAATAAGAGAAAAAAGTCTACCTTGGGATCTCTCCTCCATGCCTTATAACTCATAGTTGGGGTGGAACGATCCATCATATGCATCCAAGTAGGACCTCCATCTTTCACCTCAACAAGCTGGTACAAGTGTTCTAAATCCTCCTCCGTGACTTGGCTAGCAACATTAGACTGCTCTTCATTCAGCTGCGATCTGCTAGACAAGTATTAAGAAGAAATTATTTACTCGCCTCAAATTAGGCTCATGTAATTTTTTCTTTACCAATTATCCAAAACCATTTTTTGTCCATCCTATAGAGACAAAGTTTCCATTGTGTGTCAACCCCAACAACTGATAGTTATAAAAGAATCATAAAGCATGAGATCATTACGAAACTACAACCTATTATCACATTGAATCCTAGGTTTTTTTCTTGTTTCCTGCCTCATCCAATTTTAGTATCTGCAGAGATTCAAAGTTCTCACTAAGTTGCCATGATGGTAAAAATAACCCTACGTTTAGAACAAATGGAACAATATGTTGTGAATGTCTAATGCTTTAGAATCAATTAATCAAATTGATTACGAATTTCAATTCCAAAAAATGATTGAAAGCTTTATCCCTTATTTAGCAAACGACAAAACAAATACCACTAACAAACTTCTAAATTCATTCAAAGATTGCTTAATATTTTGTTGATAATGAAAACTAGACACTTTGATAAGGGAAGGTACCTGCAATCTTCATATTCTGTAGGGGGCACAGGAGACAGATTCTGATGCACTAAATTGTTGTTGTTATCCACAACCCAAGAAGCATCACAAGTTGAGGACCTCAACATGAATGAATTCCACTGTGAAAAAGAACCAAAAGTCTTCAATGGAGACATCAAAGACCGACAAGGTGAAGATGGCAGCGATGAATCCAATATCTTTGATACACAGCAAGTCAATTTGTCACTTTCCCTGGTCACCCATTTTGGCTTCCATGACCATCCAAGCACTAAACCAATCAGAAAAGCTACCCACAATGGACCTAAAAGTCCAACCATTTCTGTACATACCCCTAACATTGAGGAGGGATTCTCTAAAACCTCATATAAAGCCTCAATCAAGGCCATAACAGCACATAAACTTACAAAACCTAAATGGGCTATCAATAAAACCTCTAAATTTGCAATCTTTTTTTTTTTTGGTACCAAAAGTTTCAACCTTTGAATCAAATAATCAAGGAAATTGATAATTCAAGAGATAGAAAACAAAGGGTTTCTAGAGAGACGGAGAAATATCAAGGCCCAGAAAGAAATATCAAATGAATTTGGCAAGAAGAAGACCAGGAGACTGTTCGTGTTCGTGTTCGTGTTCGTGTGTGAAGATGATTGAGGCATGAGTGGTGGGGGTGATAAGAAAAGATTATGCGTGCGGATAAGAGAAGAGGTGTGTTGGGTTCAAGTCACCATTGTTCGTTGGAGGAGAAAGCACCTCTTATTATTGAAGTTCATAAAAGGAAAGGAAGCATGGAAGGCACTCGTAAGGCCCCTCTTTGAAAGAAAAGAGAGAAACAATTGGTGGAGAATGAATTTAGTTATGTGTTTTATCTACCAACACCACACCGCCCTCCTATATGTAGGAGAGAGGAAGGCATAAAATGGATATGACACACTACTTTCACTGTTTCTTTTAGGTAATACCGTAATACTGTTTCTTGTTGGTTTTGTTGTGCTGTTACCATTTTAGTCCTTCTATTTTTCACATTTTTTTAATATAGTTACTTTACTTAAGTTCATTCTTTCATTCCATAATCTATCACAATGGTAAAGCCTCAACCGGCTTAGCAGCTTGAACTAGGATTTAAACTGATTCGAGTTAAAAAAATAAAAAAAATAAAAAACTCAATTGATTCGTTCAAAACTCGACACTTAATTTGTTATTTTTTTTAAATTTTTTTTATCAAAACAACGACGTTTTGATTTTATTAAAAAAAATAAAGATTAACTCTTTTAACCTATGACTTGGATCTTATCCCGAGTTAACCTCTTATTAAGGTTTTACAACTATGTATTCAATAATGAATGAAGAACTAAGAAACAAAATAAAGGAAAATTAATTCCTTTTGCCCTTATTATAAAATAAACACCTTTTCATTCTATAAAAAGAGAATCGATCGTGAGAAAATTCAATGAATGCAAACTCATATTTCTTGATATTTTTTTTTAAATTATTATCTTTTCTTGCTCATTAAGGTAAATATTGTTATTAAAATTTGAAGTATATTATCAAAAAGAAAAAATAAATGAAATGAGGGTGCTCTAGAGTCTAGACCCACATTAAACGGTTAATTAATGATTGTTAGATGTTATAATAAATAAATAATTTGAATTTTAAAATTCCTACATGCTTAACATTATCTATTTATGAATTATCGATCATTGAATCTTTGACTTAATATTTCTTTTTTTCTTTAAAAAAGACTTGAAATTCATGTCGATCTTATTTAATTAATAGTAATTAACATTAACTACATTTCTTAAAAGTTCCCAAAAGACATTTGTTAACTAAATCCTTATAAGAAGCAAAATAATTTAATTATTTGATTAGATAATGTATTTGAGAACAAAAATAACTTCGTATCTATTATAAAAAGAAATAAACTCATATAACAAGGAGAAAAAAAATAGCATACTAATAAGAGCATGGTTATAAAAATTGGACTGATCCTACAGGTTGAGCCGGGACCGGTCAACTCGGGGCCTAAACTAGTCCAGATTGAAGAAAAATTTTAAAAAAAATTGGCTAACTCAGTTAAAAAACCAAGTTGACCTGGTGACTCAATCGATCAGAACTTGACCTGATCAAAACACGCTCATTAACTCGTTGACTATTTTTATGGAAAAAAAATTGATCAAAACAATATCATTTTGATTTATTTTTTAAAAAATTATTTTTAATTCAATTCTCTCGGTCTGTAATTCGGGCCTTATCCTAGATCGAGTTTTATAAATATGAATAAGAGTAGATGGAGAGATGTTTGTCATTGATCACGCTACACAATGATGAATTAAAAAAACAAAAGGGATGAATATTAAAAAATGATACAAGTAGAGGGACCAAATAAAAATAGGTTAAGAATCATCCTTTTCGCTGTGCGGTCAGATGCCTGCAAGTGCTGATGACCTCTTGTTTTTCACGTTTTGCCTCAGTTCGTGTACTTGATAATTTTCTATGATATCGTGCTGTCCAATGCTCATGTGATAAAGATTTTGTTTTTCTTTTTTCAGATTTCTGAACAGACAAAGATTCATTCAAAGGAGTGTTTGTGTGTTGTCTTCCTCTTCCTAATTCTAAGGGTGGATCCACGCAAGCACCTCGACATTATCCCATAAATATTTATGACTTGGCCACAATGTTTATGCTTCGAATTATTTGTCTATCGATTCAACTATGTATGATTTTTTTTTTAGTTTAACTCAGGTATTTGGGGCAGCTTGTGTGTATCTTAACTAATTTCACGGGCCCTGAAGTTAACGATCATATAAGTCTCCAGTGGCCATCATATGAGCAACCGCAAGGCTCAAACCTGAGACCACAAATAGAACAAACCTCTTAATCTTAACCTTTTATCATTGGATCACTACCTAGATGGTTTCTATTTATGATATTAACATTATTACAGTTTGTTGCAAGCTCATGAAATTCTTTGTAACAAAAGTACAACGTTGGGTTGTTCTACACCCATCTAAGTTAAAAAAATATAAAATAAAAAGTGATATAGCTTACTTGATAATAACTCGAATTAATTTAAAATAAAACTTGATTAAAAATATATTTTTTAATTTTTTTAATTCAAATAATTTTATTTTTTTATTTTTAAAAAATATTTGGAATCTACATGTCATCTTCGATTTGAGTTTCTTATAAATAACAACAGATATTGTTGATTTTGTCAAAAGAAATTTCAATCAAACAGTAAAAAGCAAAAAAGAAATAAAGAAAAATCATTTACAAATCTTGAAAGTGATGCCCTTTTGCTTTTGCCACTACCAATTCCAACAGCTCTTGGTTACAGCTTATTTTCTCAAGGCTTCCACAAATGCACCAAGTGGCAGCTAGCGACACTATGCTTGTGGTTTACCCCATGGGCAACCAATCTAGAACAACTCTTTTTCACATCAGTGGCAACCACCACTACAAACCTAGCTCAAAAAGCTCCCATCTTTCTCTCTTATTTCCTTCAAAATCATTACAGATCAAGAATCTCTGCAAATCCCAATAAACCAAGCCAATCAATTAATGCTGTGCTCAGTTAAAACCAGCAAGTCCGGTTCAAACTGGTTAGACCGGCTCTGGTCCAACAAGGGCTTCAGCAACAATGATGATGATGACCCTTCTGTTCCAAACCCATCTAGTTCTCCGATTACCGATGCTTCCAATTCTGTCATCAACTCAAACTCCGAGTCAACTCACTCTGAATCAGATCAAAACAAAGTCACAACAACAACAACCAGGGAGATTTCTTCAAGTGACAATAAAGATTTGTTCTTTTTAATGAACAATGTTCTTTCAGACCTCTTTAACATGGGTGGTTGCAGTGACCCGATTGAGGGAAGTTCAAGACATTCCAGGAAAAAGGAGAGGATTCCTAGAAAACAAACGAAGCCCAAGTTTTGTTTTGTTTCTGGGAATAACAGTAGTAATGATTCTTTAGATTGCGTGAGAAAAGACGAGAATGTCCTTGTTGCTACAGGGTCATTGAATTCTGATAAAAATTCTAATAATGTGGATTGTGGGGTTGATGATGATGACGAGGAGGAGGAGGAGGAGGATGTTGAGGAGGAGAAGGGGAAGGCTTTTGGTGTTAGTGGTGATAAAGAGCTAAAAGGGTATTCAAGAAGTGAGGTGACCGTAATTGATACAAGTTGTCTAGTGTGGAAGTTTGATAAGTTGGTGTTTAGAAAGAAGAACGTGTGGAAAGTTAGGGATAAGAAGGGAAAATCTTGGGTGTCTGGGAGCAAGAAGAGGAAAGTAATTGACTTGGAATCTGCAAATGGAAATGGTGCTAAGAAGAAAGCTAAAGTTTCAAACTTGGAGGTTGGTTCGTCCAAGGATGCCAATGATGTGAGTTTATGTCTTTGTTTTAGTTTTGTTGGTGTGGAGTAGGCAAATTTTACATATGGGTTTCATGTTATCATTGCTGCATAACTTGTTTCAGATAGAGTTACAATATGGTGAGTTAATAATGCTAGGTCTCTAACTTGTGCAACATTTTGAGCTCCATTCTGTTTTCTTGAAATGTTTTTTTGGTATTGCATGTGTAAGATATGTTTATATTGTTGAATTTAGCATCTATGTAAATTGCTGTAGATGATTGCATTGAAATTATAGCAGGCAGACTATTAAAATACATTCCTATCATTGGCAATGGATCATTGAATAAAATGCACAATCACACATCACATAAGAGCTTACGAGTTCTGCTACAGTTTAGCCTCTCATGTTACATAAAATATTCACCCGTCGAACTTGAATAGTCTGATTACTACTAATGCACAAACGAGCATCTTTTATTTCATCAGTTCTAGCAAGATACTCATTCCTCGTAGAATGAAAGTTCCTCTTCTTTTCAAAATAATGTTGTGCTGGCGCAGTTGAAATGATTGAGTGTGACTTTGATCTCTGTGAAATCATAACTTTTGGTTTCCTATGGCTTTATGCTCCTGGCTCATACTTGATTCTAATGTAGCACCTGCTTCTACTAAAAAAATTGATGTTCATGCGATAAAGTTGTTGGCTTTATTTCCATCATCCAGAATAAGCGTGCTGATTTTATGCTTATATGCCTGTGAAGGTTTTACAGTCTCTGATTTAGTGGGACTTCCTTGGGTTTGGGTTTGGGTTTAGCTTTGTCTTGGTAACCTCTATGATTTGGAATCTTGTTCTATGTTTCTGAAGGAATATCATAAGGGAGAAATTTTATGTTATTCAGTTTTCTCATCTTCTGAAGTTAAAGGGTTTATGTTTTGGAAAACTTTGATGAGGTGCACATTTTCGGGCCTTTGCCTGGCAGAACATGGTAAACAAATCCTAAGATCTACACGGCTTTCCTTAGTTAGTTGGTGTTTGAACCACATAAAGGTTACAATGCTCTAAGATCACTCATATATATTTGGGAATATGATTCCTAAACTAATTAGGGGTTCAGACTCGTTTGCTTGAAATATTTTACTCACCTTACAGTCCGTTTACTAGCTACCTTGTTAATTTGGAATGGGGCTATTTTTTCCTGTTGCAGCAATCATGTTAGTTAAATGCATGGGTTTATTGATAGTTCTTTTCCAAAAGATGCAGAGGCACAGTTTTTAAGTAACTATTTTTTTGCAGTTAAGACTTTCTCATACTTGAAGTACATATGCCTAGGGTCTTATAAATTATAATCTTTTATGAACTTAAATATTTGCCAACCTCTTGGTTCTTTTTACTGGAAGAAGTGGTCACGGCAGTTTAATAGGGTTACACTGCCTTGCATCTTTATTATTCTCCACTCAGTATTTCATCTGATCAAGTTCCAGTATTTTTTGTTTGACATTGTTATAAGTTGGCATTGTAATCTACATCTACTTGTCCAAAGACTGTGACAGCAAACAGATTAAAGTATCCTTTTTCTTTCTGCTTGTTTGAAATTGTGTTTTAAGAACTGCATCCAACACATGCCTATCTGAAAGATGTTTGGAAGCCAAAGATCGCAGTAACAAACCCCCATTGATGTATCCATTTTCTCTGTTTATTTGCTGACCTCTTGTGAAGCATGTTATGGCTATGCTTTTGGTATTTGGCTTGAACTGAGTTGAGTCTAGCAGTGTGAAATTATCAGCATTTCACATATGTCAAAGCATGGGAAGCAGGAGTTGACCAATTGTGCCATCTCTCTTCCTCCCTGTTTCTTCATTACTTGTATGCATTTCATTGGGTGATGTTTGGTACTTCTGCTGTTAATGCTGCCTATAACAGCATGCCATTTGATGGTATGAATGGGGAAGCATTGAGCATTCTTCAAGTTTTGACCGGAGAGGTGCTATTGAGTTTATGCTTACTTATCCTTCCTTGTGTAGGTTCAGAAACCAGAGGATGAGAGAAGGGAAGAGGTAGAAATGGCAGAGGATCATAGCCAAGTTGCCACAAAGAGGCAAGCATACTGACAAGCCTTGTGCCGTGTCTCATAAATATTCGTATTGTTTGATGCTTGAATTTACATGAGAGATGCATTTTCTCTTATTGAATGTGTTTCAGGATTCATTTATCCAGATCTCCAGACAAATCTAAAAAGAGTGGTTCATCTGTTATTTTTATAAAAGCCATCCCTACAAGCAACAAAAGTGGGAGAATTACCAAGAATCGTCTCAAGGACACTCAAAAGTAAGAACAAGACTTGATTGATTTGTTCTAAACGCCTGAATGGAAAGAAGCAAGTTGTCAGCAAGACCAATCCTTTCCTCCAGGCTGCAGCAGCTTTTGGATCTGTAAATGGTTTAGTTTGGTACCGTACTCTCCTTCGGGATAGGTAACAGAATTTGGCTGTCGAAGTTCAATCTCCCGACTACCTCAAACCCATTGACATGATTCTAACCCCTGATTGATTAAAACATGGTGCGGTAATCATTGTTATTGTATCTATAGCATTTGTAACATCCTTCTGCTAACATTATATATTTTATTTAGAGGGAACTGTAATGAATATCTTCTTTTCGGATAGCAAGCAGATTTGCTTTTCGTATTCTCATCGAAATCCAATACCTATTTGTGAGAAAATAATTTCTTATAGATGTATTATTTCATATCTGAATCATAATTTTCAATGGTCTGAAAGTGCT
>Ga0307518_10002005_pt1 | contig 14955 bp, 12 predicted proteins | sample 25_EM_MG_FD_203889 | JGI IMG/M metagenome (GOLD analysis project Ga0307518, IMG submission 203889) | Populus trichocarpa ectomycorrhiza microbial communities from riparian zone in the Pacific Northwest, United States - 25_EM | ecosystem: Host-associated > Plants > Roots > Unclassified | place...
TTCAACCTCTCACTGACCAACAACGTTTGACGGTTCGCGTTCGAGATCGGTCTCCAGCGCGTCATAGACCGAAGGACGGAACCGGCGCAGCCAGCCGGCGAGCGCGAGCCCGGCCAGCGCGACCACCAGGAGCAGCCACGGCAGGAGCGGGACGACGCCGTTGCTCGACCCGGCGAGCGTCGGGAAGTTGACGATCGCCAGTGTCACGATGAGCCCGAGGCCCACCGCGCCCAGCCCGGGGGCGATCAGCGTCTTCACCACCCGGCGGTCCCGTGTCCGGCGGAAGTAGACCAGGATCGCCACGGCCGCGAACAGCTGCAGGGTGAGGATGCCGAGGGTGCCGAAGCCGGTCATGCTCGCGGTGAGGTCCGCGACCGGGTCGAGCCCGGCGAGCCGGAACGCCAGCGCCACCACCGACCCGAAGACCAGCTGCACGATCGAGGCGTAGCGCGGCGCGCCGTTGCGCGGGCTGGTCTTGCCGAGCAGACGCGGCAGCACGCCGACCCGGCCCAGCGCGTACAGATAGCGGGTGGCCGAATTGTGCAGTGCCAGCAGCGCCGCGAACAGGCTGACCACCAGAAGCAGCAGCATCACCTTGGTCAGCGGGCCGCCGAGGTACTCCTGCGCGACCGACAGCACGAGATCCCCGCTCGACAGGTGCGCGGCGGCCACGTCCTGTGCCTGCTCGGCGCCGATCGCGCTGACCACGGCCCACGTCGTGAACGCGGCGAACACCCCGATGAACCCGATCGCGATGTAGGTCGCCCGCGGGATCGTCCGCTTGGGATCCTTGGCCTCCTCGCCGAACAGCGCCGTCGCCTCGAAACCGATGAAAGCGTTGGCGGCGAACAACAACGCCAGGCCGCCGGCGCCTTGGAACATGACGGACGGGCTGAACGCGGCGAACGAGAAACCGTGCCGGAACAGCACACTGAAATCCATGATCAGCAGGATCGACACTTCGAGGATCAGCGAGACGCCCAGTACCTTCGCGCTGACCGCGATCCCGCGACGGCTGAGCAGGAGGACCAGAACGACCGAAAGCGCGCTCCAGAACAGCCAATCGAGTTTCAGGCCGAAGACGTCGTCGATCGCCGTGGAGGTGAAGAACCCGCTCGTCCCGATCGCTCCCGCGACGAAACAGTTGTAGCCGAGCATCGCGACGAAACCGGCGACGAGACCCGGTGTCCTGCCGAGACCCTTGACCACGAAGGCGTAAAAGCCGCCCGCGCTCGTGAGGACGCGCGACATCTGCGCGTACCCGACCGCGAACAGCAGCAGGACGACCGTCGCCAGCAGGAACGCCGCGACCATGCCGCCGCCGTTCCCGACCGCGATGCCGATGGCCGCGATCACGATCATCCCGGTCAGCGGCGCGACCGCGGCGAGCACGAGGAAGACGATGCCTGGCACGCCCAGGACGTTCTTGGCGAGCGACGTGTCGTCTCGGCTCATGCGCTGCTCCTCATCTCCGCTGGACGGCCAGTATGGGAGCGGAGGTGGGTGTGGGCTTTGCCTTTGCGTGCGCGGCGCTTGTTCGCCAGCGCCTGGCTGTGGGTTCTCGGTCGTGGCGATTCAGGCGCGGCGTGATCAGGCGCGTAACTCGCGTGATCAGACGCGTAACTCGCGTGATTGGAAGCCGCACTCGGTGTTCCGCCGCTGATCACGCGAGTTACGGCTCTGATCACGCGAGTTACGGCTTCGATCACGTGCGTGCCGCGTCACCAACGCGCCCGAAGCGTCGCCGTTTCGAACCTCGTGAGTGGCAAAGACGGTTCTAACCGTCCTTGCCACTCACGAGGAGGCAGGCTCCGGAAAGGAAGGCCATCCGTGCGGCCGGTCGAGGATCTCGATCGTCGCCTGGTCGACGAGAAAGTACTGCCCGCCGTCCTCGCGCGGATTCGTGTAAGCGGCCGTGGCCACCAGCTTGCCGAAGTCGGCCATCACGGCGATGGGAAAGCCGCCGTCGAAGATCTCACCGTGCGCCGCCGTCGCGACGGTCCCGGTTTCGTACCAGGTGACGAAATACTGCGCCGGGCCGGTTTCGAAGACACGCAGTGTCGACTCCTTCTGGCGGACACCGGCGAAATCGCCGGAGACACCGGTCCAGATCATCGTCGTCCTGTCCGCGTAATGCTGCTCCAGCACGTTCCCCGAGCCGTAATGGAAATTCGCGCGCAGCCCGACGAGGTCGGTGCTGAGCCGATGGGTTCCGGTCACGGGGAAGAAGCGGACGTCGAGTTCCACGGGCTGAACCTCCGGAAGGATCGCGGTTTCCGAAGGTTTAGCACCGGGAGCTTCCGGAATCGTTGTCCGGCGAAGCGATCCTGTTGTCGATGAACGCGAGGTTCAGCCGAACATGCCGGGCTGGTAGTCGCCCGCCGGGGTCCGGGCGATGACGTTGAGCCGGTTGTACGCGTTGATCGCCGCGATCAACGCGATGAGGGCGCCGATCTGCTCGTCGTCGTAGTGCTTGCGGACCTGGTCCCACGTTTCGTCGCTGACACCGTGGTGCGCGTCGGCGATACGGGTGCCCTCTTCGGTGAGCGCCAAGGCCGCGCGCTCGGCCTCGGTGAACACCTTCGCCTCCCGCCAGGCGGCGACCAGGTTGAGCCGCACCGAGGTCTCGCCCGCCTTCGCGGCGTCCTTGCTGTGCATGTCGGTGCAGAAGCCGCAGCCGTTGATCTGGCTGGCGCGCAGCTTCACCAGTTCCTGGGTCGCGTGCGGCAGCGAGGACTCCTCGATCGGGCGGTTCGCGGCGCCGAGGCGCTTGACGTAGTTGAGGACGACAGCGTTCTCGAACAGGTTGACGCGCGGTTCCATGATCTTTCCTCTCCGTCGATTGCTGCCTACATGACGAGCCGGACGGAGAGGTTGTGACAGCTTCCGGAGTGACGCCGGTCACTCGTGCTGCGGCGAGACGATCCGCATCCGCCCACGGTAGGCCACCAGGGCATCCTGCAAATCCGCGCGGGCCAAATGCGTGAAAGTGCGCTAACAGAGCATTGACGTTGCACAAAACTGCACCTAACGTGACAGCTATTGCGCACAACTGGCACGGATGGGGAGTTCATGAGCGGGACCTTCATGGCGGCGGAGATCGCGAGCCAGCCCGGCTGCTGGCGGAACGCGGCGGCTCTGGCCTCGGCGAACACTGAGCTGCTGCCGCCGCCGGGCGCGCGGGTCGCGATCGTCGGCTGCGGCACGTCGTGGTTCATCGGCCAGGCGTACGCCGTCCTTCGCGAGTCGGCCGGGCTCGGCGAGACCGACGCCTTCGCCGCGTCGGAGTTCCCGGACGGCCGCGGTTACGACCATGTCGTGGCGCTGACCAGGTCGGGTACGACGACCGAGGTCCACGCCCTGCTGGCGAAGCTGCGGGGCCGGACGCCGACCATCGCGATCACCGGTGTGCCCCGCGAGATCGAGGCCGCCGCGGACACGATCGTCGATCTGTCGGTGGTGGACGAACGCTCGGTCGTGCAGACCCGCTTCGCCACGACGGCGCTGGCGATGCTGCGCGCGCACCTCGGCGAGGACCTGACCGCGGTCGCCGACCAGGCCGAACGCGTGCTCGCCGAACCGCTGCCCGGCGAACTGGTCACCGCGGAGCAGTTCAGCTTCCTCGGCACCGGCTGGTCCGTGGGCATCGCGAACGAGGCGGCGCTCAAGTTCCGCGAGGCGTGCCTGCTGTGGACGGAGTCGTACCCGGCGTGGGACTACCGGCACGGGCCGATCAGCATCAGTGAACCCGGCCGCGTGACCTGGATGTTCGGGCAGGCGCCGGAGGGGCTGGCCGACGACGTCGCCCGCGCGGGCGGCCTGTTCGTCGAGAGCGGCCTTGACCCGCTGGCGGACCTGGTCCGCGCGCAGCGGGTCGCCGGGGCCATCGCCGCCCGCAAGGGCCTCGACCCGGACAACCCCCGCAGCCTCACCCGTTCCGTCGTCCTGACCTGACGATCATCGTGATCGTCACTGTCACGCCGAACACCGCGCTGGACGTCACGTACACAGTGGACGGTCTGCGGGCCGGTGACGTGCACCGGGTGCGGCAGGTGCGGCACCGGGCGGGCGGCAAGGGCGTCAACGTCGCCCGCGTGCTGCACACGCTCGGCGCGGACGTGCGCGCGCTCTTCACGGCGGGCGGCGCGACGGGTGCCGCCGTCGTGGGCGATCTCGCGGCGGCGGGAATCCCGGCCACGGCAGTGCCGATCGGCGGCGAGACCCGGCGCACCGTCACGGTTCTCGCGGACGACGGATCGGTCACGCTGCTGAACGAGCCTGGGCCGCGGCTCACCGGAAACGAGTGGCAAACGTTTGCCGCGGCCGTCCGGGCCCGCAAGCCCGACGTGCTCGTCTGCTCGGGCAGCCTGCCTCCCGGAGCCGAGGGCTACGCCGGTCTGCTCGGCACGACGCCGTCTATTTTGGACACTTCCGGTGAGGCGCTCCTCGCCGGGCTGGCCGGGAAACCGTCCGTGGTCAAACCGAACGCCGACGAGCTGCGCGAGGTCACCGGCCTGCGGGATCCGGTGGCCGCCGCGGCCGAACTGCGCAAGGCCGGGGCCGGCGCCGTCGTCGTGTCGCTGGGTGCCGAAGGACTGCTCGCGGTGACCGGCTCCGGTACCTGGCACGCGGCACCGTCCACTGTGCTCACTGGCAATACCACCGGCGCGGGTGACGCCGTCGTCGCCGCGCTGGCGCTGGGGCTGAGCCGCGCCGAATCGTGGCCCGACATCCTTCGCCGCGCCGTCGCGTTGTCCGGGGCGGCCGTGCTCGGCCCGCTCGCCGGGGACGTCGACCTCGCGCACTACCGAGCCGAACAGGGGCTGGTCGCCGTGCGCGCCCGCCCGGACTAGGAGAACCGTCATGCCTCTGGTGGGAATCGGGGAGATCGTCGGAGCCGCCGCGGCGGTCCGGCACGGCTGCGGCGCGTTCAACGCGATCCAGCTCGAACACATCACCGCGATCATCGACGGCGCCGCCGCGGCGGAAGCACCGGTGATCGTGCAGCTGAGCCAGAACGCCGTGAAGTACCACGGCTCGCTGGCGCCGGTCGGGACAGCCGCTCTCGCGGCGGCCAGAGGGGCCGCCACACCGGTCGCGGTCCATCTCGACCACGCGGAATCGGCCGAGCTGGTCCGCGAGGCGGTCGCGCTCGGCTTCGGCTCCGTCATGTTCGACGCGTCCAAACTGGACTACACCGGCAATGTGCGCGCCACGCGGGAAATCGCCGCGTACTGCCATGACCACGGCGTGTGGGTGGAGGCCGAACTCGGCGAAGTCGGCGGCAAGGACGGCGTCCACGCGCCCGGCGCGCGCACCGATCCCGACGAGGCGGCGGAGTTCGTCGCGTCCACCGGGATCGACGCGCTGGCGGTGGCGGTGGGCAGTTCGCACGCCATGCTCACCCGTGACGCCGCGCTGGACTTCGAGCTGATCACGCGGCTGCGGGAACGGGTGCCCGTGCCGCTGGTGCTGCACGGATCGTCCGGCGTGCCCGACGACGGGCTGGCCGAAGCCGTACGAGCCGGGATGACGAAGATCAATATCGCCACCCAGCTCAACAAGGTGTTCACCGCGGCCGCGGCGGGGGATTGGCGTGCGCATCCGGAGCGCGTCGACCCGCGGAAGTACCTCGGTGCCGGGCGCGCCGCGGTCGCCGTCGAGGTGCGGCGGCTGCTGGGAGTGCTCAAGCTTGATCATGTTGAACCGGTCAAGGTGACGATTGAGCAGACTTTGCGCGATTGAGTGTTGACATGTGCGTGAAACCTCACAAAACTGCGCAAGAACAAGCAGAACTTGTGTGATCTTCGATCCAGGTGGTGGCGGATGCGGGTAGGCAGGCTCACGGCATTGACGGCAGGGGCGGCGCTCCTGCTCGCGGGATGCGGCGGCGGGGACACGGCCGGTGGCACCGGCGAGAACGCGCTCCCGGGCGTCGATCAGTTCCTCGACGCGCCCTGTCCGGAGGCGGGGGTGAAACCCGCGACGGACAAGGAATTCACGTACTGGTCCATGTGGACGGCCGACGAGCCGCAGGGCAAGGTCCTCCAGAAGGCCTTCAAATGCTTCCAGGAGAAGACCGGCGTCAAGGTCGACGTGCAGTGGCTTGGCCGCAAGGCCTACACCCAGAACCTGGTGCCCGCGCTGAACACCGACGCCGTGCCGGACCTGTTCGACCAGGACGTCAGCAAGGTCGGCGCGGCGGTCATGACGCCGGGCGGCACGCAGAGCGTCGACGACGTGTTCGCGATGAAGGTCGGCGAGGGTGACAAGACCGTCAAGGACGTGCTTTCGCCCAGCTCGTACGACTTCCCGCAGAACAAGGACCGCGAGGGCCACAACTTCATGGTCCCGTACACGATCCAGTCGAGCGCCTGGTGGTTCGACAAGAACACCGCCGGCGACATCCAGCAGCCGAAGACGATGGACGAGATGATCGGCCTGTTCGACAAGGCGAAGTCCGACGGCAAGGCCGCGATCAGCCTCGACGGCGACATCCCGTTCTACAACATGTACTTCTACACCCAGCTCGCCGAGCGCTACGTCGGCGCGGGCGGGCTGTACAAGGCCGCGACCGACAAGACCGGCCAGGCGTGGAAGACCGACCCCGGTTTCCTCAAGGCCGCCACCGAAACCGCGAAGCTGCCCAAGTACTTCATCGACGGCTGGGACGCGGCGAAGTTCCCGCAGGTGCAGCAGCGCTGGGCCGACGGCGACTCCCGCTTCCTCTACGTCGGCAGCTGGGCGCCGAGCGAGACCCGCGAGTACCTGGACAAGCAGGGCGCCGGGACGAAGATCAACTACGGCTCCTTCCAGTTCCCGATGCCCGAAGGCGCCACGCACGACACCGTCGAGCAGATGTCGATCGGCTTCTCGGTGACCAAGAAGGCCAAGCACGCCGAGGCGGCCAAGGCGTTCATCGCCTACTTCCTCAACAAGGACCTGCTCGCCGGGATCCCCGTGGTGGCCGACAACCTCGTGCCGCGCGCGGACCTCGCCGTGCCGGACGACCTGAAGCAGGTCAAGGCCGCGCTGGACGACCCGAAGAAGGAACACGTCCTGCAGTACGACGGGATCGACGGCATCGCCGGCGGGAAATGGCAGACCGACGTCTTCGACCCCGCCGACATCGCGCTGCTGAAGGGCCAGATCACCCCGCAGCAGTTCGTGGACCAGCTCGCCACCAAGGGCGCCGAGTTCTGGAAGAACCAGGGCTGATGGCGACAGTCACGACTCCGGCGACACCGCCGGCGCGGGCCGTGAAGGCCGGGGCGCACCTGAGTCGCAAGAAACGGCTGTTCTGGCCGTTCGCCGCGCCGGCGCTGGTGCTGTACCTTGCCTTCCTGGTCCTGCCGACGATCGCGACCGTCGTGCTGAGCTTCACCAGCTGGGCCGGGGCGGGGGACACGCCGGAACCCAACGGCGTCACCAACTACACGCAGATGTGGGCGAGCGACTCGTTCCAGTACGCCTTCCGGAACACGCTGATCTACGTGTTCCTCGGCGGGATCGGCACGTTCGCCCTGGCGTTCCTGTTCACCATGGTGCTGAGGGACATGAAGGGCGGCAAGATCGTCCGCGCCATCCTGTTCTTCCCGAACATCGTGGCGCCGGTGGCGCTCGGCATGTTCCTCGGCTTCGTCTTCAAGTACCAGCCGGGGAAACAGGGACTGGCGAACTACGTGCTGGAAGGCCTCGGCGCGGACGCGGCGAAATTCCTCGCACCGTCCAATGTGACCGGTGTGGTGACGGCTTCGCTGATCTGGGCCAGCTCGGGTTTCTACATCACCATCCTGATGGCGGCGGTCGACCGCATCCCGCCGTACCTCTACGAGGACGCGGAGCTGGGCGGCGCGTCGCCGTGGCAGAAGTTCCGCAACATCACGCTGCCGATGACCTGGGACGTCGTCGGCGTCGCGGGAGTGCTGTGGACGATCAACGCGCTCAAGATCTTCGAGCTGGTGTTCGTGCTGGCCGGTCCGGGTACCTACGCCCCGCCCAACGAGGCGTGGACGCTGGGGATCTACGTGTTCGACCGGACCTTCGGCTCGAACGGCACCCCGGATTTCGGCGCCGCGTGTGCCTGCGCGGTGGCGATGATCGCGCTGGTGTCCGTGCTCGTCGTCCTGCTCCGCCGGCTGATGCGCCGTGACGCGATCCAGTTCTGAGGGAGATCCCATGTCCGTCACCGACGTCGAGGCGCCTCCGCGCCCGTCGCCGAAACCGGTGCGCAAGCCGCCACGCAAACCACGTCCGGCCCCTGGCTCGAAACGGTTCAGCCCGTTGCGGGTACTGGGTTCCACGATCGTGTGGCTGTTCACCGCAGGCAACATCCTGGTGCTGTACTGGCTGCTCACGGCGTCGTTCAAGACACCGGTGGAGATCTTCACCAAGCCGTTCGACCTGCCGTACCAGTGGTTCAAGGTCGGCAAGCCGTTCCGGAACTTCATCTACGCCTGGAACAACGCCGGTTTCGGCGAGGCCGTGCTGACCACCGTGGTCCTGGTCGGGCTGGCGACGGTCGTCACGGTCGCCGTCTCGGCGCCCTGCGCGTACGCCTTGACCAGGCTGGGCGTCCGCGGCTCCGGGCCGATGACGAACGTCGTCGCGATCGGGATGGGCGTGCCGTTCCAGACCGTGATCATCCCGCTGTTCGTGGTGCTCAGCAAAGTGCACCTGGACAACGAATACGGCCTGTTCGTGCTGTACGTGGCGCTGTCGATCCCGTTCACGGTGTTCCTGATGACCGGGTTCTTCCGGTCGCTGCCGGACGAACTGGAGGAGGCGGCCGCGCTCGACGGCGCGTCGCCGATGCGCACGTTCTTCTCGGTCATGCTGCCGCTGACCCGGGGCGGCATGATCACCGCGCTGACGCTGAACGCCATCGGGCTGTGGAACGAGACGCTGCTGGCGATCGTGTTCCTCAAGGACCAGGCGCATTTCACCCTGTCGCGCGCGCTCTTCACCTTCTACGGGGCCGCGAGCTACCAGTCGGAGTACGGCGGGCTGATCGCCGGTGTGGCGATCGTCGTGCTCCCGATGCTCGTGCTCTACCTCGTGCTCGCCCGCCGGATCATCACCGGCCTGACCCTCGGCGCCGGAAAGTAGGACCTGATGGCCACCGTGACCTTTTCCGACACCACCCGGTTCTACGCCGGGGTGGACCGTCCCGCGGTCGACGGCCTCGACCTCGAGGTCGCCGACGGCGAGTTCCTGGTGCTGGTCGGCCCGTCCGGCTGCGGGAAGTCGACCACGCTGCGGATGCTCGCCGGGCTGGAAGGCGTCGACGACGGCTCCATCCACATTGGCGACCGCGACGTCACCGAACTCCCGCCGAAGGACCGGGACACCGCCATGGTGTTCCAGAACTACGCGCTCTACCCGCATATGACGGTGGGGGAGAACATCGGCTTCCACCTGAAGCTGGCCAAGATGCCCAAGGCCGAACGCGAGCGCAAGGTGGCCGAGGCCGCGGCCGTGCTCGACCTGACCGAGTACCTGGACCGCAAACCCGCCAAGCTGTCCGGCGGTCAGCGGCAGCGTGTCGCGATGGGGCGGGCGATCGTGCGCGAACCCAGTGTGTTCCTGATGGACGAACCACTGTCCAATCTGGACGCCAAGCTTCGGGTGCAGACACGCACCCAGATCGCGTCACTGCAGCGACGGCTGGGCATCACGACGCTCTACGTCACGCACGACCAGGTCGAGGCGATGACCATGGGGGACCGGGTCGCCGTGCTGAAGGACGGGATCCTGCAGCAGTGCGACACTCCGGTCGGGTTGTTCGCCAAGCCGGTCAACGTGTTCGTCGCCGGGTTCATCGGCTCGCCCGCGATGAACCTGCTGGAGACCACTGTGGACAGTGACGGCGCCGTGGCCGGTGGCACGCGGCTGCCGTTGACCCCGGCGCAACGTTCGGCGCTGACCGGGCCCGGCATCGTCGTCGGCGTCCGGCCCGAGGGCTGGACGATCGGCGACGGCGGTTTCGAGGCCATCGTCGAGGTCGTCGAGGAACTGGGCAGCGACCAGTACCTCTACTGCCGTGACGGCGATCGCGTGCTGACGGTCCGCACCCCGGGGATGGCCCCGTGGCAGCGCGGAGAGCCGATCTCCCTGACCCCGCAACCGGGTGCGGTGCACCTGTTCGACGCCGCGACCGGTGACAGGCTCCCGGACGCATGACCGGCCTGTACCGCACCGGGCTGGTGCTCCCGGCCGCCGAGCTGGGCCCGGAGAACCCGTTGCCTCAGCTCCGGAAACCGGAGGCGGTGGCCAAGGTGTCCAATGTGGACGAGCTGCCGCCGGACCTGGCGGAGAACATCGGCTACGGCCGTTTGGACACCACGCTGCCCTGCTTGCTGCAGGACGGCTACACCCGCGAGCGCGCCGAACGTGAGATCCCGGCGGTGGTGCTGGAGAACGACAAACTCCGCGCCACCGTGTTGCCGTCGCTGGGCGGACGGCTGTACTCGCTGGTCCACAAGCCGTCCGGACGCGAGCTGCTCTACCGCAACCCGGTGTTCCAGCCCGCGAACCTCGCCCTGCGGGACGCGTGGTTCGCCGGTGGCGTCGAGTGGAACCTCGGCAGCACCGGGCATACGACGCTGACCTGCGAGCCGATGTTCGCCGCGGAGATCGAGGGACCGGACGGCACGCCGGTGCTGAGGCTGTGGGAGTGGGAACGCACCCGCGATCTGCCGTACCAGGTCGACTTCTGGCTGCCCGAAGGGTCGGAGCACCTGCTCGTGGCGGTGCGCGTGCGGAACCCGCATCCCTACGACGTCCCGGTGTACTGGTGGTCGAACATCGCGGTGCCGCAGAACGAAGGCACCCGCGTGCTGGCGCCCGCGACGCAGGCCTGGCACTACGGCTATTCGGGACGGCTCGACCTGGTCGACGTCCCCGGCGACCTGACGTATCCGTCCCGCGCGGAGGCCGCGGCGGACTACTTCTTCGAAGTGGCCGGGCGACCGTGGGTCGCGGCCGTCGAAAGCGACGGGACGGGGCTGGCCCAGCTGTCCACCGGCCGGTTGCGCGGCCGGAAGCTGTTCCTCTGGGGCGAATCCGACGGCGGACGTCGCTGGCAGGAGTGGCTGGCTCCCGGCGCCGGGGGCTATCTGGAGATCCAGGCCGGGCTGGCCCGCACCCAGCTGGAGCACCTGCGATTGCCGCCGGGGGAGAGCTGGGACTGGCTGGAGGCCTATGGTCCGGTCGCCGCCGATCCGACCGCGGTGCACGGTGACGACTGGACGGCGGCTCGCGAAGCCGTCGCCGCCGGTCTGCCGTCGGCGGAGACCATCGACGAGTACCACGACGCCTGGCGGAAGATCGCCGACGTCACCCCGGAATCCTTCCTGGCCACCGGTTCCGGCTGGGGCGCGCTGGAGAACCGGCGCGCGCCCATGTGCCTTCCGGGCACACCGTTCCCGGACGAATCGCTGGGGCCGGACCAGGAACCGTGGCTCGCGTTGCTCGACGGCACGCCGCCGGACGGCGATCCGCTCGCCGTTCCCCCGGCGACACTGGTGAACCGGTACTGGGCGGATCTCATGGAGTACGCCCCGAAGAACTGGCTGACCTGGTATCACCGCGGCGTCGCGCACTGGGCGGCCGGACGGCAGTCGGACGCGGTCGGCGCCTGGCGCGAGTCCGTGTCGGCGGCCGAGAACCCTTGGGCCCTGCGGAATCTCGCGATCGCGACGGCCGGGCCGGAGGCCGCCTGGCTGTACCGGCGGGCGGTCGCCCTCGCGCCGTCGCTGCGTCCGCTGGTCGTCGAGGCCATCGCGGCGCAACTGGCCGCCGGCCTCCCGGACGAAGCGAGCGCGTTGCTGGACGGGCTGCCCGTGGAAGGGCGGATCGCCCTCCTGACCGCCAGGACCCGGCTCGCGCTCGGCGACGTCGCCGGGGCCAAGGCCGTGTACGACAGCGGTTTCGAGGTCGCGAACATCAGGGAAGGGGAAACGTCTTTGTCCGACACCTGGGCGGCGGTTTCCGACGAACCGCTGCCGGAACAGCACGACTTCCGGATGAAGTGACCGGCCGGGCCACTCGACCGGCGTGCCGCTCGCGGCGGACAACCGCGATGCAGCATACTGCTCGAAACAGTGGCCAACAGCGCACCGGTATGCGCGATAGGCCGCAGCGAGCTAGGAGTGGCGCCGATGGCCCGGCACGAACGGCTGAGCACCCTGCTGGACCTGCTGGGGCAGCGGGAGAAGATCGACGTCGAGGACGTGGCGGAGGAGCTGAACGTCTCCGCCGCCACGATCCGGCGCGACCTCGATCACCTGGCGGAGCAGCAGTTGCTTACCCGCACCCGAGGTGGCGCGGTGGCCAACGACCTCGCCTACGACCTGCCGCTGCGCTACAAGACCGCGCGGCACGTGCCCGAGAAGCAGCGGATCAGCGTCGCCGCGGCGGCGCTCGTCGCGCAGGGCATGGTGGTCGGCCTCAACGGCGGGACGACGACGGCCGGGGTCGCGCGCTCGCTGGCCACGCGGTCCGATCTGGCCGGTCTCCGTGATTCGCCCGGGCTAACCGTGGTCACCAACGCGCTGAACATCGCGCACGAGCTCGCGGTCCGGCCGCATGTGAAGATCGTGGTCACCGGCGGGGTCGCGCGTCCGCAGTCGTTCGAGCTCAGCGGGCCGCTGGCCACGCGCGTGCTCAGCGAACTGACGATCGATCTGCTGTTCCTTGGGGTCGACGCGTTCGATGCCGACGCCGGCGCCTTCGCCCACCATGAAGGCGAAGCGAGTATCAACCGGCTGATGGTCGAGCGGGCGGAACGCGTCGTCGCGGTCGCCGACGGCTCGAAGCTGGGCCGTCGGGCGTTCGCGCGGATCTGCGCGACGCCGCAGGTGCACGCCCTGGTCACCGATTCCAATGCCGACCCGAAGGTGCTGCGGGCGTTCGAGGCCGCCGGGGTCGAGGTCCAAGCCGTCTGAGCCCTAAGTACATGAAGGCCCCCTTCCTTGCGCCTAGGTACAGGAAGGGGGCCTTCATGTACCTAGGCACCTGTTGCGGCATAAGGATCTTCGTGGGACCCGACGAAAGTCGGCAGCACCGCTTCGGCGGATGACTTTGCGCGAACCGTGCGCTATACAGAGACCCTATTGCGTATTCATGCGCGAAAGGTGTCTCGAATGAGCAGAGTTGCGCAATCTCTGAGTTGTTTGGCCGCAGTGGCCCTTCTCGGGCTTTCCCCGGTCGCCGCCCACGCCGACCCGGCCGCGGCGGCGGCCGGCAAGCTGGGCGACCTGACCGGGATCTCCGCCGAGGGCCCCACGGTCACGCTGAAATCGGGAAGCGCGGCGGTCCGCGTCAGCTTCCCGGCCGAAGGCGCCGTCCGGGTCTGGCTCGCGCCGGACGGCACGTTCACCGATCCGGCCGGCAGCAAGATCGTGCTGCCGCGCACCGGCGATCCGGTCACACCGAAGAGGACCGACAAGGGGGACTACTGGGCGGTTTCCACGGGCAAGGCGACGCTGCGGGCGTACAAGCACCCGCTGCGGCTCGCGTTGTACGACGGCGCGGACCGCAAGCGGCTCTGGGAGGAGTCGGCGCCGCTGTCCTGGACCGACAAACAGACCACGCAGACCCTGGCGCGGACGGCGACCGAGCAGTTCGTCGGCGGCGGTGAGCAGAACGGCCGTTTCAGCCATCGCGGCCAGACGATCCGGATCTTCGCCGACTACAACTGGAACGACGGCGGGGCCCCGAATTCGCAGCCGTTCTACGCCTCCACGGCGGGATACGGCGTGCTGCGCAACACCTTCGCGCAAGGCACCTACGCCTTCACCGAGCCGGTGCGCACCACGCACGACGAGCGCCGCTTCGACGCGACGTACGTCGTCGGCGACGGGCTGAAGGACGTCATCACCGGCTACACCGACCTGGTCGGGAAGCCTTTCCTGCCACCGCTTTACGGCCTCGAACACGGTGACGCCGACTGCTACCTGCACAACGCCAACCGCGGCGAGCGGCACACGCTGGACGCGGTGAAGATCGCGGAGGGGTACACCGAGCACGGGATGCCCAACGGCTGGATGCTCGTGAACGACGGCTACGGCTGCGGGTACGAGAACCTCCAGCAGACGGGCGAAGGCCTGCGCAAGAACAACATGCAGCTGGGCCTGTGGACCGAGAACGGTGTGCCGAACCAGGTCGAAGAGGTCAAGGCCGGGGTGCGGGTCCGCAAACTCGACGTCGCGTGGGTCGGCCCGGGCTACCAGTTCGCGCTGGACGCCTGCGACACCGCGCACAAGGGCATCGAGGACAACAGCGACGCGCGCGGTTTCGTCTGGACGCCGGTCAGCTGGGCGGGCGCGCAACGCTGCGGCGTGCTGTGGAGCGGCGACCAGGCCGGCTCCTACGACTACATCAAGTGGCAGATCCCGACCTACGCCGGCGCCACGACGTCGGGGATCGCGTACAACACCGGCGACATCGACGGCATCTTCGGCGGCAGCCCGCAGACCTACGTCCGCGACCTGCAGTGGAAGGCCTTCCTGCCGGTCTCCATGACGATGGACGGCTGGGCCGCGTCGGACAAGCAGCCGTGGCGGTACGGCGAGCCGTACACCTCGATCAACCGCAAGTACCTGCTGCTCAAGGAACGGCTGCTGCCCTACACGTACAGCCATTCGGTGGAGGCGCACAACTCCGGCGTCGGCCAGGTCCGCCCGCTGGCGCTCGAGTATCCCGACGACCCGAACGTGTGGGGCGAGAAGGCGAAGTACGAGTTCCTGTCCGGCAAGGACTTCCTCGTCGCGCCGGTGTACGAGAACTCCACCGTCCGCAACGGCATCTACCTGCCGAAGGGCACCTGGGTCGACTACTGGAGCGGCAAGACCTACACCGGTCCGACCACTGTGGACGGTTACGACGCGCCGCTGGACAAGCTGCCGCTGTTCGTCCGCGGCGGCGCCGTGGTGCCGATGTGGGCGGAGGGCA
>Ga0307518_10002006_pt1 | contig 14952 bp, 13 predicted proteins | sample 25_EM_MG_FD_203889 | JGI IMG/M metagenome (GOLD analysis project Ga0307518, IMG submission 203889) | Populus trichocarpa ectomycorrhiza microbial communities from riparian zone in the Pacific Northwest, United States - 25_EM | ecosystem: Host-associated > Plants > Roots > Unclassified | place...
TGACCCAGGCTTTACTTGACGGCGCCCATCGAAAGGCCGCGCACCAAGTGGTTCTGCGCGATCCAGCCGACGATCATCACCGGCAGCGACGCGAGCAGCGCGGCGGCGGAAAGCTGCGCCCAGTACAGGCCTTCGCTGGTGATGAAGCCGACCAGGAACACCGGCACCGTCCCGGCCCGCGCGGCGGTGAGGTTGACCGAATAGAAGAACTCGGTCCACGAGAAGATCACGCAGATCAGCGCGGTCGCGGCCACCCCGGGCGCGACCACCGGCATGATGATCTTCCGCAGCAGGATCGGCAGCGTCGCCCCGTCGATCCGGCCCGCCTCGATCATCTCGTGCGGCACCTCCAGGAAGAACGACCGCATCATCCAGATCGCCAGCGGCAGGTTCATCGAGGTGTACAGGATGATCAGCGCCCACACGTTGTCCAGCAGTTGCGTGTTCTGCGAGATCACGTAAAGCGGGATGATCGCCGCCACGATCGGCAGCATCTTCGTCGACAGGAAGAAGCCGAGCGCGTTGCTCGTCCCCTTCACCGGCGCGAGCGAAAGCGCGTACGCCGCCGGGATTCCCAGCAGCAGCACGAAAAGCGTCGAAACGACGGTCACGAAGGCCGAATTCGACAGATACGGCAGGAACCCGCGTTCCAGCACGCCCGCGAACTGGTCGAGCGTCGGGGTGAAGAACAGCCGCGGCGGGTCGGTGTAGGCGTCGGCCTCCTGCTTGAAGGCCGTGAGGATCATCCACAGCAAGGGGAACACGAACAGGATCGCGATCACCCAGGTCGCGACCGTCAGCGCGCCGGGGCCGAAACGGCTTTTCATTTCGCGCCTCCCTGTACCGAGAACGTGCGGAACATCAGCCGCAGCGCGAAAGTCGCGACGATCATCGTCAGGATCACGACGATCACCCCCATCGCGGACGACTGCCCGATGTCGAAACCCTGGAACGCCCGCTGGTAGATGTAGAACGGCAGGTTCGTACTGGCCGTCCCCGGACCGCCTTGTGTCATCAGGAAGATCGCGTCGAAACTGTTCACGATGTAGATCGCGCCCAGCAACGTCGCCAACTGCAGGAACCGGCTCAGATGCGGCAGCGTGATCGCGGTGAACGTCCGCCAGCGGCCGGCACCGTCGACCGACGCGGCCTCCAGCACGTCCTTCGGCTGACTCTGCAGCCCGGCCAGGATCAGCAGCATCATGAACGGCGTCCACTGCCACACGACCTGCGCCATCACGGCGGCCAGCGGGAACTCCGAAAGCCAGTCGACGTCGGTGCCGAACACGAAGTGCAGCAACCCGTACGTCGGATCGAACATGGTCGTCTTCCACAGCAGCGCGCCCGCCGCGGGCAGGATGAGGAACGGCGTGATCAGCAGGGTCCGGACCACGCCGCGGCCGAGGAACTTACGGTCCAGCAGGATCGCCAGCCCCAGGCCGAGCAGCAGCGAGAAGAACACGCACACCACCGTCAGCACGACGGTGTTCAGCAACGCGCCGAGGAACGTCGAGTCGGCGAAGACGTCGATGTAGTTCTGCAGCCCGACGAAATGCCGCGAGCCCGGCCGCACCAGGTTCCACGACTGGAACGAGTAGAACACCGTCAGCACGAACGGCAACTGCGTCACGGCGACGACGAACAACAGCGCGGGCAGCAGGGGCAGCCGACGTTTGAACGGCGTATCGGTGCCGCGCTTCGGAGCCGCCTTCTTCGTATGGGCGGGCTCCGGGCGGGCAGGAGCGGAGATCGTGGCCATCACTGCACCTCCTGATACGACTTGCCGACGGTCTGCGCGTACTCCTGCGACTGCTTGAGCGCTTCGTCCACGGTGATCTGGCCCGCGATCGCCGCCGAAAGCTGCTGGCTCACCCGCGTGCCGAGATCCTGGAACTCGGGGATGCCGACGAACTGGATCCCGGGATAGGGCACCGGATTCGCCATCGCCTTCCGCTGGTCGGCGTCCGCGATACCGTCCAGCGTCGGCTGCGCGTAGGCCTTGGCGGCCTCGCGGTACTGCGGGATGTCGTAGGTCGACTTCCGCACGCCCGGCGGGACACGGTTCCAGTCGCCGAACTCCTGGGCGACCCGCTGCACGTACGCCTTGTCGGTCATCCAGGCCATGAACTTGAAGGCGGCTTCCTTGTCTTTGGCGACCTTCGGGATCGCCAGCGCCCAGGTGTAGAGCCAGCCGCTCGCCTGCGTCTTCTCGACCGGCGCCGGGGCGTAGCCGGACTTCCCGACGACCTTGCTGGCCGACGGGTCCTCGTTCGTGCCCGCCATGACCGTGGCGTCGTACCACATCGCGGCCTGGCCTTGGGTGTACCGCGTGCCGCATTCGGAGAAGCCCGCGCTCGACGCGCCGACCTCGCCGTGGTTCCGCACGAGGTTCACGTAGAACTCGGCGGCGGCCTTGAACTCGGGGCTGGTCAGCTTCGCGTTCCAGTCCTTGTCGAACCACTGCGCGCCGAAGGTGTTGGCGACCGTGGTGAACGGCGCGAGGCTCTCGCCCCAGCCGGGCTTGCCGCGCAGGCAGATCCCGGCGATGCCCTTGGCCTTGTCGTCGAGTTTCGCGGCGTACTCGGCGATCTGGGTCCACGTCGGCTTGGCGGGCATGGTGATCCCGGCCTGCTCGAACAGATCCTTCCGGTAGGCCAGGAACGACGACTCGCCGTAGAACGGCACCGCGTACAGCGATCCGTTGTGCGACAAGGATTCCTTGATACTCGGGATGAAGTCGTCGGCGTCGTAGGAGGGATTCGCCGCGATATGCGGGCCGAGGTTTTCGAGCCAGCCGTTCGCGGCCCACTGCGGCGCCTCGTAGTTGCTGATCATGACGACGTCGAACTCGCCGCCTTCGGTGGCCGTCGACGCGGTGATCTTCGCGCGTGCCTGGTTCTCCGGCAGCGACACGAATTTGAGGCTGACGCCGGGATTCGCCTTCTCGAACTCGCCGGAAAGCTCGATGGCGTCCTTCATCTGCGGGTTCGCGACGATCGCGACGACGAGCGTCCGGTCACCGGTCCCGAGCGCGCCCGCACCGGCGCATCCGGTGAGGGTCAGCAGGAGTACGGCGAGCAGAGCGGCTGCTTTACGCACTTTCGCCTCCCGGTATGACCTGCACCTTCAGGCCGGCGCCGCTGCGCATCAGGGCGAGAGCGTCGGGGTACTGCTCCAGCGGCAGGGTGTCGGTGAGCAGCGCGGCGGTGTCGACGGCGCCGTCGGCGACCAGGTCGAGCGCGGTACCGAAGCTGTTCATGACGGCCATCGAGCCGACGACAGTGATCTCGTCGTTGTAGATCCGGAACGGCGAAAGCGCGACGCGGGCTTCGGCGGGCGCGACCCCGAAGACCAGCAGACGGCCTCCGCGATGAAGGGAGTCGAAAGCGGCTTCGATGGCGGGCGCGGCGCCGGTGCAGTCCGCGGCGGCGTCGAACTTCTCGTCGTCGAGGTCCTTCACGTCGCCCGCGACGGCGACCGCGCCGAGGTCCATGGCCCGGCCGAGGCGGGAGGTGTTGCGGTCGACCACCGTGACGTGGGCGCCCGCACGCTGCAGCAACTGCTGCATGATCAGCCCCATCGTGCCCGCGCCGACGACGAGGAACCGCTCCCCCGCCTCGACCCCGATCCGGCGCACGCCGTGCACCGCGCACGAGACCGGCTCGACGAGGGCGCCCTGTTCCCAGGTCATCGTGTCCGGCATGCGGTAGCAGTTCGCGGAGGGAACGGCGACGTACTCGGCGAAAGCGCCGTCGACGGTGTCGCCGGTCGCGTTCCAGTTCTCGCAGAGGTTGCCGCGGCCGGACCGGCAAGGCTTGCAGTAGCCGCAGAACAGCGACGGGTCGACGGCCACCCGGTCGCCGATCTTCCAGCCACCCGGCACGTCCGCGCCGAGTTCGACGATCTCGCCGGCGAACTCGTGGCCGGGGACGATCGGATAGGGCGTCGGCGGGAAATGCCCGTCGGCGATGTGGAGGTCGGTGCCGCAGATCCCGCAGGCACCCACCTTGACGACGACCTGGCGATCCCCCGGTTTCGGGTCGGGTACCTCGCCGACCCTGATCTCCCCGGGCTTGTCCACGATCGCGGCACGCATGCCAGCTCCTCTTCTCTCCGCTCAAATGAGCGGGCTGGGCTTATGCTTCGGACTGCATGTGCAGGCATGGTGAACTTTTCCCAGGAGTTACGTCAACCTTTCGGCCAGATTTCGCGGTATAGTGCTCATATGAGCGGGAAGAAACAGGGTCCCGGCCTGGTGGAGTCGCTACGCCTGGCCGCGGTGGCCCGGCGCTTCTACGAACAGGGCGCCTCGAAACTCGAGATCGCCGAGGAGTTCGGGATCAGCCGGTTCAAGGTCGCGCGCATGCTGGACACGGCCAGGGAAAGCGGCATCGTCACGGTCGAGTTCCGGCTGCCGGCGCCGGTCGATCTCGTGCTGTCCGAGGAGATCCGCGCCGCGTACCGGCTGGACCGGGTCCTCGTGCTCGAACGAGCGCCGGTACCGGAATCCCGCGAAGTCGCCCGGCGCAAGATCGGCACGCTCGCCGCGCGGCTCCTGGCCGAAATCGTCACTCCCGGCGACGTTCTGGGCCTGTCGTGGGCACGTTCGGTGAACGCGATGACCGACGCGATCGAGTCGCTGCCGAAATGCCCGATCGTGCAACTGTGCGGCGTGCAGGCGGGGATGGACATGCGCGACCGGTCGGTGGAGACGGTCAGCCGGGTCGCCTCCGTCTCGGGCGGAGCGTCGTACCCGATCTTCGGCCCGCTCGTCCTCCCCGACCGCCGCACCACCGAAACGCTGCGCAGGCAGCCGGGGATCGCGGAGACCTTCGGGCAGTTCAAGAACCTGACCAAGGCCGTCGTCAGCATCGGCGCGTGGAAGCCCGAAGAGTCGACGGTGTACGACGCGCTCGACGAGGCCGAGCGGAGCGCGATCGCGAAACGCGGCGCCAAGGCCGAGGTCTCGGCGCGCCTGTTCGACGCCGACGGGAACCCGATGTCCACCGGGCTGGCCCACCACGTGCTGGCCATCAGCGCCGAGGAACTCCTGGCGGTCCCCGAGGTGATCGCGCTGGGCTACACGGAACCGAAAGCCGAAGCCATAGACGCCGTCCTGCGCTCCGGCATGGTCTCGACGCTGATCACCGATGCCGCCGCGGCCGTCCCCCTGCTCCGCCTGGCCGAGGCCCGCCCGCCCTCCTGACCGCGTGTCGTCCGCCCAATCACGCGAGTTACGCCTCTGATCACGCGAGATCGCGTAAACGGGACGCCTCGTCCTGCGCCGCCATCACCTCGTCGCCATGCCTGAACGCCCACTCCCCGAACGCTTCGATGGGCGCCAGCAACGTGGTCCCGAGTTCGGTCAGCGAGTACTCGACCTTCGCCGTCCGCCCGCAGTCGCGCCGGTGGACGAGACCGTTGGACTCCAGCCGCCGGACCGTCTCCGTGAGCACCTTCGTGCTGATCCCGCCCAGCCGTCGCCGCAGTTCGGCCGGGCGCAGCGGCCCCTCGCGCAGGGCCCAGAGCACGACCGGGTTCCACGTGTTCGCCATCAGGTCGAAGGCCAGCCGGGCACGGCAATCGGCGAGGAAGACGTCGTTCATCGGACCTCCGGTAACCATTCGGTACCCGCGCGGCTTTCTACGGTCGGTGTTGTCACTCGATCTTAGGGAGCAGCACATGCGTATCGGTATTTTCGGCGCCGGCGGGATGGCGGAGGCGCTCGGCGGGCAGTGGTCCGGGCACGAGGTGATGGTCGCCGCCCGCGACCTGGCCAAGGCCGCCGCGATCTCGCCGCGAGTGGGGACCTGGGAGGAGACCGCGCGCGCCAGTGACGTGATCCTGCTCGCCGTTCCCGCCGCGTCGGTACTGGAAGTCCTTGCCGCGGCGGGGAATCTCGACGGGAAGGTCTTGATCGACTGCACCAACGCGGTCGGGCAAGGGGCCGTGCTCACGGTGCCCGATCAGGCCGCCCGCATCGCCGCCGCCGCGCCCGGCGCGCACGTGGTCAAGGCGTTCAACCTGTGCCACGTGGACGTCTGGCGGATGACTCCCCCGGTGTTCGGCGGCCGCCCGCTCGCGGTGCCGCTCTGCGGTGCGCCGGAGGCCGTCGAAGTGGTGAGCTCGCTGGTCCGCGACCTCGGCTGCACGCCGCTGAACGCCGGCGGGCTCGACCGGGCCGCGCTCATGGAGGCGACCATGGCGTTCATGGTCGGCCTGTGGTTCGACGGCCACGACGCCCAGGCCTGTTTCCCGCCCCTTCCGGCCTGATTTCAGGGTCGTCCCCGATGTGCCGGACCGGGCGGTCACGCGAACCTGTCCGCCATGCGGACGAAGACCTGGCGACAGCTGACCGTGTGGCTGCACGTCATCACGTCGGTCGGCTGGATGGGACAGGCACTGGCGCTGTTCACCCTCCTGGCGATCGGCCGCGCGAGCGAGGACGGCGGCATCCGCGTCGCCGCGACGTCGATGGCGCACGAGATCGACACGTTCCTGCTGGCGCCACTCGCCAACGCGTCGGCCTTCACCGGGTTCATGCTCGCTGCGGGGACGGCGTGGGGATTCGCCCGGCACTGGTGGGTGCTGGCGAAGTTCGCGATCACGCTCGTCCAGCTCTACGCCGGGATCTTCCTGCTGTCGGGCGCTTTGCGGGATTCCGTCGGCAGTGCTCCGCCGCCGGTGGCGCTGACCGCCGGGACGGCCCTGATGGCGAGCGCTTTGGCCTTCCAGGCCTGGCTTTCGGTGGCGAAGCCGTGGGGCAAGGTCCGCTCCGGCGTGAAGCCGCCGACGGCGCCGACGTGGGTGTTCGCCGCCGCGGTCCTCGCGCCGCTCACCGACATCACGGTGGGCCTGCTCCTGGGCTATCCGCTGCCGGCGTTGTCGCTGGCGGTGCTGTTAGGACAGCTGGTGCGGCGTCGTTTGACGCTCGTGAGTGGCAAGGACGGTTAGAACCGTCCTTGCCACTCACGAGGCGTCAGAGCCGATCCACCGCCGTGATCCGGATGACCGCCGAGCCCGCCTCGTCCGAAGCGGCCAGATCGACCTCGGCGCTGATGCCCCAGTCGTGATCGCCCGCCGGATCGTCGAAGATCTGCCGCACCCGCCAGATCTCCTTCTCCTGCTCGATGATCAGCAGCTTGGGCCCGCGCGCGTCCGGCCCGATCCCGAGCGTTTCGTGCTCGTCGTAGTAGTCCTCGATGGCGTCTTCCCACGCGTCCGCGTCCCAGCCCGAAGCGGCGTCCAGTTCGCCGAGCGTGTCGTAGGCACGCCGCGACGCCAGCTCCACCCGGCGGAACAGCTCGTTCCGCACGAGCACCCGGAACGCCCGCTCGTTGCGCGTGACCGCGGGCGGCTCGGACGGCGGCCGCGTCGAAACCGGGCCTTCCTCTTCGGGATGCCGCAAGGCTTCCCACTCGTCGAGGAGGCTGGAGTCGACCTGGCGCACGAGTTCGCCGAGCCATTCGATGAGGTCCTGCAACCCCTCGTTCTTGGCCTCGTCGGGCACCGTGTGCCGCAACGAGTCGTAGGTGTCGGTGAGGTACCGCAGCACCAGCCCCTCCGAGCGGGCGAGCTGGTAGAAACCGATGTACTCCACGAAGTTCATCGCGCGCTCGTACATGTCGCGCACGACGGACTTCGGCTTGAGCTCGTAGTCCTCGACCCACGGATGCCCTTGCCGGTAGCGGGAATACGCCGCCTCCAGCAGTTCCTCCAGCGGCTTCGGGTACGTGACGTTTTCGAGCAGCTCCATCCGCTCGTCGTACTCGATACCCTCGGCCTTCATCGCCTGCACGGCCTCGCCGCGCGCCTTGAACTGCTGCTGCGACAACACCGGACGTGGATTGTCCACAGTGGATTCCACAATGGACACGACATCGAGCGGATACGACGGCGACTCGACGTCGAGGAGCTCGATCGCGGCGAGCGCGAACGGCGAAAGCGGCTGGTTCAGGGCGAAATCGAACTGCAGGTCCACGGTCAGCCGGACGATGCGGCCCTGCTCGTCGGGTTCGTCGAGCCGTTCAACGACGCCGGCCGCGAGCAGCGCGCGATAGATCGCGATCGCGCGCAGGATCAGTTTCCGCTGGGCGGGACGATCGGAGTGGTTGTCCTCCAGCAGATGCCGCATCGAGTCGAACGCGTTGCCCGGCCGGGAGATCACGTTCAGCAGCATCGAGTGGCTGACGTGGAAACTCGACGTCAGCGGCTCCGGCTCGGCCGCGATCAGCCGGTCGAAGGTGCTCTCCGTCCAGTTGACGAACCCTTCGGGCGCCTTCTTGCGGACGATCTTCTTTTTCTTCTTGGGATCGTCGCCCGCCTTCTCCAGCGCCTTGGCGTTTTCGACGACGTGGTCCGGCGCCTGCACGACGACGTAGCCGTCGGTGTCGTACCCGGCCCGCCCCGCGCGGCCGGCGATCTGGTGGAACTCGCGCGCCTTGAGATGCCGTTGCCGCACACCGTCGTACTTCGTCAGCGCCGAAAAGACCACGGTGCGGATTGGTACGTTGATGCCGACCCCGAGCGTGTCGGTCCCGCAGATCACCTTCAGCAGCCCGGCTTGCGCGAGCTGCTCGACGAGGCGCCGGTACTTCGGCAGCATGCCGGCGTGGTGCACGCCGATACCGTGCCGGACCAGCCTCGACAGCGTCTTCCCGAACCCGGCCGAGAAGCGGAAGCCGCCGAGCATCTCGGCGATGGCCTCCTTCTCCGCCTTCGAAGTGACGTTGATGCTCATCAGCGTCTGCGCGCGCTCGATCGCCGCGGCCTGCGAGAAGTGCACGACGTAGACCGGCGACTGGCCGCCGTTGAGCAGCTCGGACATCGTCTCGTGCAACGGCGTCAGCGCGTAGCGGAAGGTGAGCGGCACCGGCCGTTCCACCGAGGTGACCACCGCGGTCGGGCGGCCCGTGCGCCGGGTGAGATCTTTTTCGAAGAACGAGACGTCGCCCAGCGTGGCCGACATCAGCACGAACTGCGCCTTCGGCAGCTCCAGCAGCGGCACCTGCCACGCCCAGCCGCGATCCGGCTCCGAGTAGAAGTGGAACTCGTCCGCGACGACCTGGCCGACCGGCGCGTCGGCACCGAAGCGCAACGCCATGTTCGCCAGGATTTCCGCCGTGCAGCAGATGATCGGCGCGTCGGCGTTGACCGCCGAGTCGCCGGTCATCATGCCGACGTTCTCCGCGCCGAAGATCTCGATGAGCTGGAAGAACTTCTCCGAGACGAGCGCCTTGATGGGTGCCGTGTAGTAGCTGCGGCGGCCGTGCGCGAGCGCGGTGAAGTGCGCCCCGACGGCGACCAGGCTCTTACCCGAGCCCGTCGGCGTCGAGAGGATCAGGTTCGCGCCGGAGACCACCTCGATGATGGCCTCTTCCTGCGCGGGGTACAGCTCCAACCCGCGCTCGGCCGTCCAGGTGGAGAAGGCTTCGAACAACGAGTCGGGGTCGGGATCCGCAGGCAGGAGGTCTGTAAGTGTCATCAGAGGACCTATCGTGCCATCCGTTGGTCGCTTCTTGCCCAGGGGTGATCGCGCCCATCGGCGGAAACCCGTAGGCTTCGCGGTACCGCGCACCTTCCGGGCACCATCGACCGGCCGCGCGTACACAGGCGGTAATCCGAGAGGGCTAAAGGAATGGCACAGGACATCATCCCGATCGAACTCGGCCTGCCACAGGGTGACGTCGTCACCCTCTGGGCGCCGCGCTGGCGGGAAGACGGCGAGGAATGGGAAGCCTTCCTCGGCGACGAGGAGGACCTGTACGCCTTCCCGGACGCCGCGCATCTCGCCGCCTTCGTGCGGACCTCCGAGCAGCACGACCTGCTCGACCACCCCGCTTGGGAGGTCGTCCCGGCGCTGAACGTGCCCGAGCTCATCCCGGACGACGACCACACCTACGACCTGGTGGGCGTTCCCGAGCTGGTCGCCGAGAAGCCGGACCAGTGGACGCTCGGCGAGCTGGCCGAGATCATCGGCATCGTGCGTTCGCTCGCGGACGTGTGCGAGCTCGACGAGGTCCACGAAGTCCTCGACGCGCACGAGAGCTTCTCGCTGCTGGACCAGGGCACGCTGCCCTTCTCCGGCCGCGACGGCGAGCGCCTCTGGGCGGACCTGTCGCAGGCGGTCTCCGAGAAGTGGGACACCGTCCTCGACGCGATCGACGGCCTGGTGACCGTCCCCGACGTCGACGAGAAGGTGCTGGAGCAGACGGCGGAGGAGCTCGCGACCTTCCTCGCGGAGTCCGCCGAGGCCGAAGCCGCCGCCGTCGACGAGGACCTGGTGGACGACGCGGACGAGGACGACGACGAAGACGACGAGCCCGTCGGCTTCTGGGGCGAGGTCGGCATCGACCCGATCAAGATCATCACCTCCGGCGCCGAGTACTACACGCTGCGCTGCTACCTCGATGACAAGCCGATCTTCCTCGGCAGCGAAGGCGAGATCGACGTCTTCACCTCCGAGAAGGCCCTCATCCGCGCGATCGCGGACGGCAAGGAGCTGGCGGGCAACGACCTCGCCCAAGTGTCCACTTGGGACGAGGTGACCACGAAGGCGACCGCGGGCGAGCTCGAGATCGAGGTCGACACCGAGAACACCTACGTGCTGAACGGGATCGCCGACGACATCGCCGAAGGCCCGGAGTCGATCGACCCGACCCAGCTGGAGCTGGCCGTCGAGTTGATCACCGACGCCGCCGAGTGGGCCGAAGACGACAGCGTCGAAACCGCGCTGGCCGCCAACGAAAGCCTCGGCTGGCTGGTGTCGTTCGTGCTGCGGCCGGACCCCTCGCGGCTCGAGCCGAGTGCTCCGTTCGACGCCGAGCAGTCCGAGTGGCGCAAGCTCGTCGAGACCTTCGAAAACCGGCTCACGGTGTTGTAGCTCGCGCGCTGACGAAAAGCGCGCCGAAGGGGCGTCGTTCCGCTTCAACGTCAAGTTGAGCGGGGAGGCGCCCCTTCATCGCGTTTCGTGGGCCTTCGGCCCGAAAGAGGCGCGCGAGGTGAAGTCTCTCGTCGCGCTGGCGCGCTTCCGAGAGACGGTCTGCCGGTCACCTTGAAGGGCCCCTCAGGTTCGTCCTGAGGGGCTCTTTTCGTGTCTGACGGGCACCAGGGCGACGGCCAGCGCCGGGAAGATCGCGGCGACGCAGAAAGCCAGCGCGTACCGCGAATCACCGATCACGAGGCCCAGCATCGGCGGCGTCAGCGCGGCGGCGATGTTCTGGCCCGTGTTCTGCGTGCCCATCGCCCGCCCCGCCCACGCGAGCCCGGCCATCTCCGCCGACGCGGTGAACCCGAGTCCGTTGTCGGACACCGTGATCACCGCGGCCAGCACGAGCGCGAGCAGCACCAGCCACGGCCATGTCGCGTCCCCAAGCGCGACCAGCAGCATCACCGCGGCGCTCGCGATCGCCAGCTGACGCATCGGCCGCAGCCTGCTGCCGACACGGTCGGACCAGTAGCCCGAAACCAGCCTGCCCAGCGCGCCGAGGATCTGCACGGCGCCGACGAACCAGCCCGCGGACGCCGCCGTCCAGCCGTGCATGGTCACCAGGTACACGGGGGTGAACGCGGAGACCGTGAACTGCGGGACGACGAGCAGCGCGCTCGCGCCGTGGACCCGCCACAACGCCGGCCTCCGGTACGGCGACGGCGGTTTCTCCCCCGTCGTCCCGGATTCCGGACGCGGCGGGTCGACCAGGAGCCAGGCGACCAGGAGCGCGACACCGATCGCGGCCAGCGCGGGCAGCAGGAGCGAGACCTGGAAACCCCAGCGGTCCGCGAGCGGCGGGAGACCGAAGGCGGCGACGCCCACCCCGAGCGGCTGGGCCATCTGGCGGATGCCCATCGCGAAGCCGCGTTCGGCCGGGCCGAACCAGCCGAGGACGGCCCGGCCGCTCGCGGCGTTCACTGACGCGGTGCTCGCGCCGGCGAGCAAGAACACCCCAAAGAGGATCCCGAGCGAGTGGTCACCGGCGGCCGCGTACACGAGGAGTAACCCCGAGACGCCGAGCCCGATGGCCATTACCAAACGCTCTCCGTAACGGTCCGCGGCCGCGCCCCACAGGATCAAGGTGAACAACAGGCCAAGACTCGGCGCCGCGACCACGGTTCCCGCTTCGGCGAGCGAGAGCCCCTCCGCACGCTGCATCGACGGCACCAGGAACGGGAGCCCGTAGAGGAACGAGCAACTCGCGGTCTGCGCGGCGAGGCCGAGCGCGAGGATGAGCCAGCGTCGTTTGCCGCCGATCCCCACGTCCACGACCTGCGCCATCTTCGCCACCGTTTCACTATTTGGGAAAGTACTCCTACATAGTGAACGATAGTTGCCACTGCTAACTAACGCAAGGCCGCGTATCCGGGCTTGATGACCGTGTTGATGATGTCGAGCCGCTGGTCGAAATCGAGGAAGGCGGATTTCATCGCATTGATCGTGAACCACTCGAGATCGGCCAACCCGAAGCCGAACGCCTCGCTCAGGGCCGCGAATTCGCTGGTCATCGAGCATCCGCTCATCAGCCGGTTGTCGGTGTTGACGGTGACCCGGAACCGCAGCCTGGCGAGCAGGCCGATGGGATGCTCGCCGATCGAGCGCGCCGCTCCGGTCTGGACATTGGACGTGGGACAGATCTCGAGCGGGATCCGCCGGTCGCGGACGTAGGCGGCCAACCGTCCCAAATGGACCGTCCCGTCGCTGTCGGTCTTGATGTCGTCGACGATGCGCACGCCGTGGCCCAGCCGCTCGGCGCCGCAATGCTGAATCGCCTCCCAAATGGACGCGAGCCCGAACGCCTCCCCGGCATGAATGGTGAAATGCGCATTATTCGTCCGCAGAAACTCGAATGCGTCGAGATTTCTGGTAGGCGGGAATCCGTCTTCCGGTCCGGCGATGTCGAACCCGACCACGCCGGCGTCGCGGTAGCGGACGGCGAGGCCCGCGATCTCCAGCGCCCTGGCGTGCTGGCGCATCGCGCAGAGCAACGTCCCGACGCGGATCCGGCCGCCGCCGGCCGCCACTCTCCGTTCACCTTCGGCGAACCCGGCCTGAATCGCCTCGACCACCGCATCGAGTGACAGTCCGCGTTCGACGAAGAGTTCTGGGGCATAACGCACCTCGGCGTAGACGACGCCGTCGGCCGCGAGGTCTTCCACCGCTTCGGCGGCCACTCTGACCAGCGCTTCCTCGGTCTGCATGACCCCGCAGGTATGCGCGAACGTCTCAAGGTACGAGACGAGAGAGCCGGAATCGGCGGCGTCGCGGAACCAGCGGCCGAGTGCGACGGGATCGGTGGTCGGCAAGGCCTCGTAGCCGGTCCGTTCGGCGAGTTCGGCGACCGTCGCGGGCCGCAATCCGCCGTCCAGGTGGTCGTGGAGGAGAACCTTGGGAGCGCGGGCCAGTACCGCCTCCGGGACGCGTGGTCTGCTGCTTTCAGAGGACATACGTAACGGTAACCAGCCTGTCATTCCCCTACATGGCTGTAAGTCTCATGCTTGACTTAACCCTCGGCTTTGTGGATCACCGGCTGAATCGGCCATCAGGGCAGAGCTCGGCATTGTCCGATACCCGGGGGCCATACGCAGAGCAATTTCGCAATGGATAAGCTTCACGTCACGTCCCTCCCATTTCCCCGCCCACGAAGGACACCGCAGTGACCACTGACAACCACATTGCAGCCCCGTCCTTCGACCGGATGCGCAACATGCTGGTGCGCGCGGCCGAAGTGCGTGAGAGCGAACAGCAGCAGATCTTCGACGCGCTCGACGACATCTACGCACGTCTGGCCCCGGTCGACTCGCTCGGCGCGGTGCGCAAGCGGCTCTCCGAGATGCCCGACCGCACCGAGACCAGCGTGCTCGCCGAGCGGCTCGACGAGACCATGTCGCGGCTCGAAGCGCAGGACACCGCGATCGCCGCGCTGACCCGCGCCGTCGAAAGCATCGTCGACAAGCTGGCCAAGCCGTTCGCTCAGCTCGACGGCCGCCTCGACGGCATGGCCGCGCGTCTGGAAGGCGTCGGGGGCCGGATGGACGGGCTCGAGGACAAGCTCCAGAACATCCACCGCCGTCTCGACGAGCTCGGCGCGCACCTCGACAAGCAGGACGTGAAGACCGACGCGCTGCCGCAGTCGGTGATCGGGCCGGTGCGCGAGCGCGTCGAGCAGGCCGAGTCCACCCTGCGGGACCGCGTCGACACCGTCGACCGCGAGCTGCGCACCCGCGTCGAGAACCTCGACAAGGCCACGAAGGAAAGCCTCACCGCGAACACCGAGGCGCTGAAGACCGCGCTGACCGAGACCGGCGAGATGGTCGACGCCTCGGAGCGCCTCGACGGCCTCGGCGACCGCCTCGAGAAGGTCACCTCGCGGCTCGACGACCTGGCGGAGCGGCTCGACAAGGTCGAGGACGGCTTCACCGGACGCCTCGGCGACCTGGACGGTTCGATCCGCTCCGGTCTGTCGAAGGTCGAGAGCACGCTGCAGAAGCAGCCGGACACCGACTCGGTCGACTCGCTGGTGCGCAAGAGCAACGACGAGTCCGTGCGCCGCATCGGCGGCCAGCTGGACGAGGCCATGGCGACCTTCGCGGAGCTGATGCTCGGCGGCGGCCCGGCCGTGCAGCAGATCTCCCCGCCGCCGCCCGCCCCGCGTCAGCCGCGCCGCAGCTCGCGCAACGGCCGGGCGCCGAAGGCGGCCGACGCCAAGGCGAAGGCCGACGGCGGCGACGAGACCACGGACTGACGCTCTCTTTTAGCGCGTGAAGGCCCCCTTCCCACGGCTTCGCCTGGGACGGGGGCCTTCACGCTTCTCCGGCCTGGCTCCCCGCGCCGACCTGCGTTTCGCGGGCTAAACGCGATCCGCCCGGCCCGCACCGCCGACCTGCGTTTAGCGGGCTAATCGCGATCCGCCGGGCCCCGACGTTGCGAAAGCCACTTTCGCAACGTTGAAGGTTGCGAAA